>Ga0126342_10005164_pt1 | contig 22651 bp, 15 predicted proteins | sample Cyp1metagenome_FD_92528 | JGI IMG/M metagenome (GOLD analysis project Ga0126342, IMG submission 92528) | Coral microbial communities from Lord Howe Island, Old Settlement Bay, Australia - Cyphastrea 1 metagenome | ecosystem: Host-associated > Invertebrates > Cnidaria > Coral ...
AACCATTAATAGGGGCTAGTCATCCAATGGTTCATAGGGATTTATAATAACCATTATAAGGATCCTTATTATGGATGGGATGACCATCAACCATATAGTGAGTATTGACCATGGCTCATGTGGATTCCATGGATTTCAGCCTCAAAAATGTGGATTTCATGGATTTCTGCTGGATTTCAGCATCAAAATCCATGGATTTCACGTAGGGTTGTTGGATGGGTTGCTGGGGGTTGCTGGGATGATGACATTACTAGTGATGACTGGGATTCCCGAAAATTCCCAGGAAACATAGGGATTTAAACATAGGGATTCCAGTAAGAATTATTGGTGACCATCCCATCAATTCACACATTGACCCTAAGAATAGCTATCTTCCAAACCCCTAAATTTGGCTTCATGTTGGGGCGGTAATGGGACATCGCAGTGGGATTGATCTGGGATGCACAGATAGGTTGAGAAGAAACCATGGTGTCCGTGGCATGCTTTGCGCACGCGGTTGGTCTGCTTGCAATGGCTGGTTGCCCCGGTTGATCAACGAGGTCTCCATGAAGAATGACAAAACGATCTTAAACGATAGTAACCAATGTATTCTCATATACAATTCTCCATTAACCAATATCTATATATATAGAATTATATAGATATATTTATCCATATCAGTCAACGATACAACTGGTTCTCGCTTTCAAGTGGATTTGGGATCATGATCCCCAAGGGCTATGTGACTATGATTGACTATGGTATTATTCGAGGTGGATGAAACATAAAAACAACCAGACACTGTCGAATGGTAGTATATCCACAAGAGCAATATTTTTACATGCTGGATTTCTGTCTATGTTTCCATATCTTTTCTATGTCCTTTTCTATGTCCAACATATTGCACTTGAAAGCAGTATGAACCTTCTGAAACTACCCTCTGGTAAACGTTTACATAACTATGGAATATCACCATTTTCAATGGGTAAATCCACTATTTCGACTGGGTCATTTTCAATAGCAAACTGTTAAATTACCAGAGGGTATATCCCATTCATAATCCATTAAATCACTATAAATTCCCATTAAACAGCAATAATTCACCATTTTTTACCATGTCTGTTGGCGAAGACATCGACACAGGAGACGTCTCAGGTGCAGCACGAACTCCATGTTTCGGAGAGTCGGCTGCAGAAGGTGGGGGGGGGGTGGTGCGGATCGCCTTGAGCTGTTTGAGCCAAGATGGTTCACTGGCTTCCCCTCTGGTAAACATACAAAAAGCTATAGAAAATGGCCATTTATAGTGGATTTACCCATAAAAAATAGTGATTTCCATAGTAAAACTAACATAGCTATAGAAAATGGCCTATTCATAGTTGGTTCGGTATGTAATATCCAGTTAATGGGGCAACGTAAACCAAATAAACCAACAAACAGAACTGAGGGACACCACAGTTTATGTGGGGATGAATAGAACAGTTCAACACCTATGATGTTCAGTCACTATCTATTGCCTATGGTGGTTGCTGGGGCCGTGCTGGCGTCATCTGTAACAATGTCTACAAATCCGTCAAAGCCATGACATGCACAATTCAAACTTGGGCCCCTTTCCTGCAGGTACCAATATATACAGTCCAACATATATTGTCTATATTTATTATATTTATTATATATATATATATTTTTTTATCATATATATTTTATATATACCAATGTGTTCATTTATTCATCACATACTAGCATTCTACCGATGCTGTGGTTTTGCCTGGAATTCTATTGGGGTTACTCTTTCTGAGACATCCAGTCGTTCAGTGGGATTATCTAAAAATGAATCAGAACAAATGAACGGTATGCTGTGTATTTTCATCTTTCTATTTTTCTATATTCCTATCTATATCTGCTATATAGATATGCATACAATAGATATATATATATATATCCATATGTATGTATATATATATATGTATTACCAGATATATATAAACTACAGTACATGTAATGATCATAGCAGGTAGCTCTCTCCAGGTGAAGGAGGATGGAGAGCGCGAGGCGCAGAAAAGCCTGAAGCGCCTTCAGGCGAGGCCCCCTTGGTTTCTTGCGGTGAAGCAATCAACGTGGGGTATACAACTCACCATTTTGTATGCAAAATGTGACTGGAAATAGCACGGGATATAAGGGATATAATTCATCTATGGATTTGAATATACATATAGATCTTCTGGGTTTATAACTCATCATTTCTTAAGGTTCTTATAATCAACTTGGGGTGTATATATATATATACACATGGCGGTTATGGAATATCATGGGATCTATTTTTTGCACCTTGACATGATGAGTGTTCCTGAAAGTTGGGGCCTCCACCTTTGACATGGCCTTTCTGACAATGAACATGATGATTAACTACTGGATAGAATGGGGCCCGATATCAGACAAACCCATAAAGTATGGCTTCTAACCAGTAGAAATATGGTGATACAATTGATAAATGATGTTTGATTAGGCATTTAATGGCATTTATGCATCAAACATAAGGGTTTTGTGTGGTTCGAAGTATCACACCCTATATAATTTTATAATTCGCAATCCATTCTTTGAGGGATTCTCCACCAATCCACACATTTTTCAGATGAATCAAACCCAAAACGCATCAAACAACAATGTAAAACCTTGAAACAACATCTAAAACCGACATCTGAAATCCATCAACACCAGTTTTTCCTATGCTTTTCCTATGGTTTTCATGGGTTTTCATGGGTTTTGATGGGTTTTCCTAGGGCTTTTCCTAGGGTTTTCTCCATCTCAGGTGGATCCACGGCCCAGGCAAAGCTGAAAGCTGCCCTGGTGCAGGAGGAGGAGCTGAAAGGGCGCCTGGAGGAGATGAAGGACGCGGCGAAAACCGATGAAAGACCGGGGGGGAGAATAGAAATAAGACTCTTAATGGAATATGCTTAATCTATGGTTAATCTATGGTTCATCTATGGTTAATCTATGGTTAATAATTGGAATAACAATATAAGTGATTCATCTATTAGTGATTCATCTATTAGTATGAGGATATCAATAATCTATGAGGATATCGATAAGCTATCAAATATCAATGACTGGTTGGTGGTTTGGAACATGACTTTTATGACTTTCCATATATTGGGAACATGGGAACTAATAATCCCAATGATCCTATTAAGAGTGATTCATCTAAAAGTATGTGATATGGGAACGTGGTTACCAATAGTAGTGATAATAATCAGGCTTTTAATATATCAGCAGTATATTTGCGGGGGATTTACTCATTAACTACAATTATATCCCATGAATCCACATTTTGGTTTATGGATCCCATTTTTTATATAGTTATATCCCATTATATCCCATAAACCATAGTTAACCAAATGGCCATAAACCATGTCTGTTTGGTGCTTTGGAACATGAATTTTATTTTTCCATTCAGTTGGGAATGTCATCATTCCAACTGACGAACTCCATCATTTTTCAGAGGGGTAGGTATACCACCAATCAGAATAAGACTATTCATGAAATGATCCACTAATAGATCCTAATATATCCTAATAGAGTGATAATAGATCCTGATAGATCCCCTCGGAAATACTAATAATAATAGATGCAAGACTATTTTGGATGAACGACTATTAATGAAATGATGAAAAAGACTATGAAATGAAATGATCAATAGTTCATCACTATTAAATCACCATTAAATCACCAAATGGCCATACACCCTGTTTTCTTGCTTGGTTGATCACCATGTCCGTTGGTTGATCCCCCCGATTCGCCAGGCGCGCCGCGCGGAGCTGCAGGGTGAGGAGACGACGTTGAAAGATCGGCTGCTGAAACAGGTGGGGAAGCGACGTTTTCGACGTGTTTGATGTCAGTAACTGGGGAAAGATGGGTATGGATCAATACCTATAGATACATTTTTAGTGGGATGAACATCCATTTACCAGCTATTTTGATGTTCACCAGGGGGATAGGGTTTTGACCCATCCCCATATCAGCAGAATTGGTGATTTTTCTGATTTTTGGATTTAGGAAGTGGTGATCGAATGGAGAAATGCAGATACACCCAGTAACTGGGGAAAAAAACAATCATGAATCACCAGTAATCGCTGGTGGATATATGATATTTCAATGGCAATGAATGAGAGATGATGAGTATAATGGGGCATTATCAGTGATGGATTTGCTGGAGATCAAAGATTGATGTATCGAACACTCTGATAAATTTTAAATGATGAATGGATGATATACCCGTTGGTAAACTAACATAGTGAACTGGAAAATCACCCATTCGGCCATAGGTAGATCAACTACAATTGGCCATTTTCCATAGCTATGTCAGCTATGTTAGTTTACCAGAAAGTATCATTCATCAATCACCAGTAATCAGTCATATATGATGGAGTGATGTATATTTGATATGTGGCAATGGAACATTCCCTACTAAATGGAGGTGAATAGCTGAGAAAATTGTCAATAAATCCATGCCATGTCATTGGTTATATCAATGGATATAATTGGTTATTATATGACGTGGAAACTAAATAGTACATGTTTGGTTACGCATTGATGGTGATTTGTTGTATCAATGGAAATCTCATCTCCGCGGATGAATATATTATAGGGATGTCCATTTAGATGGGGATACTCACTTAAATGGATGGTTTATATCGGAAAAAACCCAATCTAAACTGGATCAAAACTGAGGGTACCACCATTTTTAGGAAACCTCCATATGTATATAATATGTATTTGACTAGGGGAAATCAGGAAATCGTTGAGCGGCTGAGAATTGATAATACAACGGGGATCTAAATGCAAAGCAGTTTATCAATTTTGATATGCTGGGGATATCATGGGTTAAAAATGAAATTATGTTTTAGAACATGTGGTGATATTATCTATGAATATAAATAGATAAATATGTATATATATATGTCCTGTATCAAGTGCATACGTGCAATTTACTATAGGTGTTACTATAAAAGTTGTTTGTATAGTTAGAATTACAAAAAATAGATAACTACCTTGAACATATAATTTTACTGCAACCCCCAGAACAAATAATAAACAAACGTTTGGAACGACAGGAACAACTTATTTACAGTAACAAATCCAAAATTCAAATGAAGAATTATTGGGAAAACCAATGCTAAAAAAATTGTCAATCTAACCTTCTCTTATTTGTATGGAGGGTGACTATATGTGTTTTGCCATTTTGAAACAGATACATTAACATGCCGGGCATCTAAGAACCATGCCAACTGGCCATGATGTTTTGCGCGAAACTGAGTGGATGGGAAATTTTGTCACTGTGAGACCCGCACAATGCCACAGTCACCGTTCCAGTAATCAACCACCAAAGGGGTCATAATCACAATCACCCCACACTACCCCAATCTCGTAAACGCCCATTGAACACCATAAAGGGTGCTTTACCTCACTACTTTAATCTGTTTTTTGTACATGAGAAACTACCACTAGCTAAACGAAGAATACATGCAGAATGAGGGACAATGGAACTAAGGGAGTTGAATGCCCATTCTAGTCTGTTAACATGTTAATATAGAAAGTTGGTTTTCCGAAATGTTAGCTGTCGGTTGGGTGAAATAACTCACACAACTGTTGTGTTTCTGCTAGATCTATCGCACGGGACGGACGGGAAAAACACGAAGCAGCAACCAATGGTCGCTTCACCGAGGTCTTGGCATATCGTTGATGGTTTTTTGGGTCACCAGAATGGGACGGGAGGAATCCTCCATATGAACATGTGGTTTTAGTGTCCAGAATGTGCCAGAATTTGGGATCGAAAAGCGAAGCAAAGCACATGAAACCACGATCTTTTGGGAAAAACACATGACACATGACACATTTTTCATGGTTTGCCGTGATCTTTTTCCTTAAGCCAATCCATTGATCATCGATCTATATCGCTCCTTAAATCATGCCCCAGGCTAGAACCCATTTTGGTCGTTTCTCCAGACTCAGATCTCTACAGAAAAAGAAACACGTGTCCAATCCACCAACGGCCCTGGATTAAAAACTAAAATGTGCGATGCAGGAAGGGCCTCATCCCTGCTAAAATAATGATGTTAGTTATGGTGGATACATCAAAAGTTCGATGGGATTGGCCTTTGGTAATTTAAATTAGCCTAGCTGTGGAAAAACACCATTGTGTAGTTAGGAAAATCATCATATTTGGCATCCAAGGGTCATTTATAGCTATCGTACAATGTGAGGCCCCCCAGTTATAAGTTGGTTTATAAGCCCCAGTAACTATAGTTATAAGCACCATAAACCATAGTTATTGGAGTGATGTTCACCAACTTAGCTATCGAACGGGGGCCTCACATTGTAACAAATAATCAGAGGCTATAAACCACAGCAAACATCACTGGGCCCTGGATTCCCTGAATCTCTCCGGGATGCCTCAGGAGGAGGAATTCGCAAAGATCAGAGAGGTCTTCGGCACCCTGGTTGTGCTTTTCAGGTAGAAAACATCCCTGGGAACCTGGACAGATGAGGATGATTGGGGGGTTACACCGAGGTCAACCTTGGTTGCAGTAGATACTTTATACGTATATTATATATAATATTATATATATAGTACTTTAATTTTTTGCTATCAATGGTAAAATGTACATTCACCAGTTCAAAACATCATTTTTTTGTCAGGTATCTAAGATTCACCATGAGAGATTCTACAATGTGGTGCCCGCCAAGTATGATTGTTGGTTTATGCTGATCCATCTATAAAGACCATATCTACTGCAATCAATAGATATTGTACATATTATTTCCATCTATGGTCTTTATAGATATTGTCCATATTTTTATGATAGTTCGATATATCTACTGTATTGATCTGTATTGTACATTACTGTACCATAAACCCTAGATCAACATCAATACAGTATGACTTATAAACCAAAATATCGAAATATAGGGCACCATACGAAGGTCATCCATGTTCATCCTGAAAAAGGTCTTGAGAAACATTGTAAGAACCGGGGATTTGTCGGTCTATTTGGTGTGCCTGGCGGTCGGAAAAAATGGTACCCTCTGGTTATGACTAACATAGCCATGGTATAGATGGCCCATAGAAATAGATGGTTTACCTGGGTTTACCGAACTTCAAAATGGTGGATCTTTCCATGGCGAACTGTGAATGTCATAACCAGATGGTATCACTTAAACGACTGAGATGGTGATCCTGATCCCATATGCTCCACGGCAAAGATTTCCCCCACGGTATCACCCCAAAAGTCGTTTTTTTTTTTTTTAATAGGGGACCTACCAGACTTCGGAGCATCAACAAGTCAACATCTTCTTATCCCCATAAAAATGTGGGTGGAACAATGCCATAAACCACCCATGACTGGGAATGGCAACCATACCACCTATAAAAATGGTGATGACTGGGGGATGGTATGTCATTGTTTTACCCACATTAACTGATACATTTTCACGGTGGAAAGTGCAGACCAAATGAGGTGTTGAAGGGCCGCAGTCTTCGTCCTTAATCTTCTGTGAGCAAGTCAGGCGCCGTTGAAGCAATGGAAATTGGTACCCGGTAGTCAAACTTGGCAAGCTGGGAAATGCCCTTTAACATGTTTTGTTTTTACAAATGGAAAACCATCTATAGATGACGTATTTTTCATTGCCATGTTTTATTGCCAGCGGGTAACCTAAACCTATGGATTTCTTCAGTACTAAATGGTTCAATGACCTGCGTGATTTGGCGGTCCTGATCCTTTTGTTGCGTAGTTTGAAAGCCATCTTGGATCATCATCCACTACATTTGAACGAAGATGCCGGGTAGCCCGAAATTTTCAAAATCGGTCAATCATCATTTTCCGGGTCAAACTGCAATTTTCGGTGTAAACAATTTGTATAGAACTTGTGTACACCCATTTTCAGACACACCCAGCAGGGAAGAATCTCTGGGAATCAGCCTGGTACTTGGCGGTTCATCCCAGGGATCGTAAAGTGGGGGCCCGTTCACCCGCTGGTTATGGAGATTGCCCCTACAAAACGCCCATTGAATTCACCTACCCTAGTCACCCTAGTTATAAGTGGGATATAACCCTAGTTGTGAGTGGATGAACCCTACTTAGATCTACTTAGCCCATTAACAAAACCAGGGTGAACTAACCTACTTAGGATTCGTGGGATGCACCACCTACGGAAAAGGAGTGAAGGAAAACCATTTTTCAAAGCTCTTCGGGAGTTGTCGGCGTCACAGGACGTTGCTGCCTGACCTGTCTCAGCTGGGTGGCATTCCTCTGGAGACGCACCAACGCATCCTGCAGGAGCAGAGTGATGCTCGGTATGGAAATAGTGGTTTGAGAAGCACCACAAGAAGTGAAACTGAGATTTTCACTGGTAGATGTGGTACTAATTTGAATAGTTTTGATGGCCCATTGGCCTCAAGTTGATGAAGGTGATTTTTTCGATGGGATTTGGGGTATTCTGGGCCAACTGAGGACGTTTATCGCGATGCTTTGGACAAACTTGGCAACTTCAAACAGGCCAATGGGCTGATGGTCCGCTCATGGCTGGTGGTTGTGGGGATGATGCCAACCAATTCGGTGATAGTTATTTTGACATAAGCCATTAGACTCATTAGACATGGATTTTCAATATCTTCATTCTCTAAGGTGGGAACTCCAAGCAACCAGTATTTTGTTTATCAGGATGTAGAAGTGGCAAATTGCAATGGGAATGGATTCAATGGATCAAACATCATCAATCTCTGAGGTCTTCAGGAAGCCTCTGAGCTGAAGCCTTTATCAGATAGACCCAACGCTGAAGATTTGTCTATTTTTGGAGTCAAAACCCAAACTTCGGATACATCTTTTGGGGGCGACGCTAATCAGCTAATCTATTTTTGCCTTGCTGGTGGGTTTCTTGGACGCACCTTGCACGACTTACATGTCCAGATTCACAGAATGATCTATCTCAGAAGGTGAATGTCACAATGCATGCTTGTTTTACTTATTTGGTATTCACCATATTGGATCAGGAGCAGTAAACCATACACACACACACAGATTGATCGTTTTAAGATGATACAACATACATTATATATATACGTATATATATATATACGTATATATATATATATATATACGTATATATATACATACACACATTCTATACATTATATATATATACATATATATTATACTGTGTAGAGACCCTCCAAGCACCAATATCCATGGGTAAAATTACCCAAATTACCAGGTAACTAGATGGTTTCACAACATACGTAAATTATATTGTTAAATAGGAAGGTACCACGCAGCCAAAATATCTCAGAATTTCAGGGTGAGGACCCAGAAATATGTTAAGATGTTCATTCCACTCACGAAATTGCATGGAAAACCCACACATTTCTTACGTGATGAAATTGGGTTGCTCAGACAAGTAACGCCTAAGCCCAAAAACAAACATGCCAGGTTTATAGACTTCACCAGTTTTAACCGTAGTTTTCCTGGTGAAGTCACTCTTCACCCTTCATGTCGGCCCAGTCGGCACATGTCGATCCAGGATCCTCCAAGGTGAAGCCAACAGGATCACCAAGTCTTTTGTCGCATCAGCGAGCTATAAATTGATTAAAATCCCATGAAATCCTGTGAAAATATCATGAAATCACCATTGTTTATCATTTTTAGTGGTTAACATTGGTTTCAATCCGCGATTTTTTGTTGGCTAAACCACCATGTTCCAGGCCTTTTCCAATGTCCCAAGAAAGTCCATCGCCTCTGGGGCCATCGAGGCGTGTCAGTCGACGCCTATGCCGCCGCCGCTCGATGGTTGGGGATTTTTGTGGCACCCGGCACCCTAGAGCTGGTCAATGTTTAATTCCCCAAAAAAAGAGGAACAAGAGGTTTTGACCCACCCCCATATGTTTGGTAGATTTTGATTGGTGTGATATGTTTGATACTGTTTTTTGAATATGTGTGGCATGTTTGATACGGAATATGGTTGTCTGAAGGCATTATGTAGTACCGAAAAGTCTCCTGGCCAATCATCATCCCAATGAAAATTGCAGTTTTTGTCTCCCTCTGATATGTTGATTACATTTCATCACATCCCCATGATATGTTCTGAAAATTGTGTATTCAATATATTTATTACGACTTATCCCCCCATGAGAGTTGCAAGTTTCAATCTATCCAGTGGTTAGGGAGCGAAGGAGCTATGGCAGCTATGGGTATTGGGGGGAGCCGAAGGGGCTCCGAATAGAGTTTCCGATAGGCACATGATAGGCACATGATTCCGAAGGAATTCCTGGTGAATCATGGAAACAATGACTCGGTATGTCTTGATCGACCAATGTTCGCCCCAGCTTTCACCAGCAAGAAGGAGTAAGACGGATCAAGAAGGCAGCCCTAGTTAGGTATTGCCACTTATTCCTACTATTTTTAACAGAAGAATAAACAGACATTTTGACTCCCACTACTATTTTTATCATTCCTGGTTGATTGGAAATAGAAGCCTTAAAGAACTAGGTATTCCCACCAGGACTGGCCTCTTGGTGGTGATCTTATGATTAGGCCTGGGCCTGGACATTGGCTAATTGTCCCAGAGTGCCTTGCTTCAGGATAAGAAAATTTGATTCAGCCAGATTCACCATTTGTTGGTTACATCACCACTAATTATATGTATATATATATACGTGTATATACATACCCTCTGTTATTCCCCATGAATCTCCATTGAATATCCGATTTCACTTCCCCCCATGCTTTCTCCATGAATCTCGCCATCCCCAGGAAGGATGAGCCGGAGCTGGAACAAGCTCTGTCGGAAGCAGTGGAGGCGGAGGAGGTGCCTCTGCAGTGATTTTTGTTGGTTTATCACGTTTATAAACCAGTTGGTAAATATAGAGTTTACAAACCACAGTTTATAATATTAATAAGTTGGTTTTCCAATTTCACTATGGTTTATGGTTTATAAAGGAATATATCTACCATAAACCATCGTGAAATTGGAGTGATGTGAACCCCAACTGAACGCGATTTCGTGGCCGGGGGCCTTACATTGTAACTGCGCCACATCCCCGTCATCCGATCCAGGCGCAAGCGCAGATCCAAATTCAGATCTTGGAGTTGACCCAGGAGTTTCTCGGCAATGCCATGGCATCGGTGATGGTGACTTGGGGACTTTCAAAGGAGATTTTTAATGAATTTTGGGAAGTGGATATATCCAGTGGATATTCATCGGAATTCATGAACATTTAAGGGTTGTCATCTGAGTCTAGAATTGGAATGTGAATTAATGATAATTAATGGACATTTCGTGGCAGTGGGACTCAATGGGAACTCACCCAAAAAGATTTGCTGAGTGCTTTCTGATAGACTCCCAAACTTGGGAGTCTAAAAATCAATTATATTTGGATTTCATCACATATCAAAAAAAACATGTTGATTTTTCAGTTGATATCTAAGACACCATCATTTTAAGAACCATCATTTTTTGGTTCAAAAAATCATGGTTCATATCCAATATCGTCATATGGCTATGAGTCAATACCTATTAATACCATTTTTAGAGGGATGAACATCCATTTACCAGCTATTTTTATGTTCACCAGGGGTACAAGGTTTTGACCCACTGCCATATTAAAAGCAAAAAACATCATTTTTTGGTGACCATCAGATCATCAGATCCGCGCCGTCCGTGCCATGGAAATGACACTGGGGGATGATCCCATCGTACCAGCGAAAGGATGGGCATAGCCTAAGGGATGGGAATAGCTTCGACGATGAGCTTTGCGAAAGATGGGGGAAATGTGTGTTCTGCGGGGTATCTGAGCTTTGCGATGAAGAGAACTTCCATGATCTATTTTCTGGAATTTCTGGGTTCTAAGTCTCTGTGAAATGGGATATAACATGATATAACTACAACATGTAACATGGGTTATGATGACCCAGTTAACAATTAGGAACATCCATGTAGTTTGATTGAACGCGTTTTTCAGCTGGAAGCACAATATGAGTTGGACCTCTGAAACGTGGAACCTTTATGTCTGAATTACCTGCATTACTTGGGCTTCCATAAACCGGGAGCTCAACCACGGGGGTAGAATCAACCACAATGGGTGAAAAAACTCACCCAACTGGTGACTGGATCAAAGTGGATCCATCGGCAGGATTTCGATCCTGCCTTTATTTATTTTTGTTGGATGTTTTTGGGTGTTTTTTTTTTTTTCGAAACCAATTCGTGAAGGTTTGGAAGGCTATCAAAGGCCAAGAGGCTCCTCATACCTGGGACAGTACAACTGGGGAAGAGACCTATGTGTCCCTGTTCCAGCATTGGATATTGGGGACTTGAAGTTTTATTACTTCAACCTTTTGGACCTCCATGTTTGTTATTGATGTTGGATTGTTGTTGGCCAAATTAGTTTAAATATGTTTGTACGAATGAGAATGATAAACGATGACTGACATTTTTTTCGGATACTCATCCTGAAACCTCCGTATTTGTTCACATCAGCTCGGAAAGCCTCATATTTCATTCATGGTAAAACATGTAAAAACCAACAAAAAGGCCTTGATCATCTTCCCCTAAAAAAACTGCCAGGTGGTGCCCCATACTTAGCTAAGTTGGTTTATAACCAGTAATTATAACATATTACAACTATAGTATTCATGGGGGTTATAAAGCAACAGACATTTCAATGTGGGCCAGCAGCACCTTGTACCGCCTGTACCGATGGAATCCGATGAAGTGCCATGAAATTTCCAAGAAATCAGCATTTGTTGTTGGTTAAATCCAAACGGTTTACCATTAAAGTAAACCTCAATTTTCCTGGCCATTGAGTGATTTGATGAAAATGATGAAATGTTCATGAAATCAGCCTGAAATGTCCATGAAATGTCCATTTTTCAGGATGATTTTACAGAAATGTCCATGAAATCAGCCTGAAATCAGCCTGAAATCAGCCTGAAATCAGCCGGAAACTCTGGGGGAAACTCCTGCGTTGGACTCAGCCCAGGTTGGAGCTCTCCACCTGTAAGTTGCAGCTGCTGAAGGACAGCCTCCTGACCGAGAGGCCGATGGCCTGTGTCGCCATCGAAAACTACGACGTATAGATATAGTCATCCTGGAGTAGATAGAATATTATCTATCTATCTATCTATCTATCTCTCTATCTCTCTCTCTCTCTCTTTCTCTCTCTCTCTCGCCTGACTACTATGGAATATGGATTTGTTTAAGATATTTCCACAATAGTAGATGGATCATGATGCCCTTCCAGTTATGTTTGTTGATTTTGTTGGCTGTTTTCGTAGTTTGATAGACCAGTAATGTTTGATATCACTATCTGATTGGTGGTTGAAAAACCAACTTTGCTCAGGAACTGGGGCACACCGGGCACGGGTGACACAAGCTTTTGAACGTGTTGTTACAGTTTTTTGCGTAAGTTGCATTACCGAACCTTAAATGCCGAATTTGGTAACATGCTACTTACATCTACTTGCTATTTGTAGTATATTTGTAGTAAAGCAATCCGTTTCTGTTTTTGTGGGGGTTTTTGGAAGTTGGATGGTCAGCAATTTTCGGAGTGGAGATATCCAGCTAACGGGCGCCGGCCAGGGGAAGGAAAGCAGAGGTGTCCCGGTCTCTCCGCTGCTTGGAACGAAATGGCAAAATTAACCCCAGCAGTTTTTGGGAAAACCAAAGGATTGGGGAATCGACAACGAAACGTTCGTATACAACCACTGATAGCTTTAGGAATCACGGAATGTTCGCCACGGCACATGATGTACTGAGGTAAGATTGGCAAGATCCAAGATCGGGCCACTCTTTCGCAAGGGGCGGTTGATCCACCAACCGCGCTGGTGGTTGGCTTACTGGGCTGTTTGGTTCACAGGGATCATAAATCAAAGCTGACACTTTTTAACACACTAACACTGCACTGGTTGGTGGTTTGGAACCATGGAATTTTATGACTGTCCAAATAATTTGGAATAATCATCCCAACTGACGAACTCATATTTTTCAGAGGGGTAGGTATACCACCAACCAGAACATAAATCAACATAAAACATATTTCAAACATGAAACAACCACATATCAGATGGCGTGTTTTTCCATATATTTTTCCCAGAGATAGAGATGCGCATCGAGGGTTGACTGTCGTTGATCAATCCATTGGTTGACCAGTTCTCTGCAGAGCTTCCAAATGAAGCTAAACCCTCAGATACCGAGGATTTAGATAGGGCAGATGCCGGAAACCAAAGGTGTCTAAAGCACCCAACGAGAGCAACAAGGTGGTGCCCCAGTTTTGTTTCTTGGTTTATACACCTATTAACTATAGTGGTATCAATCCTCTTCCATAAACAGTTCACCTTAAGTTCTTCCAAGTCAACTTGGCTATCATAAGTAACATTGAACAAATCCCAACCATAATTACTTGTATATGATGTTATATGCTATGTATCCCAACCACAGTTATATGAGTTATATGTTATATAATCTTTTATAATCTGTTATATGTTATAGTTCATGTTCATCAACCCAAACATGTTCTTCCAACCCACCTATCTCGCAAAAAGGTGCCGCCGACCTCGCCCTTGTGGCGGAAGATGGAGCTCCGGTGCCAGCTCCAACAGCACCAGGAGCTGCTCCGGCGCAGGTTCTGCGCCCTTCAGAAGCTCCAAAGTTTGCTGCCGAAGTTGACACCCTCTGGGCAGGAGGGGGCCCCAAAAAGCCCAGGGGCGGCCCAGGGGGCCCAATGGCCTCGGGTAGAGGTAGATTGAAAGATGTTGAGCCAGCTATTTCTGGACTATTCGATGTGAATGATTGCTCACTAGGTTTTGCTGTTTTGCTGTTTTGTAGTGTAAAACATGACAAAGACATCACTAAGCTTAGGTAGTGGATTGTGCACTACCTATGTTTTTTTTCTACCCAGCTGTTTTGTAGTGAACAAATATTATGATTCAGATTCTGTAGATTATGGTAAATTGCAAAACCAACGGTTTTTTTATTCAGGATATCTATATAAGATTCACAATAACAGGGAGTTTACTGAGTTGGTTGATCAGTTACATGGTTTTTCGGACCCAGATGATGGTTGTTTGATTCACCAGCTGCTGCATGTCCCATCTCAGGACCCATGTTTTTTCTCGAATGATATTAGGGGCCTTCCATAGTCATGGGGGTACCCCAAAATGGATGGTATTTATAATTACTAGAGAATCCTGTTCGAACGGATGATTTGGGGGTACCCCCATTTTAGAAAACCTTCATCTAACTAGATCACTATTTGGTGAATCAAGCAACTAGAATCTAGTGAACCTCGGTTTCGAAGGTTGGCCAATATCTGACCGACAGGAGGAATACTTGGTGGTTCATCCCACTTAGGCTGCGTAGGCTGTAAGCCTGGCTTTGTGAATGGGCTAAGTAGATCTAAGTAGGGCTAATCCACTTATAACTAGGGTGACGTAACCCACTTACTGGGATGAACCAGCACCAAGTAGAATGTCAAGCTTTTGGTTTGTCCAATATGGCATCAAATACAGTACTTTACGATCATTTCCCCATGAAAATTGGATCTGGGGCTTCTGCACCAGTTTTGGGCAAAGCAACAAAGAAACATGGAGAAAGGTAGGCAAGCCGTCAAAATACACCAAACAAAACAACCAATATCATATTGGAGGTACAAAATTCAAGGTAACGCAATGGGCCAGTTTTCACAGGACTTTGGAGTATGTTCATAGCCCTATTCCGATGGTCCAATGGGTATTGCTTTGTGACCATATAACCCCTCCAAGTATCAGAAACTGAAAAGTACTGACATGTGATGGGTTCTTGGCGTATATTCTTCAAAGAAGCCACAGGCTCCCCCTACTGTAGACCCTCAGCAATTTTGCCCGGGTTCTACCCCGGGAAAGTTGCTGGTGCCCCCCGGGTGAAATGTTTGTTGGTTTAGTTTCATCTCAGTATCGACATACTTAGACCCTCCAAGTGCCCCCCAAAAAGTTAGCTCAAAGATGCTAGAAGTATTCACATGATTTGGTAAAAGAGCAATATTTATGGGTAACTGGGGGGTGTAGTTCGATATATCTACGTACCATAAAACCAAGAGTTATTGGTAGTGACACCACAACCAACCTATAGCTCGCTCACTGGTTGCAGGATTTGAAGATCAAAGTCCAGCAATTGACCCTGGCAGTCCCGAGCATACCGGCAGTGAGCTGCACAGATCTGACGAAGGAGATCGAGAGTAGCTGGACATGGCGCAGTGGACAACCAAAAACATGGCTTGTTGGATATATGATCATTCCGATGACGGATCCGGCTGGTGCTGGTATATATGCTAACATTTTCATGGGGTATATTGATGGTACATGTTACTATATATATATAGCATACATGGATCCTATGGGTTACTATAGTGCCATTGAATATACCCATATTTTATATACCCATTATTACTAAATCTTTATGAATGGGTCATTATAGATCTATATAGCAGCACCACGGATCCTATGGATCCTTATATATTATATATATATACCCTCTGGTTATTTAACATAGCCATGGAAAATGGCCCATTTACAGATGATTTTCCCATTAAAATCTCCATTTATAATGGATTTTCCATGGCTATGTTAAATATCCAGAGGGTATTCATTTATTGTAATTTACCAAGATATATATAGATATAGATATATAGATATATTCATTTATGTGAATTTATCGATCTTAGATGTTCAACCATGGATTTTAGGCTCCATGGATTTCGGGATATAAAACGGGGCATTCCATGTTGCTGGAGGTCAACACTGGGTTCACTCATGAAACTCATGAACATTGATAGGGTACCCTCTGGTAAACTAACAAAAAGCTATATTGAACATGGCCATTTATAGTGGATTTTCCCATTGAACATGGTGATTTTCCATAGTTATGTTAGTTTACCAGAGGGTACAGCCCAATGATAGCTATTTTTATATCTATTAAATGAAGCGACATTTTTGGGTAAAAACACAAATTGCTGTAGCTATTTTCATGATAACATTTTTGAACATTGATTCTAGTTGAAATAGCTATTAATGAACATTAATGATTGATATAGAAAATTGATGAGCACTGATTATATCATGATATATCGACCATGGTGACCATAAAAGTGAAATTTGGAGTTCTGTTGACCAACTTCGCGCGATTCCGACGCTGGGGCACCAAGGTATGGAAGCACGGCTCCTAGAGCTTCGTCAGAATCTTTTCTGCAGGGGCAACCAGTGCCCCCCGTTAGACTTAGATTTTCTGAAGGGATTGCTGCACTTATGGCTCGACATACCAGTTCTAAGTATTGAGAAAACCCCATTGATGAACGGCCTTAATCCCATTATTACAAAAAGTATCAACTAGTAGTCATGACCATCACCATATTTATAAAAAAAACACGGAAAACGAAGACGGTGAATTCAAGATCTTCAAGGTGATGAATCCACCGTGATGAATCTACTGGGACGACTGGTCAAATGAGAGCAGAGAATGGAATATAAGTTGGCTTATGAAGCTCTGCAACTTCAATATGTATATATATATGTATGTATATTATTATATATATATATCTGGTTGGTGGTTTGCAACATGAATTTTATTTTTCCATTCAGTTGGAAATATATGTTGGGCCACCACCTTGTAATGGTTGCAGCACCGCTCCGAATCCCTGGTTCCTAGTGGTTTGTGGGGTGAACACAGTGAACAAATGCTTGGTTCAATGGATAGCATTCACTGGCTGCCAGAAATATTGGTATTTTATGGCTGTTATCCTAAAACTTTACTTGACACTCTGGTAATTCGACATATCTATGGAGAATCACAATTATCTGCAAGAATTTAGCAGAGTCTAAACCATGCTTAAACGGTCCAACCCACCATGTTTTTGATGGGACAAACAACGTGCTGTGCCCACATTGTTTGTGATAAATGCATCGGCAACTTTGGATCGATACTTTTTTCTCCTTGAGTTTGTTTGCTATAAATGGAACATCACCATACATAACCATAACCAGCAAAAAACGATTTTTTTGTAGGCTATCAAGGATTGACCATGCAGGGAACACCGCACCAGGACTGACAGTCACGACTGGAACTCCGACGCGCTTCAGAGATACCTGGATGCGTTGCTGAAGTGGACCTTAGGCGTTCACCCCCGGTTACCCTCTGGTAATCATCAAACATGGATAAACATGGCAAGAAAAATGATGGAATTTCAGATTTTTTTATGGAACTTCATGAAATTTCACGGACTTTTCATAGCAATTGATTTTATTGGACATGGACATCCACTTTTTAAATGGAGCTGTTAATTGGAAAATCATCTATACATTTATACATATGGATTTGTCCAATGCCAAGGTTGATTACCAGAGGGTAAATGGGTTACAAGCCCAGTTGCAGCTGGACTGAAGTGGGGTTGTAATCCACTCACTGGGGTGAACCAGCAAGTATCTTGTATAAACCGGGTTAAACCATCTTAGACCCCCTTATCTGGTTGGTGGTGACTGGAACATGAATGGATTATGACTTTCCATATCTTGGGAATAGTAACCCCAACTGACGAACTCCATCATTTTTCAGAGGGGTGGCTCAACCACCAACCAGCTTATGTTTGCTAGTGTGACTCGCACTATTCTGATGTCGCCACTTTTTGTTGCTTTTCAAAGTCCCATTTTTTCCGGTGAAGCCCCAATTTTGGCTGCTGAAACTCCCATCAAACTTGACGCCCATCAAACACAAAAAAGTGCCCCCAAGGGATCGCGAAAAGCTCTGCCTCCCTACACTTCTTAGAGTTGGTGTCTTGGTTGTTCTTGATGGTCAAGAGGTGATTTTGGATCCACCAGATATTTCATGGGATATTGAATGGAAAAATATGGGAGATATACAACCAAGAATATGGGAATATATGTATATATATATAAATATACATATATATATATATATATGATATGGGACATATTGAGATATTATGGACATATCCACTGTGATAGTGGGAGATATAACAAGCAAACTTGGGATAACTTGGGATATGTCACTAACTTGACATGGAATACACGACCAACTAACAATGGGCTACAGTATCGGGAGAATGATATACCCTTTGGAAGAGCCTACCCACCAAGTGACCTTTAACACCCCATTGACGTCAAAAGAGCATGAATGGAACCTGAATGGAGCGCAAACCTCCAGGATCACTTTTAATTTTTCAGGAACTTGCAAGTTAGACACTGCATGTATATGGATCACGCGGTCATTCATGTGACATGTGCAACCTTGCTTAGTTATCATCGAAAATGTGCAATGTCCTTTATGGATTTCCAGCAGGCCCTTTGCAAGGTCTGTGTCGAGATACTGCTCACAGTGTAGAAAATAAATTCAAAATCAAAACTAAATAAACATGACCCAACAGAATTTGAACTTTTGCAGATGACCCTGTAAAATTTGTACTCGTACCTTGGACGTTGGTTTTACAAAAAATGCAAACATGTCAACAAAAAGGTTTTGAATAATGATCGGAGGCCATCATGACAAGTCATAGTTTTTCATTACAATGCATGGAAAAACAAGATTCAGTGGAACATGACAGCCACCAAACAACTCACAACTTTTCATGTCATGCGAAACTGCTAAACCATGCTGTGGCACCGCGCGGCATCGCCAGGCCTCCCAAAGGTCCACTTCTGCTCTGCAAGAGACGTTGGGCGCCCCGGTGGGCGCCGCCCAGTTGTAACCCATAGGATCCATGGTGCCGCATGGTGCAATGTGGGCCCCCCCAGTTACGTTTGTTGGTTTATAAGCTCCAGTAACTATAGTTATAACTACCATAAAACCATAGTTATTGGAGTGATGTTCACCAACTTAGCTATCAACATAGCCCATTTATGTTGGAAATTTTATCGTGATTCAACGGTGATTCAATGGGACTGTATAGTGATTTAATGGATTATGAATGGTAATTTGTTACCCCATTAAAGTTAGCATATATACCAGCACCATGGATCCCATGGGTAATACAGAAATGGAATGGGATTTAATGAAAATTAATGGGATTTACTGGAGATCAATGAATTAATAGTAATTGTAAATTGTAATTGTCAAGAATATTGGGCATAATTTTAGTAGGAACTAATAATTACTAGTCAATAGTAAATTGTAATTAGTAATAGTATTAGGAAGAGTAATCGGTAATAGTAATCAGTAGTAGTAATTCGTAAAAGTAATAGAAAGAGTAATTAGTAATATTGTTAGGAATAGTAGTTCGTAATAGTAATAGTTTTAGGAATATTGATTAGTAATAGCAACAGTATCAGTATTAGTAATTAACAGTAACAGCAAGACTAATTTTCCGATTATTCAGTGAAATTATACAATAGTATGCAATGGTGATGGCTCCAAATAAAAATGTATATCCATAATATCCTTTATCCCAATATTGGTCATATAATTTGTTGGGACTTACATTACTTACAGAAATTGGGAATTATGATAATCCGTAGAAGAGAAACCTATCAGCCAACTAGTATTTCATGACATGGGATAGGGATGATAGGGGTATATTTTCAATGGCTATAAATGGCTAAAACTCCAGTTGCCGGCCTCGGTGTATGTCATCAAACATCGTAAGAAAATGGTAGGACTTCATCGATTTTTTTTGATTTTCAGGCATCGTTGGCTGGGAAATTAGAAATGGACTAAATGATTAAAATGATGGATTGTAATACTGGAAATAATATGAAATAATTATAATGGATTGTAATGGATTGTAAACATGTAATACTAATTATTTCCAACATACTAAATGATTAAAATGATGGATTAAAATGATTACAATTAAAATGGATTGTAATGGATTGTAATCCAACATACTGGAAATTATAACGTAATACTGAAGTAAATATGGAAGTATTGCCATATGACGCTCATTTGGACGCAACCAGTTGGTCGGTATTTGAGCGTCGCACGAATGTCACAGAGCTAAAACCTGTCGCGATATCTCAGGATCCTTCTCTAGCCTTTGAATTTGTGAGGTGAGATTGACGCGGCTTTTGCCTGAAAATAGGGTACCCCCAATTCTCGTGGATGATTTTCAGTTTTTGATGGGGGTGGCCAAATGGGGGCTACACACCATTTTCAGACACACCCAATGTGCTGTCAAGATGCCAAGGTCAAGAAGCAACGAAATTTTCCACCAGAGTAGAATTCAATTTCCAGATCCAGTAACGATCGAATGACCAGTCAACGCTGTTCGTGGTTTATCAGTGGATTTTCACCAACATGTGCAAGTAGTCTGGCACTGCAGCCATGGAGGTGTGTTCCGCCCTCTCGGGGGGGACGTTGGCAGTCCTCGATCCAAAGGAGTTCGAAGGAAAGTCTGCGAAGTCCGTGAAGCAGTGCTTGGCAACCAAAGTTGGCGTCACCAGATTTCGACAAAAACTGCTTGCAGATGGCTTAGATGGATCTGAGATGCCAGATGATGAGGTCTTTGCTCAGGCTTCTGTGAAGCTTCAACTGGTGATTTTGGACTTTTGGCCGCCTGATGAAGAGCAAGACCAACAACTCATCTCTGCATCAAGTGTGAACGATGCAGTTGCACTTGAAAAGTTGTTGCAACAACCACGGACTCCCAATGTGACAGATGACACTGGCAAGACTCCGCTGCACCACGCGGCTGCGAATGGACATGCGACACCGTTGCAGCTACTGCTCGAGGCAGGTGCAGAGAAAGATGCTCCAAACTCACATGGGCGGGCGCCTGTGCATGGGGCAGCTGTTCGGGGCCATCTTGACATGGTCCGCCTTCTGGTTGAAGTTGGGGCCAACAAGGATCAGGCAAGCACGCAGGAGGGGCACACACCACTTCACGTCGCAGCCTTTGGTGGCCACCTCGAAGTCATCCGCTTTCTTGTAGAGGCTGGGGCCACCCGAGATCAGCCATGTATGGACGGGCAAACAGCATTGCATCTTGCAGCTGGGAAAGGGCATCTCAACATCGTTCGTTTCTTGATTGAGACTGGATCCAACAAGGATCAGCGTACGACAGACGACAGTGGGAGGACACCTTTGCATTTTGCGGCTCGGGGAGGCCATCTTGACATTGTCAGCTTCTTGGTTGAAGTTGGGGCCAACCAAGATCAGCCGTCGACGGAAAGTAAGGAAACAGCACTGCATACTGCAGCTGGGGCAGGCCATCTCGGCATTGTTAGTTTCCAGAATGATGCCGGATCCATCAAGGATCAGCGTACGACAGACCACCGTGGGTTGACACCTTTGCATTTTGCGGCTGAGGAAGGCCATCTTGACATTGTGCGGTTTTTGGTTGAAGTTGGGGTCAATAAGGATCTTGCTACCAATCGGGGGTTAACGGCCTTGCATTTTGCGGTTCTGCAAGGCCATTTGGATGTTGTCCGCTTCCTGGTTGAAGTTGGGGCCGGCAAGCATCAATGCTCGATGGGGGGATCAACACCCTTGCGACTTGCAGCCCACTACGGTCACTTGGACATTGTCCGCTTCCTGGTTGAGGCTGGGGCCAGCAAGGATCAGGCTAGAAAAGACGGTACAACACCATTGTTTACTGCAGCTGAAGAGGGTTATTTCGAAATTGTACGTTTTCTGGTTGCAGTTGGCGCCA
>Ga0126342_10005165_pt1 | contig 22650 bp, 20 predicted proteins | sample Cyp1metagenome_FD_92528 | JGI IMG/M metagenome (GOLD analysis project Ga0126342, IMG submission 92528) | Coral microbial communities from Lord Howe Island, Old Settlement Bay, Australia - Cyphastrea 1 metagenome | ecosystem: Host-associated > Invertebrates > Cnidaria > Coral ...
AAGAATGGAATGAATGGAATGAATGGAATGAATGGAATGAATGGAATGAATGGAATGAATGGAATGAATGGAATGAATGGAATGAATGGAATGAATGGAATGAATGGAATGAATGAATGAATGCATGAATGCATGAATGCATGAATGCATGAATGCATGAATGCATGAATGCATGAATGCATGAATGCATGAATGAATGAATGAATGAATGATCGAATGAATGAATGAATGAATGCATGGATGAATGAATGAATGAATGAATGAATGAATGATCGAATGAATGAATGAATGAATGAATGCATGCATGCATGAATGAGTGAATGAATGAATGACTGAATGACTGAATGACTGAATGACTGAATGAATGAATGAATGAACGAACGAACGAACGAATGAATGAGATGAACGGATGAAAGGAAGGAAGGAACGAAGGAACGAATGAACGAATGAATGCTCATGAATGAATGAATGAATGAATGAATGAATGAACGAATGAATGAATGAATGAATGATTGAATGAATGAATGAGATGAACGGATGAAAGGAAGGAAGGAAGGAAGGAAGGAAGGAATGAATGACCACACGATGAATGTATGAATGAACAAATAAACGGACGAACGACCGAAGGAACGACCAAACAAATGAATGTCTGCCATGCTAAGCGGAGAAGTGCCAAGTCCAGTCCAAGTGGTGCTAATCTTGAGTATGAGGTGAGGTGGGGTGACACTTCCTAATTGCCATGAAGTGGTATATTTGCTTGACTTTGAGTTTACAGAAATTACCAACCGTTAGACATCATTAGACTACCCGATTCACCACGCTTTACTCAGTACCTTAGTTGTTTTGATCTTCGTACATCAATGGATCAGTCGAAAGCTCTCGGTTTCGGCTTGTCCTCTGTGCTTTGGCGTTGATCGGGTCGGCCATCTGGCTCACCCAATTCCAGACCCCAAAGTCCGCAGAGATTTCTTGGATATTTATCAAGCGTAAGCATATCCAGATTAAAATATCATTGGATGTTCACTGCGGACCTGCAAACAAAAACGATTGTAAATCAGTTAAAGCACAGTAGATTTCTGCCAGCATAACCATCCAAGCAACTCCCCATCCAACGAGCCCAGTGCTTCAACCTTCATCTTGCTAGCTGGTTAGGGTACTGTCCCATTCATGGTTGGAAACTAATACACATATTCAAACCAAACATGTGGTTTCATTTTCCCTTGGTTGAGATCCGTGATTGTTTCCCACTTCGTTTTGGTAATTTACTGGAGGGAATATCCACATCGTTGCCCCGTAAACTCACATTTTCTGGCTCAAATCCCAACTTTTCGTTGCTTTTCATGCCAGCATGACCGAACCCAGCAAGCGATGTCAGGGGACATGATCTCAGCAGAAACTGCGTCAAGCCGACTCGTAGGGCTTCGGTAATCATGGCTCCCAGTGACAGGGTCAGTCCTGTGCCCAGGTACAATAAGTTCCATCATCCAAAGCTATGAACAAATGGGAATGTTGGGATATAATGTGGGCAACCCAATGCCATAAACTAACCTACCACTTGGGGATAGTTTATACCACCCATAGAAATGGTGAAGATTTGGGGATTGTTTATTATTGCGTTGTTTACCACATACATGGGAATATTATGGGAACATAAAACCATTGGGAAATTCGCAGCCTTCTATGAAGTCTTGTCTTGTTCGGATGCCCGGTATGAGTTGCTCACTCTGTGAGTGTCGACTCATTTGGGGCTGGATATGGCAGGATGGAAGGTGATTGAAACTCTTTAATTTTTGGAAGGGCTGGCACTGGTGTACGCAAGGCTGATAGAAGTTAGAAGTTATTAGTGCTTGTACACACGAGTATGCGTCAGGTGATTTATTCCACTGTAATTTCTTGAGAAAATCATTCAGATATGCTGAATGTGTTGCGCCCCAAAGCATTCTGTGCATGATATCTTCACCATGGATGCTGACCAAATGGCTCGGACCAAGTACAGGTTCAGATTAAGGTTATTAACCTAATATTAGGGGGAAACTTCGCACCCTCGTACTAAATTTCCCAAAAAATACCTAAAATTCCTCCAGATGTTTTCATTTGGGAGAAAAAATAAGTGCCCACAGTCAACCTTTTAGTCTTTTTTGCGCTCACATCAACAAAACATTCCTACAGAGATGGGCGTCAGTTATCATTCATAAATGATTTCCCCGTTAAAAGCTCCATTTAGTTCGGGGATTTCCCAGGCCATGTTACATAATGTTTGGTGACCGGAAGATATATTAAAACATATAAAACGAGGTGAACATGGTGAACTCCCGAAGACTCTCCGTCACCATATGGCGAATTCAAGAGGGCCGTCCTGTCCAATTCCATTGTGGCGTAGTAACAGCCGTGATGAATGTGCCCACCTTGGTTGTCACAGAAACGGTTTGAGATTAACCAAAGACAATGAAGAGTTTTTACCCTTTGGCAAACTAACAGAACTACGGAATAAAATAGGATCTTCCTTTGCAACCTCCATTTTCCAGGGGATTTCCGATAGATATGTTAGTTCCTGGAGAGTGTAACGGTGGCAATTTCAAACTGATATTTATATATATATATTTATTTAATATTTATTTATAAATATACATATATAGGTATATAGTATATAGTCCATATCCGTATGCGGGCTTTGAATCCATTGTGGGACGATGTTGCCCCAATGCACATTGGCATTTTTGCGTGTCCTCAAATGTACCCTCATACATGTGGAAACTATTTGGGAACGGCGCTGAGAGGCGCCTGGTTGCTTTAAGGGGGCTTGCGTGCACTTCCCAATGTAACTGCACATGCAGCCTTGCACGCCTGTTTTTTCACTTCTCAAAAACTACCTCAATCATGGAACAATTTGCTCATGGCAGTGAGATTCTCTGAATTATTGCCGAGCAGCTTTGTTCTGCGCCACATCCATTGCCAGACCCTTTGCTACAGTTTCGAAGACTGGGTCACTAAGTCACCAGTGCCCCTTTTTTTTGGGAGCTTCCTTGGGGAGCCAACACCCCATGATCAACATAATTAGCATCATCAGCGTAACATGAACATGAACGTTAACATCTCACCCCAACCCACCCCACCCCATGATCAAAGTAACATCATCAGCGTAACATGAACATGAAAGTTAACATCCCACCCCACCCCACCCCACCCCATGATCAACGTAACATCATCAGCGTAACATGAACATGAACGTTAACATCCCAACCCACCCCACCCCACCCCATCATCAAAGAAAAACACCAAAAGGCAAAAATAACAATAATAAAAAACACAAAAAAAACCCTGCAGCGGCCATGGCAACTATTTGGAAAGCAAGCTATCTATAAAGAGATGTACACATATAGTTGCATACAAATGTACACATATCCATTATACAAATGTATGTGCAAACAAACACACACACATATGTATATATATAAACATATATATATATATATATATTATACGATATATATATATATACCTATATGCATGCTGATTTAAGATATGTATACAATATGATAAACCCAACAATAGACCATCCCCAAATCACTAAAAATGGATGGTATAAACCAGCCCCAAATGGTAGGTTTAATTATGGGGTTCCCTTCCACCATAGTGACTTGGGGATGAAATCACCATTTTAGTCTGGATTCATTTGTCTGTACGTAATAGTTGGTAGATGGTTTCTATCATCGTACTTCCATGGAATTTGCAGCGTTTCATAGTTACACAATATGTTACAATTTATAATGTTGGTGTTGCGCAATAGTAAACCACCCCCAAAATCACAACTTTTATGGGTACGAACTAAACATGGGTGGTGTATAAAATGGCTCCAACATTAACCATCATTAACTATCAGTAACCAGCATTAACCATCATTTATCAACCATTATTAACCATCATTTCCCAACATTAATCCCCAAATTTAACTTCCTGCAGACATCTGCAGACGTCGACGCCGAGCATCCGTAATCAGGGACACCTCACGACGCGTCGGCGGAGCCCGAGGTGCGGCAGCCCGAGGAGGCACCCGGTCGCTTGGGGAAAACATCGCAAAATTGTGGAAAAGTGTGATGTCACCATCGAAAATTAGGATTTGACCATCAAACATGGTGAGATTTTCGGATTTTCCCAGATCTTCCAAAAACCAAGTTTAAACTTGGTCGTTACACTAAAGACTTGGTTTTACCTAAAGACCATGGAAAACCGGCGGTATATTCTCATATAATGGCACTATGGAGATCCTGGGGTCGTGGGGATATTGATTAATGATGATTACTGTACTTTCGGCTTAGCCACCAAATCTCATACACTCACAGCCTCAGCAACACCAGCTGTTAGAGCTGATTTCGTCCCTATGATTGGCCCCAACATGGACTTGTGAGCTATGAGCAGGCAACCACTTTTAAATCTGGGAGGCCATGTGCTGGAAGCAAATCCAGACCATCCCAGGAAAACCCGTCTATCTGAAATAAAAAGTGTATCACAAATTTGGGCCCAAGTTTTTGGTGGCTGTTCACGGGTTTTTCACGGTCGTTTCACGGGTTTTTCACGTCGTTTCAGTGTTTTTTCATGGACTTTTCATACTCCAGGCTTGCTTGGATTCTGTATAAATCTCTTGATGAAACCCATCGGGATATTGTACGTAATCCTGACAAGGAATCCTGACATGCTAATAATCCTGCATCTCTACATGGGAGTGAAGCAAAAAGCAACACATGGCAGAGCCCTTGCTCCCAGGCACTTTTGAGGCGCATCTAATAAGAGCAAGTGGCTACTCATTAAATCTATTGGGCCATTGCATCTCAACTTGTGGCACGTTGGGGGCAGGCGCGCCCCTGTCTAGCAGTCTCTGACCCGAGCCATCAATGCAGCTGGGCGACAAACATCGTCCTGATCATGGAGGGGGATTCCAGTCTCAGCATGACCAGGGTCAAGAGCACAAAGATTGGCGTGCCTGTTGCGATGCCAAACAGCCAGACAAAAACATGGGAAATCCCCATGGCCTAAATGGAAGTTTATATGGGAAATCCTCTGCACATGGAGGTTTATAGCTGGGAAACTCATCGAACTTCAATGGGGGATTTGTCCATCGCCGTTTTTAATTACCGGAGGGTACCCTGGGGGAAAGCACTGCAGAAAACGATGGTAAAATTGACATCATAAGACATCAAATACGCGGGTGAAACCAGCCGATTTTGCCTCAATCCAATACAATGACTATTGCTCGTGATTTTGGAGTAGTTTCTTGTTCGTGAGGGATTATAACCGCCGGTTGCTGGTTGGAACTTAGTATATATGTAGATATACGCGGGGACACCAACTTTATCTCATGGAATTTGGTTCAAACTCCCTCCACCTCTCTCCCCAAAAAACATTAATAGTTTCCACCTCGCCATGTAGTAAACCCAATGCCATAAGCCTCCAATTTTGGAGGGTTCCTATTTCTGGTGATGTCCGCCTCCTTCACCTAGGTGTTTTAACATCTTTTCACCATCTCAAAGTGAGGGTTTCTGAAGTCATCATGGGGGATCCCCAAAACCCATGGGCTTCAATACTGGAAAAGGATCTAATTTTGGATGATTTGGGGGTACCAACATTTTTGGAAACTTCCTTAAATATGCATTGAACTCCCCAAATTTGTGACATTGTCTGAACTTAACCCAAACATACCCGGGGATAATGGATGATAATGCGGTAAACTCAGCAGCAACCCCCAAGTTTGGGACGCTTGGAAGCCCACCCATTTCTGGCAAGTCATTAGGTTTACATTGGTTTACCACGTTACATGCTGTACAAGGCCTAGCAATGTACGCCTCGGGTGCTTGGGTTGTGATCAAAGAGCGCATCTAGTGACAGTAGGAACCGTGGCTAGTGGCTAGCAAGTCCAATGGGAATCTTGATGATGTGTAAATCTCTACTGGATTGATGACCATCCCCCAAGAACTAACCAATTTACCACTGTTTTGACTGTGGCACGTATGGTGCCCCCATAATTATGTTGAAAACATCCTTGGCTGAACACCATTTTCCTTTAAAGCCTGCGATTAAATTTCACTTACATGTATGTACTGTATGGTCATTTGTCTCAGGCGTTTGGCAGCGTTTCAAGGGCCTGCTTTAAGCATTTGCACCATTCCCACGCCGAAGTGGAGATACGTTGCGTTGCCTTAGTTGTGGGACATGCATGGCATCCCAAGCCTGTCACTGAGGGAAAAACACGACCAAAAAAGGGATTTGGTTGGCATCTTTGGAATTTGGGGCGGGGTAAATTCAATGGCCATTCCAGGAACCCAAATTGGAGGTACGTACCATTTCCAAGGCCTATGTAAGGGCTATCTTGTAAGGGGATATACTCCCAAAATATGGCCTTATATGGTACAGTACCTCCATTTTAGGATCCTGGAATTCCCATTGATAAATGTTTTGACAACAATAACTTTTCTTGGATTTCAACCAGTAGAGAAAGAATGAAAACTACCAATGGTGGGCTGGTCATGCCCTATTTTCATTGCTTCATATCATACGATCCCATGCAGCCGCTCAATCTAACATTGAACAGATATTCCATGATATTCATATCATTGATTCATGGTCATTAATCAGTTATAAGGCCTTTCATGAGCATGAATGGTTAATACATATCTATTTTGCAATACCCAAGTTCGGAATTCATCATCATCATCATCATCATCATCTCAGAGAAGCTTCGCCACTTTCCTGCAGGATGATCAAGTCCGTGGCTGGGTACAGGCCTGGTTTTTCCAGGTTCATGCCGAAACCTTGAGCTGAGCTATTCACCAGCCACCTCCGGAAAATCTGGAGGACATTTTTGTGATTGAAGCCTGGCCAAAACAAGGACCTTGTCCTTGGACGAGCTCACAGCCACCAATGACCCAGCATCCTCCCTAGTAGGAGGCTGCTGGATGCGATCTTCCTTGGAGTTGCATCTTGGAGCTGAAAGATCACACGTGCTTTTCCAGCTGCAAAGAGGTTCGGTGTGGTGAAGCCGACCCCTCACCAAACCCACTTCGAATGTTCTGCTCCAGATGTCTCCAGCTGAGTCCTGGCATCTATTTTAGGTTCCAGCTGCAGGAACTTTGTGCAGAACATGTCAGCTTTCATCATATTTTACATCTCTGATTCCCCTCATCTGGTAATTTGACGTGTGTCTTTGAAAATCACCGACTTTCAAAAGTAAATCTTCTATACATGGGCATGTTCCGTGGCTATGTGCCAGAGGACACATTTCTTGGTTGATTCCATCTCTGGATAATTCGTTAAATAAAACATAACCCCTATGGATACCCCAAATGGTGCATTTCCCATTGGGAAAAAATAGTCACCTTAAATGAATCCCTGTTTATATGGATAACCAAATGACCCCCCAAACGATGGTTTGCTGGAAAATCCACCAGCTATAGTTCGATGATTTTCCCAGCGAACTAAACCTTCCCGCCTAGTTCGGGATTTCCCAATTCATATTCTAATTGTCTTATCCCATTGTCATCCCATTCTTTTCCCATTGTTGTCCCTATTATTGTGAACCCAGGATTAATACAATCAATACCGGCGGGTAAAATATGGTAAAATGATTACCTGAATCGTTTGAGATGGTGTTTTATTACTGAATCGTTCATAAAACACCATATTAAACCCGATTGGTGGTATACCTACCCCTCTGAAAAAATATGAAAGTCAGTTGGGATGATTATTCCCAACATATGGAAAGTCATAAAAAATCATGTTCCAAACTACCAACCAGAGTATATGTAACCATAAAATCACCATGTTTCATGCTTCAACCCGTCCGTTTAACCAGAAACCATTCAGACCCCGGGAATTTCCCGGTGGTCTTTGCTGCGCGTTGGTTTCCGAGGCCCAGGCCCAAGGCTAAGGTTCCAGCCTGGCGATGGCATTTTTGAGCATGAAACGTGAACAAATGGTGGCCCATGGTGTTGTTGTTGTTGTTGTTGTTGTTCAAAACCATACATGTATATAATATATATATATACAGCAACATGGTGATTGTATAAATAGGGATGCGATTGCGCTTGCCTAGTGGTGATTTAATCGGCAGCATTTGTGATGAAATTGTGGTTTAATGGAATCTTCATTGGATATTAACGGCGGGAAATCGTCCAACAATAACATTGAGGATATACCTGCAGGATATATAGTGGGATCAACTCATACAAAATGGGAATCACCCCCCAATCAACCCCCCTATGCTCCATTTATGGAGCATTTACTTGCAATTGCCAAACAAATAAGCCAATGAAATCAATGATGAAAATACAATACATTGAACATATGGGACCTGTTGGGGAAAGAATCGCTAACCAATCCGTCACAATAAATGTAGCATTACACAGATTAGGTACACAATCATCTAAGCAACACTTGGTGAAATCCAAACATTACGCTCATTATGCATAGTCATTAGCGGTCATGTAAGCAGTCACGGATGATTTTCCCATTCAAATGCCAAGTTATAGTGGGTTTCCCATTGCCATGCTTGACTTGGCTTAGATCCCTTGTGGATTCTTTCCAAATAGTGAATGTCCCATGAGAAAATAAAACATAATAAAACATCATCGATTCAGCAAAACGAGGATACTGGTTACTGATGGTTATCTACTGGTTCCCGCACAAGCTAACGTTCGCCCAAGATGACATAATAAATATCATTTTTCACGGTTTTTATCGTGGTTCAAACCCCCTTGCAGGGATGGACAGTACGCTAGGTGTGGCCCCTTGCCACGCGTACGGCACAAAATTCGCTTCATGGCTCGTTTTACAATAATTTGCGGCAACAACCCTTCGCAGACTTCATGGGGGTCCGTGAAAAAGAAGGGCCGTTTCATGCGAGAAATTGCAGGCTCCGGGCAAACGTCTGGTTCTGTGCGTAATGGTTGTCTAACGGTTAACAACCCTGCTGATAACTTCTGTTTAGATATAGATATTCATCTATTCAAATTCATCAGCAACCATTAGATATTGTTAACCATTAAATAGCCATTAGATAACCATTAGATAACCATTAGATAAGCATTGGATAAGCATTAGATAACCATTAGATACTCATTAGATCAGCATTAGATAATCATTAGATAACCATTAGATAACCATTGGATAACCATGAGGTAACCATGGGATAACCATGAGATAACCATTAGATAACCATTAGATAACCATTAGATAGCCATTCGATAACCATTAACCATTAGACAACCTTTAGACAACCTTGCGATAACCATGCGATAACCATGAGATAACCATTAAATAATTAACCATTAGATAACCATGAAATAACAAGGCGATAACTAACCACAAGAGAACCACGAGATAACCAGGACATAACCACGATATAACCACGAGATAACCATATACCACCATATAACCATGAGGTAACCATGAGATAACCATGAGGTAACCATGCGATAACCACGAGATAACCATGAGATAACCCTGAGATAACCAAGGGATAACCATGAGATAACCATGAGATAACCATGACATAGCATGAGATAAGTATGAGATAACCATGAGATAACCATGAGGTAACAATGAGATAACCACGACATAACCATGAAATAACCATGGGATAACCATGAGATAACCATAAGATAACCACAAGATAACCATTAGATAACCGTAGGATAACCATTAGATAACCATTAGATAACCATAAGATAACCATAAGATAACCATTAGATAACCATTAGATGACCATTAGATAAACTTCAGATGACCATTAGATTACTATTAGATAACCATTAGATAACCATTAGATAAGCATTAGATCACCATTAGATAACCATTAGATAACCATTAGTTAACCATTAGATAACCATTACAAAGTTTGATGGAGCCAATCTTTTCATCAACCATTTGATACGCTCCGCGGAACAGTACGGTCCTGCCTGGCAGAGCGCCACAGGAACCTCGGATTTCGTTGAAACGTAGCCATGGGAAACCACCATTAAAACAACAGGTAAATCATCCTGTTTATCATCTATAACTCATTGAATAACCAGAGGGAAAAAAAACATATATATATTATGGTGGTTTCCGTAAATGGGGGTACCCGACAATAGATTGTTTATAATGGAAAATCCTGTTAAAATGGGTGATTTGGGGGTACCCCTATTTTAGGATGCCTCCATATGTATATATATATATGTGTATTATATTATATAATATATATATAAATATAATATATTATATTTATTAAATATAAAAATAAATAAATAAATAAATATATATATATATGTGCGTTTCTATGCGTGTATAATCATGTAATATATTATTGCTGATCTGCATGTGTGTGTTGTTCCAATATGCATATGCATATGCATATGCATATGCATGGATGGATGGATGGATGGACGTATGTACGTACGTATGCATGCATGCATGTATGTATGTATTTCTAGAATGGATGGACGTATACGTATGTTCTTGCGACATGTTCCTAGACACCCGTGTTTAAGAGGGATGGGTGATGGCTATGCCCCTCCTTGGGAGCCGAGTGCCCAGCGCGCTGGTACGAATATACCCTAGGAAAACGTTCACTTTTGGCGGAAGTTTACGAAGATTAAACAATCGACAAGTGAAGCGAACTTGGGAAATTCACCAAAGCACCAACAGAAAAATTGAAAGGATCCTTTTTTTTTGGTAGTTTCACCCGATTAAACCTCACCATCCATTGGCATCTTGGAGAACCTGCAGTCTAACCATCCCCAAAAAAAGGGAAAACCGTTTGGGACCTTCTGCCGAACACTTTCCCTGGGGAATGAATGCTTGGCCAAGCAGCCACGTGGTATAAATAATCATTCCCTCGCAAATACGACAACGCTTCGGTCCTGAAGACGCATCGAGTCACACCATTGGGATTCATCCCAAGATACATGGAGAGCGACTGGTTGGTGAAATCGTACCAATCAAACAAAATGATGTTTGTATATGTTTGTCATCTCATTCCCCGGGGCAGGAAAATGATAAGAACCTGAAGCCATCCATTTGAGAAACATCCAGTCACCATGTCTACACTCCATGGTCATCATGATGCCACATCAAGGAAGACATTCATACACTTGAGGTGATGATCGTCATGGATTCCATGGATGTGCATCCCAGTTGGCATTTGGTTCTCTCACCATCTTCGCGATCCCAACCCTGGTTTGTTATGGTGTTTACTCTGTTGAAACATGTGAAAACACCATTAAACATCATTCAAAACTATGTTTCAAACCCCGACCTCCCGTGTCTTTTTCTTCAGCGTGCTCGCCATTTTCTCCCCGAATGATGGGAACAGTGAAACCGGAACCCCCATTTTGAAGCAAAGTGGAAAACCGTACGTCTCTCCTGTGTTGCATTTCCCCATTACTCTATGGTAATTAGCTCCATGGCTTTCTGGAAGTCCGTGATTTCATTCGATGATTTTCCCAGCGAACAAAAATTCCATTTAGTTCGGATTTTCTGTCTGCTAAAAAAACTCCACCTATAAGGGATTTCATGTTGATATTCTATTTGATTGTCCCATTAAAATCTCAGCATTATCCTTATTAAAACACATAACACACATTAGAATCCCATAAAATCTCTGTTGATGGTTACATCCCCATGAAATCACCATAACACACCATTTTTAAAACCTTGAAACCACCATTTTCCAGTCCATTTTCACCATAAAAACCACCATTTTGGATGGTTCAAATCCCATGAAATCAGCCACGATCCCATGGCCTCATCGATGCCAGGTTCAAGCGGACGCTAAGGTGCGCCGTGCTGGCGGAGGCCAAGGTACCTGACGGCGCGAGGTGGTACTGTTCGTCAACTATATATATATATAAAATCCCTAGCGTTTTGGCAGGGGGGGACCTCCCCAAAATGTAACTTACATTTTTGAAGGTAAAACCTAGGATAAGGGGGTAGGGATTATATATATATATATATATTATACTGTACATACCTGGTATATATATATACTGTATAGATCTATAGTATATATAATTTACACAGATCTATGGTGGTAGTAGTACTATCCACTTTATGTATATATATCTGGGTACTATCAAATGGATCGTTTTCTTTTGGCTATCACATCAAATGGTACTGCCCCCATATATCTGGGTAAATGATCAAATTTCACTAACCTGAATAGTTTAAGGCCTCACATCGGGATGATTTCCCCTACTAATCATGATTCCAGTGAGGTCGGAATGAGGTCGTCATAATTTGCCCATATATATATACATATCTTTAATGGGACTTTATAGTGATTCAATGGGATATTAATGGGATTTACCCTCCGGTAAACTAACATGGCTATTGAAAACTGATGAAGATGGCCAATTTATAGTTGTTTTACCTACTAAAAGTGGTGATGTTCCATAATTAGTCATGTTAGCTACCAGAGAATATATATATATATATATTCATGATATCAAAACAAATATGATTCTGGAAATGTATATCATATCTGTAAGTATGTATTAAAAAATATAAATAAGTGTATAAATATATTTTGATATCGATGCATGTATGTCTAGTATAGAAACATACCATAAATACCACCCACACACAATTGTTATGGTGGATATGAATATTTGATAACCTAGCATTTATTTGGAGTGGAAGTGTGGGATATGAATATGCAATCTTGCTGTACTCATATCAAATATCTCGGCAATAATTTTTGGTGGTGGCAAAAATAGATCTCTCTCTCTCTCTGTGTTTCTGGGGGGATACGTGGGATATCAACTTGCAAGGTATCCCATTGTGCCTGAAAATTGGATACCCCCCAAGTTGCATCCTTTCGTGGGGAACATATGATGCACCAGAGGATTTGGAGTTTACTATGGTTGCCGGGATTGCAGCCAACAATGAGGAAAGTAGCCAATCCACAGGGTCAAACATCGCAAAGACGGACTGAGCCATGGTCCTACTCTCGACAGTCTGAACTTGTCTGAACAGTGACCCGCCCGCAAATCTGATGCATCCATAAACAAGAAGAGCAGGGTTTGTTTGGTTTCATGGGTAGCTTAGACACTCCGTATGACATTAGTTGTTTTTCTCTCCCATCAAAATCTTGTGGAATGAATACTAAACTACCACTGCCTCGCGCAGGTTTTTGCGGCGAAGGCCTAGGACTTCCATCCCCTATTGCTGTAGTGCACGTCAGGAACTGCCATTCGCAAGGCCCCCAACTGGGGCCTTCACATTGAAGAATCCTTGTTTCAATGGCAATGTCAACCAGCAAATTCCCAGGGATGGTTTAGTTAGAGCTTTTCATTTGAGATTTTAGTGGCAAATGATATGCTGAAGCATACCTGGTTCACCAGTTCCCAACTGGGATGGTAAAATGCCAACCCCTTCGGGGTTTTCTTGCCGCAGCCTCCGGCCGAACCCCCTTGGATTCGGCCCAGTCAGTCGATGTCAGTCGCATCAGGAAGAAAGCAATGCAGTGCTGCCTCGGCCCGGGACAACTTCTGGCCGGATAGTCCCGGTAATCCAGCCATTTATTTCCATTTTTTATAGGGATTAAACCAACAAAAACATGATGGTATAATCAACAGGATATAATTGACAACTGCTTGGAGGTTTCAAGCCTGAAAAATAAATGCTCGTGAATTGAGATTGTCATCCGTTTTGTAGGGTTGAAAGGTAAACACATGTCTGAAACCACCCCACAGCCGATCTGTCTATCCGCAAATCTTGAGATTTCACCAGTCAACATGGGGATTCCAAACGACATGACGCAACATGACTATTGCACTGTAAAAATCATTGAAGTCAATTGACAGCCTGAAAATTGAATGGTTTAGTCATAAAATGTCATAAACACAACCAACTTTGTGGGCACCGCTGGTACCTCAAGTAATAAAATGAATTGAACATGGCTTGAATGGTTGAAGGGAACAACGGACTGGGACTCCGGGACTTGGTGATCCGTGCCGCCGGCGAAATGTGAAAATCCGATCCGAATCCCGTTCCCCTGATTGACTTCATCTCGAATATCTCAATTTTAGACCCTAAACACACACACATATATATATATATAGATATAGATATACACACACACATATATATATATAATGATTCTAGATGGATGATTTTAGATGAAATTTATGAGAAGGGACCGAAACGAAGGTTCACAAAGGTGGTCATGATGCAAAAGTTATCGCTATATCTAGTTTGCTATATCGCTATATCTAGTTTGCTATATCGCTTTACATGGAATCACGTTATTGCTTTAAGTAGTTCACCAGAACCTCTCATGTGAATGTTTCTGGATGGGCCTTTTAGGTCTTTTCTCATATGGTTTCACCAACACCATTTAACTATAGGGTTTCTACGAGATATTCAGACCATGATTTGGGTGATTTGGGAGGGGGTCATGGCATTCCTACTCGGTCTACGGTGTCCATGTTGCTGTCGTTGTTGTCCATCTTGCCCGGTGTCCACGTACAAGTCGCCAAAGCCGCTAGGCCGATCGCTAACCTACTCATTGGAAGCATGTTTTTCCATGCTCTTGGGATGATTCCTGAAGTTACCCTCTGGTAATTTAAATAACAGTTTGCTATGGTATATAATCCCACCCCCCAATATTAAACACCCCCTTAGAAACCAGGGTTTAGTAGGGAATTTCCACATAATTGGGACCATTTCGCAGGTGTTTAATATTAGGGGGGTGGGATTAGTATAGATAACCCATTTAGTTCGATGATTTACCTCTTAAAAAATTGCCAAAGGGCAATTGGTAAAACATGCTGGCAACTAGCTGATAACCGACTAAATCAAGCATCTATAGAAAGTGATACATGGCTTTTAGCCCAGAAATCCAATAATTAGGAACCCTTTGCCTACAAGTGCTTGATTGCAAGGCAAGAGCAACTTGTGACCATCACATGAAAACCACCAGTTTGTTCGTATCAGCAGGTCACTCTCCACGAATCAATGCCAGGCTTGGTCAAACATCCAACCACGATGCCAGGGCATGGCTTCAAATTAAAGACTTAGGGCCTAGGGGACATAGCTTAGTCGATATCTTTTGTACCAATTCTTGAGGTACCCAGTTCTCACCTCCATTTGATCATTTGGCTGTCCCTTTTTCCTTCAAAATCTCAGGTCGGACATTGCCATTCGCACCTTGCAGGCCAATGCTCAGTTGCCATGTGCACTGCCACGGAGGCCAGGAGGTAGACGAAGGCCAGCAGCAGCCTGAGGAGCCAAAGTTGGCCTGATGAAACCCCGCATTTTGATCATTAATGTCTTATTAATTACTGAATAGTATTACTGATATGTCTGTTCTAGAATACGAATATCTAGATAAGATTATAATATGTATCATTAATATCTAATAAGTTCCAATGTCTATATATATTATCATGAATCTATTACTGAGATGTATCTCTTACTGAGATGTATGTTCTGAACAGGACATCTACTTAGATGGGCCATGGAGTTAGTGTAATTCGCGGTTTATAACCTGGTTACTAACCAGGATTGGCTGCTATATAGATAACGCCTATTTATTCGTCAACTATTGACATCCTGGTGGAAAATATGTTGTGGAAGAAAAAGAAATAAACATACCTATATATAGATAGATAGATATATATATATGTATACACATGGAAATAGATAGATAGGTAGATAGATAGATAGATAAATAAACAAATAGATACACTGATATGCATATACACAGGTACTAACACCATGCGCACACACACACGCACACACGTGTCATGTATATATGTATACCAACATATATATATACACACACATATATGTATGTATTATGTGCGTATATGTGTACACAAACATACACACACATATATATAATATATATATATATATATACATAAATAGATACAGATACATGTCTATATCTATATACAGACATGTATGTTTCATAGAAGGCGCAACAAGGTCTGCAGAGTCTTATGGAGTATACTTGCTAGCTCCCCCCATTTCATTACCGACTACAGTACCCCCCCAAAAACATATCAAGTTACCTAGCTGGATCTTGAAATATTGTCCCTGATCTACTTCGAAAGTCCAATAAATACCTTCTGGTAAACTAACATAGCTACGTATTGAAAATGGCCATTTATAGTGAGTTTTCCCATGAAAAATGGTGATTTTCCATAGTTTTTTGTATGTTTACCAGAGGGTAATCCCATTCCCCCAACATTTTTCATATCCCACGGAATGCCGAAAGAGAATAGATTCAATACGAAGGTTACCAGACCAGGGGGTCGTTGGTCTTTTCAACAATTGGGGGAAAGGACTAAAAACCTATCTCTTCCATGGAATATTTACCAACATCTAACCCAGCAATGGCCCACATTTTTCTAAATATTCCAATGTGCAGCATATGGGAAGGATATTTTAGCATGACTCTTCTTTTTTTTTTTGACGTCTGCGCTCGCTGGAGGCGCCGTCGCTGGTGGGCGGCCGCCGTGGGTTTCACCCCCGGAGTGGCAGAAGGCTTGGCGCAGCAGGCGGTGCCATGTCGAAGACTTCGGCCAGATGGGGGGCGTTCTCGGAGGTGGCCGTGGCGGGGAGCAGCCACTCTCCGCTCAGCGCCGTAGTGGTGACGGCGTGTTGCACGGCAACGCTCAGGAGGCTCCACCAGCGTCGCCGCCAGCCCGCCGCCGCGCTGGCGCGGAGCACGCCTGGCACGCGGGGCGCCCGCAGTTGCGGTGCCAACGCCCGCCAACTTCGCTGGCCAGGACGAGGAGGCACTGTGGCCCTGGTTGGAGCAATTCTGGGTAGCAGGCCTCCTTGCGGCGGCGTGCGGCCTGGAGAGCCGCGCCGTCCGAGCGGTGTGCTTGGTGTGCTGGGGCGCCTTGTCTTGTGAGGGGGCTCACTCTTCTTCTGTATCTTTTTGGGTGGTTGTTCTATCAACCCGGGACGTCCACCTTTTTCCACCTTCCGGCTCCCTATCCGTTATGTGCATTTTGCACAGTGGGCTGTTAGGCTGTTAGTATATTCATGCGAAATCACAGGAAATGCACCATCACCCCCCAAAATATAAAAGATTCAATTCATCACTATTTTAGTAGCATTTTACTGTTCTATCTTTTTGGGGGTTGGGCTTGCTATTCTGGTTGATCTGCCCGCGCCGCATTTTATGTGGTTAAATTGGGACACTCGACTCCTAGCTGCCCATAGCTGCCAGGACCGCAGCGGACCACTCCCTCCCAAGAACTGCAGCTTGGATGGTTATATCCTGCTGCCATGCCGAGCTGCAGCAAGCCTATCAAGGCTAAAGGCTCGTATTTGAAGCGGTAGTCGAGGAACATGTAATGGAAAATCCCCGACCTTTTGGCAGTCGAGTCACTTGGGTGCTATAACCATACCATTCTGGACCCATCAATTTTGGTCGTTTGAGGCGATAAAACAATTAATTTTGGCGGGTGATAATTTTGACACATACCTCTGGTCTCAGTCCGCTCCTTCAAACAAATCATACAATTTCCTACAATGAGCACCGGTTCCCACACCACATGATTTTGAGGTGGCACCAAAGAAACCAATTTGGAAACGCTCAAAACTGTCCAAGTATGAGGGCCCGCCGTGGCCATCTGTTCCAGCGTTCTTGTGTGTGTCTGGGACTATGCCACAGTGCAAGCCAAAGTAGCTGAAAGAACCAATACCTTGGCCGCAGATTGGACGAATGCGGGCCATAGATCAAGACTTGTGGGCTGAGTCATCCTTTCCGAAATTCACAACCAGTCAAAACAAAGCTATCCACTTGGAACCAAACTCGGGTTTTAAATTCTTGATTTGACCTAGATTTGATGGTTGATCATGAATTAATCATGAATCGCCATTTTGCTGGTACACGGTATACTCCTTTTTCAGAGACACCCAAATCTCATCTCAAGTTCATCTGTCATATCCCAAGTATGTAAATCCCCATTGACATGCCTTATATATGCGATGTACATATGTGTAAATATATATATATATATACATACACATACACATACATATACACATATATATATATATATATTTGTATGTGCCTATTGTTTCCCATTTGATCCTGTGGATAACATCCAAAATTCATCAGGAAGATTTTCTGAGCACCAGGGACTTGGGGCACCATCGTCCGTGGTTGGGGTGCTTGTCCGAAGCATCTTGGGAACTATCAAGCAATTACATTACTAGCAATACGGCGTATGACTATCTACGCAGTGCTATGCAGCTACCGCTACATCTATGTCGGTTTTGCAAAAGCACACAAGCCAAGGTAAACAGATTTACACATACACGGTTGCCATCGCAAAATGACGGGGAGTGATGTATACATATATACATATTTTACTCAAAAATCTATTCAAATCTATTTGCATCTAATATAGATGTACATACATATATATTTACATTTACATGCATATATATATATAGATATATATGTACACATGTTCATGCACATATACACATGCACAAGTAATCATATATCAAAATAAGTGTGTGTATATATATATACGCACACACACACATATATATATATACGCATATATACATAACAAATAAATAAATAAATGACTAAATAAATAAATATAAATATATATATATATATACATCTATATATATACATACATACACAGTAATCATATATTTAAATGTACTTCTAGATTCTGCACCATTGTTTTGCTGACCATATCTGCATGTTCTTTTGCTGTATTGCCTTTCTTAGTGGCTATCCTTACTTTGAGTAGCCATTGGCCCCAATACAGCCTGTCGTACATGTTGCATATCCAGTTTTCGGTTGGATTTGAACCATTCAATTACCATCAATTTCCACACGCCGCGCATTGATGACTGCGAGTGCACAGGCTCAAGCCCATGCAAACAGGGTGATCTACATGTTTGGAAATGTTTGGATCATTTTGGAACTGTAGGTACCCGACCGAAAATGGATGAAATGTATCACCAACAACAATCTGCATGTACTGCATGTCTACTGATATCTATGTCCATATGCATTCAGACCCAGCGCAATACAAACTAATTACCCTGCAACATCCTGCAACGCTAACCCTTTGCTGCAAGTTCTTGCAAACGCTGGTGGCTTTTTCACATGCACTGCACAGCGGCAGATCGCAGGATAGTAGCTGGTTAGTGGTTCAAATCTTCTTCAAATGGTCTCACGTGATGTCAATTACAGTAGTATGCCCCTGCCTAAAAGAAACCCGGCAAGGGACAACTGTTGCAAATGAAATAGAAAACTAATTATATGAATTAAATTCAAACAGAACCTTCTATTTCTTGTTTATCATGTATGTTTCCTGAATGCACCTGGGCACTGAAGGATTGAAACCACCAACCGGGTAGGCAGCAGCACAACTTTACCGACCAAAAAACGATCATGTTTTACACACCGCGGTAAACTTTCATGCGAGAACCTAAACATGCCAGAACACACCTCAACGCAACAGGCAGGGTCTCCTGATGAATGTGCGTTTTGACACAAGGCACAAGAAAACCTGGGAAAGGAATAATTGGGGGCTCATTCTGCATTAAAATTTACAAACCTGGTCACCAAAAGACTTCCCTCTCTCAAAATGGATTGTCAGGTGGTTGTGCTCTTGGATCGCGCTTACTTGCCGTGTGTCCGCCGTTACTGATTCCATCATCTATTCCAATTGCTGTTGCTTGGATTCCGTCTGTTCTTTTTTCAGTCCAAATGGTTGTATCTGCCCAAATGTATGGCATATGAAATATATAGACAGGGAACATTATTTATGATAACCAACAATGATAATAATAATAACAAATAATACCAATATGTACGAACCCATGGATTTGGGACACCATGGGGCACCCTATTTTCCAACACACCCAAATATCTTGCGCAGAGCCAAGTTGTGCCCAGCCCAGGCTGCGTCGAACTACGTCGGAGGTCACCATTCTGACGAACGACGCTTCGACGGTTCGCTTTTGGAACTTGACATGACCAGGGTGTCCCAACTGAACCCTCCAGAACTACACCTGGATATAGATGTTTTTTTGGGGTATCAGAATCATGAACATTTCAATTATCTCTCTCTCTCCCCTCTGGATTTGAATGTTTTCTTTGTGGTGCGATATCACATGCTTCCGTAAATCAAGATCGTAGCCCAGCACTCGAATCATACACCAAAGAAGTCCTACCCAGCCGCCGAGAACCAAACTGTTCAATGCTCAAAGATTAATTTAAGCTTGATCATGGTTTTGAGCGGCTTCCCCCTACAAGAAAAGGACACTTCCAGCACTTAGTCCGGTGCTATACCCTCTTAAATGACCCTTGAATCTTAAATAAATCTGAAACCATGTCTTTGGTTGTTGCCAAGTCTAGGGCCTGGGGTACTTAGGACTGCTGGCTTCAGGGCTACAACCCTTAGGAGGATGCGATCTGGCGGAGTTGGGATTCCCATGTTTTCTGCACCCGACCACAGAGCCGACCAGGGAGCTGAGCTGAGCCAATGGAGGTCAACATACCAACCATCCCAGATTCAGAGATTAGGAATGTCCGATTTCCACATAAATAACCCTCAGAATGAAAGTGCATGGCCAAACACCACTCAAATACAGTGACAACGTGCGATCACAAAAGCCCAAACAAAACAAACGTTTAGACATGTTTACAATAAACCATCCCGACTGCTATCCAATTCTCAGGCTTGGTGGCAGTACGTATATTATATGTAGAAGCCTGGTCTGTGTTCATAAAAGGGACCACTGCAAAAACAACCCATTGCTTTAGCACATGTATCATCGTCCCTCTACATGTGGGTTTGTCTGAAAAAAACTGTAGCCTACCGCAACACTTAATGGTGTCTCATCATTTTGAATCAAAATAACCATAATTTTGGGTCATATCATGTTAAGTAGCACTATTCATTGTAAAATGGTCGCGCTAAACATGTAAATGCTATCAAGGTAGACCCCATGTTCATCCCAAATAGGGATTGAACAACACATAACAATACATATATATATATTATATAATGTATGTAAATGATATATATATATATATACATATATAGAGAGAGAGAGTGAGAGAGAAAATGTAAGCATGAAAAACATATATATATATAATCATATAAATAGTTCATATTAGTTCATATATTGAAATAACGGCAAGTTAGCCTATTGCCTATTGAAGTCGACGCATCGCTCTACGCTCCGCTGCCTCTGGCCCCAGCTCTGAAAACAAAAACTCTGTGAGGCCCAAGGGACCTCGTCTTTGCATTGGCAAATCGTCACTGGATCTTTCCCCAAGCACCACTGAGTGCCGCTGCAACCATTTTGAAAAATAGCCACCAAAAATCTCTGGGCAAATATATATATATATATACTCTGTATATATGCATTTTCATACATTTTCTACAGCTATGTTAAATTACCAAAGATTTAACTCCAACTGGTTTGGGTAAATCATAATCACCCCGAGAAGTTCGGCCTGCAAAAGCTCGCCGCCATCTTGCCGCCGTGACGTCGCAGTGACGTCGTGATGAGATTTTTATCGGAAGATTCAGATTCAAGAAACACTGTTGCTGGTTGGCGGTTTCAACCCCTCTGAAAAATATTAGTCAGTTGGGATGATTATTCCCAATATATGGAAAAATAAAAAAATGTTCCAAACCACCAACCAAATGCAGTTGCATACTAAATCACTTCAAATGTGATTCTTCAAATGGATTGAACATGGTGGCATGGCATGTACAAAAAGCAATGTGTGGGCTGCTGTAAATTCACATAAAGAGAATTTACAGCAACTCCAAAGGGAATGCACTTCCATGAGCTAAATGGGGCATGGGATTTGCTTATCTGGTGTTCCTAAACTATTGGGTACCCTCTGGTAAACTAACATAACATAACTATGGAACATCACCATTTCTAATGGGAAAACTCACTATAAATGGACATTTTCAATAGCTATGTTAAAATCCCCAGAGGGTATATCATCAACCGTAAATGGGTATATGATGTGCTACAACCACCTATAGCCCACTTATGATCACCAGAATCAGCATACACCCTGAAGGTTATACAATCTGGTAATAACTAACAATTTGCAGTGGAACATCACAATGTTTCATAGGTAAATCATCCAACTAGAATTGGGAGTGGATAATGAATATCATGTATCTTCATGTCAGAGTGCAGGCAATACCCATTTGAGGTTCACCAAACCAACTAAATCGTGAGTCAGGCAGCCCTGACTAATCAGGGTCATCCAGTGGCGATGGTGAAAAATGCACCTGGCTTTGTCCGAAAACTCATGGAGAAAAAAACGTTATCCAAAATGGGTGAAACGAACATGTGAATTGCGGGCAAATTCCTCCATCTTTTCGGCCAAACCACAGCGGCGGAGTAGCTTTGGCACAGATCTTCTCACACCTCGCCACGCAGGTGATTCCCTGAAGTGGCAGGCCGAAGATCTCTGAAACTGATCGATATACTTTTTTGGGGGTTACTTTCAAGCCACCACCCTCACCAGCACCAACAGCACCAACAGCACCACCAGCACCACCAGCACCAGCAGCACCAGCAGCACCAGCAGCACCAGCAGCAGCACCAGCAGCAGCACCAGCAGCAGCACCAGCAGCAGCACCAGCA
>Ga0126342_10005166_pt1 | contig 22649 bp, 13 predicted proteins | sample Cyp1metagenome_FD_92528 | JGI IMG/M metagenome (GOLD analysis project Ga0126342, IMG submission 92528) | Coral microbial communities from Lord Howe Island, Old Settlement Bay, Australia - Cyphastrea 1 metagenome | ecosystem: Host-associated > Invertebrates > Cnidaria > Coral ...
TATATCTATCTATATCTATCTATATCTATCTATATCTATCTATATCTATCTATATCTATCTATATCTATCTCTATCTATCTATCTATCTATCTCTCTATCTCTATCTATCTATCTATCTATCTATCTATCTATTCATCCTATCGGATCCTATCTACACATGACTATCTAGGGCATGGCAAGAAGCAATTGATCCATTTATTGGTCATTGGTCTTCTGAATTGTCGTCCACCATCCGCAATTTCGGGATGTCCAGTATTATTTAAGGAGACTCATGTATATTAGTTCAGACACATGTTTCTTTGAGCGAAAACTGTTTTCAATGGGAATGATTACTTTCAGCAGTGTTCGTTGGCATCCGTTGAGTTTGTCGCTTTTCTTTGTGTTTTTTTGGAGAAGAAATTCAAATGCTAAAATCATGGATTGGTAAACTAAGTCAACTTCATCACGTTGCTAGGAGGCATCTTTTAAAGGTTGTTGTACTTTACCCAAATTACTAGGTTAATCTGTATGAATATACTATTTATATTTATACTATATGAATATCCTATTAGATTTATTATGGTTGGTGGTTTGGAACATGAATGTTATTTTTCCACAACCAGATATTATATTATATTGCCTATTGAACAGGCTAAGTCTGAATAATTCAAAGTTTTCCTGCAAACTTCGAGCTGAATTCTAAACTGCTCTCAGGTCCATTCAAGTATGCTCAGGCTATTACCTGTGCCACTTCTGGCGGGTTCTGGTGTGAAGCTGTGGCAAGATTTATGGCAAGCGCTCTCTGTTCAGCTTCCAGGTATCAGTGTATTTCTGGAAGTCCTCAGCGGCAATAGTGCTGCGCTGCTAAAAATCATGCTAGTGCTTGAGCAGGTGAGCAGGTCCCACTTTTAAACAGGACGGCAGCATGGGACACCACTATGTGCCTGTGGCTATGCTTGCTCACCTCAAAAATCTGCAAGGCGCAGGCGGACCATGACCTTGGCCGGGCCTGCTGGAGTGGCTATGCAGAAATGCGACAATATCCCAAAAACATGCAATGCTATTTCCATCTATTTCCTATGTCTCCTTGAGTGAGATGGGATTTATATGGATTTATCATTTACCAGATTACATAGCTCTCATAGTACCCCAATTTTTCATGCTTAAGTACTAGAAATGATCATTTTTTGGTAGGTCCACTGGTACTCCCTTTGTGGTTTGGCCCGTGCCCTCCCCGCTCTGTCCAGGATGGAAGGTGGCGACCCCGCCGTGATGGGCGAGGGCGAGGGCGAGGGCGGAGGGGGCCCGAATGGCGTGCAGCAGACGCAGTGGAAGCCGAGTCACTTGGTGTAGCCGCTAGCCACACACACAGAACTGGTTGGTGGTTTGGAAGATGAATTTTATGTTTTTATGCCTTTGCATATTGGGAATGACTTTCATATTTTTCAGAGGGGTAGGTCAACCACCAACCAGATGTTGTTGTAAATGGTTGCCTGATGGCCGAAGCTATGCTCCGGACAAGTCATCGCCTTGGTGTTCTACCGAAAGGCCATCCTTTTCTGGAAATCATGGCTATATACCCTCTGGTAAACTAACGTAACTATGGAAAATCACCATTTTTAATGGGAAAACTCACTAAAAAATGGCCATTTTCAATAGCTATGTTGACATAACCAGAGGGTACAATACATCCCGTCCATCCCGTCCATCCCGTCCACCCATCCATTGCCCCACTCGACCTGCCTCAGGTTGGAAAGGCTACGGCTGGGGCAAAGGCTGTGGCTGGGGTCATTCAGCTGCAGGAATGCGGCGTCCATGGGACTGCTGGAATTTTCATAGCAAATGTTCCCTACTGGATGGATTAAAAATGATTAAAACGCACCGAAGATCTTCATTTTTTTGGGGGTTACCCTCTGGTAAACAAACAGTTTGCTATTGAAAATGGTGATTTATAGTGGATTCACCAATCAAACATGGTGGTTTTCCATAGTTATGTTAGTTTACCAGAGGGTAGGTGGTTAATGATTTTACCACATGAACAGCTGACAGGTTTAGCGATCAGCAAGCCTGAATCCTGTCATTTTTGGGTCCGCTGGGACTTGCGGTTGAATTTATAGGGACCCCCCTGGCTGATGGTACCCCTATTCCCGTAAGCTTCCCATACTAAAACCGGAATGGAATCCTGGAACCTTCAAACCACCCATAGAACCCTTAGTGCTGTTGTGTAAGACTGGCTTCAGGACCAGGGGATAACTATGGATAACTTACTTCGACCACTGTCCCAATCTATCCCTGGATTTTCAATTAGCACATCTTCAATACAAAAAAAAAACAATGTCAGACATTCATCAAATGGGGATCTCTCAAAACCGATGAAATCACCACATTTGGGGGAATCCCATTCACCGGCTCAATTTTAGGGGAATCCGGGTAGGGGGCGTCCTAAGGTAAAGGCTGGGGTGGCTGCAAAGGCCAGCGCCTCACGGGGGCGGTGCAGTTTTTTGTGGGGAAATATTGCGGAAGGTTGCGAAATCCTACAGTTGATAGGTCGTTGATCGCATTAATTTGTTGGGGTTTCAACATGTTTCAGCCATCCAAGGTGGTGCAAGAAGTTTTTCCATGCACAGTACGATGAGAATCTTGTGGAAATGTTGTAGTTCCACATTTTTGGGCAAAGCGAAACGTTTCGAACTATCCAAGATAAACACAATCGAACCCAATGTTGAGCTGTCTTAGAGATGGCTTTCAGGTTGGCTTGGAGCCTGTGCCATGGCGAACATGTACAAATGGGCAGCATCAGCAGTGTTCAGAACACCAATTCAATTTCTTATTTTTTTCCCTCAACAAATGCAATATACCTTCGTGATGGTTGAATCCCACGAGACCTTCAAAATGCCAAAAAAAACCTTGAATCCCCAGCTATGCCGACCTAGTTTCTACCACTGAGGTGGCTTGAAAGGTGGCATGATGATGATGAACAACATGAAGGGCAAGGTGCGTCAAGCTGGAAAATCCAGCAACAATCCTCCAACAACAAAAAACTTGGGAATGCGGGACCCAGAAAGTGTAAGTGCTTCATAACTGATGACTGGGGTAGTATCTCCCATTAATCTATCTGGATTACCAAACTCAACAGTTGCCTCGTCCTGCTTATGACGAACTGGTGCCATGCAGAGATTTAGCATATATATATAAATATTTAATTATATATATACATATTACAAGGTACTTGACTTGAGGCCAGATTAATTGAACCAAGCATGACCGCACGAGGTCACTCATTGCGGTGGAACGGAAAAAATACATATTACATCATATTACGATATACTACGTACGATCCATGGGAAGCAACTAATTATGATTTATTATAAAACAATAATCATAACATCTATAAAGATCCATTATACCCCATTAAGGTCCACTAAAATCTATTTAGGTCCACGTTACAAGCCATTCATATCCATTCTGAATCCATCCTGAATCCATTGAATTCCATATCCATCATGATTCCATGAAACACCATTACTGGTTGGTGGTTTGGAACATTTTTTATTTTTCCATATATTGGTAATAATCATCCCAAATGACGACCTCATATTTTTCAGAGGGGTAGGTATACCACCAACCAGATATTATATTATATTACCATTTTGAATAGGTAAACCATCTATAAATGGGCCATTTATACCATGGCTATATTAGTCATAACCAGATTAAGCTTATCCAAAATCCATCATAATGCCATGATTCGAATCCACTCAATTAGAACTCCCCAGACTCCATCAAAGTCCCAAGAAAAACTCTGACTCTGTCTGAAAATAGGCTACCACATTCCAATGGCGAATCATAAGCCTTTCCGAAATCATATCAAATTGGTTCTATATTCCATTAAATCCCATTATATCAAGATCTATTAAAATAAACTCAAATATCCCATGAAAATCTAAAAATCAACTCCCCAAAATCTCCCATAAAAAACCATGAGAAACGACCTTTCGTGAAATCCAGACCTGGATCGTCAGGGCAAAGGCAAATGGCAGCCCCGCTGGCCTTCGGGCCCCAACCTGGCGCGGGCGCGGGTCTCATCGGAGCCCGTCACAGGACCCCAGGGGCATCCAGGGGCTCCAGTGAAACTTCATGGGATCCAATGGATTTTCCATGGCTTTTACCATGGGATTTTTGCTGACATTTACCATGGGAATTCACCAACGAACCATGGGATTTCATGGATTCAAGTATAGGAAATCGTACAGTTGAGTGAGATTTAGGACCTATAGGAATTTAGTGGAATTGAATGGAATTTATTGGGATTTATTGGATTTAACCAACAAAACCTGGGATTGATATACTTAATGGATTTAAGCCTCCAATCTAATGAGGGATTTAATCATCGACTATGAGGATTTAGTGGATTTTTTTTGGGATTTATTGGAATTAAACCAAAAAAAATTGGATATACTGTGTTACCTCTAGTAATTGAACATTGCGAACGGGAAAATCACCATTTTGAAGTGCGTGAATTATTGATAAATGCGTCATTTTCCATAGCAAGCGGTAAAATTACCACCAAAATGGGGGACTTAAAAAACTGACAGTGGGGTTTCATCATCGTTGACCAGACATTTTGCTCGTTGTATCTGTTAAAACTGATTTTTGATACATTTTACCATCACAACATCGTGCTTTCACCACGAAAACTGGCGGATTTCACTGATTTTATCATGAACAACTGGAACATCAGGAGTAGCACCGACGAAGTTTGAGGGCGATTGAGGTTTTACCTACAAACATGTGAGTTCAACATGGTTTAACCAGCAGACATGGTGATTTAATCAACGCAAATTGTTCTAAGAAATGATGTTGTCTGAAAATTTTGAGCTCCAAATTTCAATACGTTTTAGCATAATTTCCCAGTTTGTAAGATCTCGAGTTTCGTGTTGCAGGGTTTAAGAACCCTCTTGTTCTTCAACATGGCAATGGACAATTCCCCATTTACTTTGACGTTTTTCGCATTACAGTTTATTTTGAGGTTTCCTCAAATGGGGGTACCCCTGAATCATGCCAAAGTAGACCATTTTAATATTAAAACAACCATGGTGACTGGGGGATCCATTAAGAAACAGTAGCATTTCCAATTGCCACGCTGCATTACAGTGATTACAGGGTGAGATTGGCCATCACAATGCAACCCAAGGAGAGGTTCATTAAATGTCCCCATGGGTCACATCACCCAACCAAAATCGGTTTTTGTGGTCAATGCCATGGCTACTATGGTTGGTGATGTCCAATATCTCCAATTTATGGGACAGTTACCAACCCCCCCAAGGAGAGGTTCTAGAATGGAAAGGTCTCTTGGCTCAAAAAAAAAGGAGCCTGGTGAGTTCTGTCGTGGATCGTGGTTGACCCAGGAATATTTTCAGTGTTTGATTATGTTTGATAAGGTTTTATAATGGTTATATAATGGTTATATAATGGGTGTATAATGGTTGTATAATGGTTGTATGATGATGGTTAATAGAATGGCTGGTTGGTGGTTTCAAACGTGTTTTATGTTCCATTTCATATATGGGATATATGGGATGTCATCCTTCCCATTGACTAATATATTTTTCAGGGGGGTAGGTATACCACCAACCAGATTTCATGTTAGTACTACATCTCTCTACCTGGCACTTCAAAAGTGCTTTGATCATGCCGTGGTCTGTGATTCTCGACCATCCCATGTTCGTGACCCGCAGCACGATGACACGAAAACCTGGGGTATCAGCAGATTGCCCCACTCCCTTGAGGCCTATCCCTTCATGTCATTCATGTGTGGTCAGAATATGTCATGTTCCACTTGGCTGTGCAGTTTTCTTTGAGTTTAATTAGTACATCATAGTCCTTGATTTCAGCCCCAGAAGGGGTGTTTTACACCCATTGAAGATCCTATAACTATGGACACCCCGCGGTGCTTTGAAACATGTGTTTTTCAGATTTGGCATGGCTGACTTTGGGGCTGTGTGTACACCCACTGTGTTCAAAACCCATGGGCCCACGTTGGTTGATGATGATAGATTCATTGTAGGGAATTACCCTCTGGTAAACTAACGTAACTATGAAAAATCACAATTTTAAATGGGTACATCCACTATCAATGGCCATTTTCAATGGCTTTTTGTATGTTTACCAGGCCGGGCACACCTGACCTGACCAACACAAAACGGGGAACCAGCCAATGGGACATGGATCAAACTTGGGAACATCATGGCAACACCGAGTCCCAGTGTTTGTTTTACGTCAACTTGGGACCCACAGGCAAACAGCCATGAAATGCGATGAAGGCATAGAAAAAGACATCAGGAAACTGGGAATGCTAAGCATTTGCCAGAACCTGTGCTAAACACCTCATCATCAAGCTCCTATAGGAGATGGTTTGGTTTTCGCCATTCATCCCTAGCAAGGGATGATTCTTGGATTCACATCGTCGATTTATTATCTTTAGTTGAAGAATCTCAGTATGCTTAATGACATTTATCAGTAATTCATGCCTAACATATCCTAAAATCTTTTGCACGATAACTCTAGTTGAATCATCTCTGATATTTTAGCAACCGACTTGTGAGTGCATATTGATTTGTACATGGTTTATTACCCACGATATATTTTAAATTATAAGTGATTGCAACCTACGTACATGATGTATATGCATGTATAGAGAGTTATATATACATAATTAGACATAGTAAACCCCCAAATGATGGAAGATGTTCAATTTCGAATTGGATTTTACCAACTTATATATTTTTGGGTTGCTGCACACACATAGTATATTATACAATAGCTGTTTATCTACTGTATACAATTGAATATGCAATGATATATCTGATTGTTGATGATATTTGGTGGAATATCATATCTAAGTGACAATTCTAGTTGCTTATCGCTTGATGTTCATCCTGATGGTAGGTTTTGACATTTGACAATTTTGACACATCTAACTGAGGTATGTATGACTCAGGATATTCCACGCGTCTAAGTGCCTGATTTCATAAACTTACCCTCTGGTAATACAATATTGCTATGAAAAACCACCATTTTTAAGTTCGGTAAATCATCATTTAAATCATCGAACTAAGTGCGCCGTGACTTCTTCGCAAACTTTTTTTGTTGGGACCCACAGGGGTTAATCCCTATTTTTGTTGGGTTAATCCCATTCAATTTCATTCAATTCCACTAAATCGCTATCGTTGATTAAATCCTGTGACTGATTGGAGGGTTGAATCCATTACATCCCATGTTCTGTTGGCTAAAACCACAATATAAATCCACAATTCATCAAATCCATGAAATTCCTAAAAAAAGTTCAACTGGTGTGGTGAAATCCCTCATTCAAAAGTTAATCGTCAAAGCACTAAACCAGCATTTCTTCCATATGAAATCCCCATTTTTGGATGACGAATCAATGCCTTTTTGGATGACGTCGCTAGGGAAGTATGGCTGGATCAAGCCAACTGTCCCGGTGGAGCATCCCATGGCAGACCGGCACAAGGTGCGCTTAAACAAAGCCAAACGTGGTGCTGGAAAAAAGACCGGACATGTTTGATGGGGAGAATCATGAGGACATACCGGGGACATGTATTTATTTATATAATATATAAATCTATTTTATATATATATATATGTATATGTATATATTTATATTTTATTATATAAAATCCGAATCCATCATAACCCATCGATTTTTGTCATACATATTTGAGTGGTCAAGCTCCCACAGCGATAACATCAGCTGGCCAGGGCCACATCTACGTCCCTCGGCCAAGGAATGGCCCTTTTGCTCCTTGGAAGGGCCTCCCAAATGATGTTGGTTGGTTTATGTTAGTTTGTAAAGCCTGGACATATGGAATAATATGGATATATCCAGTGTACATGCAGATTATAGTGATTATAGATCAATCCCCCTATCGTTACACAGGCCTCTGCCTGTGTGTCCTGAGTTTGGTTGAAGTATATCTCCAGCGCTGTCAGCCTAAGATTTTACAGAAATGGGGAACCGGCCTCCGTTCTTATCCCGTGAAAATTGATGATCAGAGAAACCATTGGATTTTAGAGGAGCACGCCTTTTTGGGACAAACCTAATCGGATTTGATTATTAGCCGTACATTTTTTTTACCCAAACGAGTATCCCAATTCCATTTAAGGTTCTCTTTAATTATCATGTGTTACCCATTATCCAATTATCATCCATTATCCCGTTATCATCTATTATCCGAGTATGGTTATTATCTGAAATGCTTCCATTATTTACTATCCCATCTATTATCCAGTAATTATCAATGGGAGCCTTCTATTGTTGATATTTTCCTGTTGATCATTAAGCCGCTATGTAGGATAGTGTCTATCATTGATTACCGGATGTAAATTATCCTAGATATAAACATATCCGGTAAATGATAGACACTATCATGATATATAATATAGATAATTAACCTATATAGATTATATATATTGTATTATCCTATCATACATATAGTATAGATTACTAACCATGATCCTACTGCTAACTATAGGATCATCCAGACAAATTTACGGTTGATCATTACCATCCAGTGAGAATGGACGATGGGACAGCTAGATATCTGGTCCATTTATTAGTGCTACTATTACCATCTATGATGTCTATTATCCCATCATGGTCCATCTATATCCATCTATCCAAAAATCCATCTATCCATCCAGAATCAATGGGAATGTCAACTATTTTGAGGTGAACATCAATGATCTACCATCATCTATAATCGACAGAATATGCGCACTTTTCAATAATCATCTCATTGTAGTGAAGATGTTTGAATTTCCATTTTCTACCTACGCCAGGGTGACTATAGTGTTCTAACCTGGGATGATCGAACTTTATTACCCCAACTGTTATCCATTATCCTAAAATAATCCTAAAATATACCAGTTGTTTTTGAGAACCATATTCCCATCTACTGTACTAATAGCACTATCTTTGATCATCTACTATCCTTGCTCTGCTGTATCAAATTTTAACATAGCTCATGTTCCATAGTAATGTTAAACTACCAGATGTGCCATGGTCAAAACACGGTATATGGGGCATGGTCATCTATTCCATATTGCGAATCCGTATAATGCGAATCCATACTGGTCCCTATAAAAACGGATTGATGACCATCCCCGAATCCCCATAGAATGGGAATATCAACCATGTTTTTTTTTCCCCACGGCACAGATGGTTATCATCTCCAGTTTTGTTGCTGAAAAACTCCATTGATTTCAATTGCACTGCCCCAAAAGTTGGATGGTTAAATCCTTCGATTGGCATGAAATCCACTGTTTTTGGTGAAATCCCATTAGAATCCCATGAAATCCCACTAAATCCCCATGTGTTGAGGGTTAAATCCTCCAATTTTCAGGATTTGAGGACTGGATCAACGAGCTGAGGTGAGCATCAACGACCTCCAAGGTGGTTTGGAGGCGATGTGCTTGGGCGATGTGGGCGCTGGCTGCTCTGCTGCTCTGAGCAGCAGAGAAATGGGTGGTTTTTAAGCAGGTGGGGTCAACCGACTGGTTAGATACGCACTACCCTCTGGTAAACGTTTACATAACTATGGAAAGATCCACCATTTTTAATGGGACAACTCACTATCAATGGTCATTTTCAATAGCTATTTTGACATAACCAGAGGGTAACTAGTACTTCAGTTTTTATCCGTCGTGAATGGTACTTTCACCAGCCAAGAATTAGATGTTCTTCTGCCAGGTTTCCAAGATTCACCATGGGGCGGGATCGAATCAACAGTTAATCTACGGGTTGGGCATTCAACACCAAACATGGGATGAGTGACATGCAAACATGGTCAATTTAGATTACTGTAAACTTTTCGAATATAAGAAACGTGGGAATTTAAGTTGCAAAACTGATGATTCAAACTTCAACCAGCCAAGACAAAGGATTGAAATTGCAAAAAGGAACACATATCTGGGTAAATTTGATCACGACCTCACTGTTCTCCCGAACCCTGGAATCATGGTTCATTTTAGGGAAATCATCCCCTTTTATGGCCCAACAATTCAGGCTAGTGAACTATTGTAATTTACCCAGAAATATCGTCGTAATCAAAACGGTGGATGTTTGCCGTTTTGTTCATGTTGTGATTTTCCATACGGGGCTTGAAAAAACCAGCGGTCGGAGAGGACAAACATCTAAGGGTTTGAAACATATATTTTTTACCATGTAAAACTTGTTGTTTTTCACAACATGTAGCCTCTGGGAAACTAACATAGCTATGGAAAATCACCACTTTCAGTGGGTAAATCATGGTAAATCCACTATAAATGGCCATTTTCAATAGCTATTTTGACATAACCAGAGGGTAAAACATGGTCGATCTCCGAAAATATCGGAAACTGTAGATGCAGGACGCAGATCATGATCTAACCAGTTTCGACAGGCCTTGACGGTGGGCAGTCTCTGCCAATTTCACCTCTTTGAGGCATCCTGGGGTATCAGGGCCGGGCCGTCACGGCCGGGCCGGTTGTGGGGACATGTCGGGGTTGTTCAAAAATGGAAAAATCGAGGAATTTTATGAGAGGAGGGAAACAATTGGGGGTGAGAATATATGATAATATATGTTTTTTGCCAGAGTCTGGTTACAAGAATCAGTTTTTCAGTAGTTACAGTGCCATGATTGTATGCATATATGATCATATTATACATATACTAGACAGATAGATAGATAGATAGATAGGTAGGTAGGTAGATAGATAGATAGATAGATAGATAAATACAAAACTGTGACTTGCAGCTTAGAACCTGAGTAGGACACAGGCGACATCGAAGTATAAGCAGCTAGACTTGTCACTAGGATATGATATGTCACCAGCTATTATCAACCATAATCACTTCCAATCAGCTACAAACAGCAACTTCAGTTGTATAATTATATTATAGATAAAAACACAACTACATTATATATAATAATAGTAATAGTAATACTGAATAACAATGATAATAATAGCACCCCACGAAAATATAGTTGGTAAAATGGAATTCTAACACGGTGATTTGTGTTCTTCTCTGCACTTAAAACTGTTTGTTCTTTGGGTTACTATATCATAGCTACAATGAACTGTAATCGCAATCCCCAGAAAAGATGCCGCAAAGTAGCATCTAATTCTAAAAATAGTGATAATTTGAAATTGTTCCAAGTTCCATCTATTCTTTTTGCGGGCTTAAATACTTATCAGCTATGGTCAACCAAGACTTACCCTCCTATAAACGTTTACGTTGATGTTGAACACCTGGCATGTGTACCCTCTGGTAAACTAACATAGCTATGGAAGCCATGGCCCATTCAGTTCGTTGATTTAGATTTACCGAACTTAAGATGGTGATTTTCCGGTTCGCAAACTGTTAGTTTACCAGAGGGTATCACCCTGTTTTTGTTACTTAGATTCCATTACATGCCATTAAATCACAGAAAATTCCACTAAAACCCATTAAATCACATTAAAAATCCATTCACATCTACGAAAATCCCATTCACATCCACTCAATTCCATGGAAAATCCTATTAAATCTATATAAATCACATGAAAATTCCATGGAAAATCACATGTTCCGCACAGAAATCGGGATATGTCCAGGATGCCAGCGGCCTTGGAGCTGAAGAAGTGATCGGTTCATGACGGAGTCGGATGGGGGATTTGAAGTGCCTATCCCTACGGAACATCGAAGAAACGATGGAAAACTACGGGGAAAACTATAGAAAACTATGCACAACTCATGAAACTATGGAAAAAACATGAAAAAAACATGGAAAACTAGTGAAATTATGGAAAAAAAACATGGAAAACTAGTGAAACTATGGAAAACTACGGGAAAAACTATGGAAAACTAGTGAAATTATGGAAAAAAGGGACAACTGTATGGACAAAACAATTACTGTATGGATTTAATGGGATTTATGGCAGAATTATGACAACTAAGTTGACTTATAACTACGTATAGGTTAACTATGGTTTGGTTTATGATAGATGTATCAAACTGGTTAATATTAGTTGATGGGGTTTATACACCAAATCAAAAACTGAAACATATGTTTCAGAAACTATGGAAAACTCGGTTTGTCTTAAGTAGCGTTTATGATAGAGTTATGGAACTAATATTCATGGCTTTTGTAAAGCAACAAACATCACTGGGGGGCCACCACCATTTTTTGATATTTTTTGCTATGGAAATCCATGGCTTTCTGTTGGTTTCATGATCTAAAAATGGTGGATGTCAATGGATGACGTCCACATCTTGGGGACTGAAACGAGAAAAAATGGTCTTTTTATCCATGACAACGAGTGAAACATGGTGGTTTTGGTATGAGAATGGGGGATTGAACGGTATTGAATCGTATTGAACCATTATATTTTATCACACATGATAAGACATCGGACGTTTTCGTTTTTTTTTTCCGAAGAAGTTGGACCATTCACATCAAAGGACCTGTAAGTGGCAAGGCCAAGCTAGTATGATTTAACTGGAACTAGTTGTTATTTTTTCCAACCTAAAGTTGATTGCGTCATGTTGGGTCACCATATGTTGACAGGGTTTAATTATGTCTGCGGCTGTGCGTCAGCCCGAAGTGACACAGACTTTCATTGATGAAATTTGGAGGAGAAAACCGTGCTGTCCTGGAAGGCTTTGAGTGTAATTTACCCTCTGGTAAACTAACATAGCTATGGAAAATTTTGAATATATATAAGTACATCAACTTTATATAAACGGATATCAACGACCATTTTTAATAGCTATGTAACAATCACCAAGGGGTATATCCCAAAAAGTGTGTTTTTTTGATTCTGACACTATTTTTCTAAACCATGGCGTGAAACAGGTTACACCAAATGTTCTTAGACAAACCCAGTCAGCTTACGAAAAAAATGACCCCTCTTAAGAGGGGTTTAGTAGGCGGGCCTGTATTTTTATTCCCCCTCTAGTAAATTAACATAGACCCTGCCAGTTGTCGGGGTTGGAAGATGAGTTTCCACTTATTTTCAGGGTCCAACTGTTAATTTACCAGAGGGTATTAATGAACAGTGTTCAAAAAAAACACTGTTGGGGGATTAAAACGTTATATGGGGATAGGTCAAAACCCTGGTACCTAGTGAACATCAAAATAGCTGGTAAATGGATGTTCATCCCACTAAAAACGTATCTATAGGTATTGACCCATACCCATATCTTACTTATTTGGATTATGTGATGGATTATCACCCACTATGGGAATCCGGAAAAAAAAGCAATCCCGAAGGCCCAGAAAGTATGAACGTTTACCAACATTTACACCATAAAACACCCCGTTTTGTTAAACATCTCCATGGAGCATATGGGAATCCGTATTTCAGGCTTTGGCAGGCGCTGGGATTCCTAAAACGTTGCGAAGGTCACCCGCATAGGTAACGCAGGTTTAAGTTGTTGTACAGGTGTCAAGTTAGACAAGGTTGACCAGGGTTGGAGAGACAATCTTGAGTTCTTGGATAGAAGTCATGTTACCAATACTATACTTGGTTATATGATAATATAACAGGATATAACAGGTGTATGATGGCCGGGGATGCTTAATTTTTAGGATACCATCCAGTAAACGTTTACACTTCGCGAGAAGCCATGGCCCATAAAAGTAGATTCGATTTCTCGCACTGGAAGCCATGGTGATTTTCCATGTCAAAGTCAAATTACCAGATGATAGACTTGGAATTTCCATGATTTTACTAGCACTTGGCAGTTGAGAAGCTGAGAATGTTCACTTTGCACCAGTTTGCTTTTACCCAGACACATGTTTCCCACCTGTGGGTTTAAGTGTAGCCATTTCTGGTAGAATTGTGTAAATGAGGTGTGGTCAAGTTTCCGTATAGAGTGTGCCGAGTTCAATTTTATGATGTTTTCTTTTTCAAAGGTTGTTAATTGTATGTTAATGTCAGAGCAATAATCAACCACCCCCATATTTTTGATGGTTTAGACCACCCATGTATGGTAAACATGGGGATGGTTTACTATTCTGGGATGCTTCCAATTCGTTTAAGATACCTGCGATTCTGATGACCAAGACACTGGGTCAGGACATCAGCTGACCACAATCAGAATGACCAACTCTGAAATCATTGTTGGCGACTTCAGCTTGCCAGTCCATTGTGGTTAATCGTTAAGATGCCGGGTATTTGAGCACCAAACATGCCAGACATGATTGTTGGTAGTTTGGATGTTAGTTATTCAGACAAAGCAGACGAAGTGCTTTGGTGTGTGGAATGGGAACTGATCCAAGATGTGAACACCTACCAACCAGTCGGCTTCGACATGACAGTTTGGGCGAACTGGGCAGTGCTCAACCGACAATATTTCTGTATCGTAGATGGCTGATTTTTTAAGTTACATCAATCAATGGTAGATGGCTTCACCATATCAAGATATTTTAGATATCTCAAGTAAATCCAAATTTGAGTTGATTAAACCACCGTAATAAACTCAAGATATATCTTAAGTAAATCCCAATTTTAGTTGATTAAACCACCTATACCATACTATACCCTAAATCTAAATTTGAGCTGATGAAATTTTCGAAATTTTGGGTCTCCCGTAGGACTTGGCCGAAACAAAACGTGCTTCGGTTCTACTTTCGGCTCCATTTTTCAGGGTTGGGGTTCGCCGCACGACAACGTCCGGTGCCGCGAGGCCAGTGAATGTGAACGGATGGAATGGGATTAAATCCAATGGGTTTTACCCTATCCCTCTGGTAAATCACATATGGATAGTTCTGGGTAAATTATAATGACCTCACTGTTCTCCCTCACTGGAATCATAGAAATCATCCCCAAATGGGCCTTAATTCAGGTTATTATGGGATTATTACTATGGATTATTATGTATTACCCTCTGGATTAAACGTTTACAGTTTGCGAACCGGAAAATCCACCATTTTATAGCGTAAATCAACTATGTCGACTGGGCCATGGCTTCAATAGCAAACTGTTTGTTGACCAGGCCGGGTACTTACTTGATTTTGTGGCTGATCCGTTGATCGGATGATCTTTTATGGGATGTGACTGACTGGTGAGTTGGGATACCTGGATTTCTTTGACAACCCCGAAAGCCGAAGCTTTCAAAAGCAGACTAGAGTTTGCCAGAAGTGGATTGTAGATAAATATGGATAAATATGGTTGTTTTTGATTCTAGCCATCTTCAGAAACTATGTTTAACAAACGGATTCAGCATCACAAACCGTTCCCAAGAAACCCGCGGAACTTCGCTTGAATTGGGAGATCACCAGATGTGAGATCTGCTTTGGGGATAGAACTCGCAGAAAGTATGGCGAGGCGGTTTGGTACTACTATTATACAAGGTGGCGTCCCGTAGTTAGCTAAGTTTAAGTAGAAGTAGGCGTAGGTTTACTTATGTTTACTTGGTTTTCTGAGATAAACCTGTAACCTGTTTGCAGAGCACCATTGTAATTGTAGAGCCATTTGCAAATTACCAAGTAGATCCAAGTAGCAATTTGCCCTAAAAATTACTACCAAGTACATACAATTACCAATTAAATGTAAAACCAATTGCCTAGATTTGCTGAATATGTTGTCTCTTCCTGTTGCTTAATCCGCCATGATTGGGGAATCTACTGTTCTCTACTGGATTTTTGTGCCAGGGGAGACCCCTGGGTCGCAAATCCATGATTCTTGTATGTTAAATCCAACTTGTTGTTGGTTATCCACCATTTTTTGGCGGTTACCCGCCTACCATTTTCTCGGATTACCAATGGCACCTGTTAAGTCACCTCCCTCGGCCGTTGACAGACGCCAGGGTGCCATGAAAGGCGTGCAACAGACGCAATGGAAACCCAGTGCCCCGACGCAGTGGTACCCCAAAATTGATGGTTTGTTTCATGGAAAATCCCACAATGGATGACAACTGGGGGTATTCCCCATTTTAGGAAACCTCCATTAATCAGCGGAAATATGGATTTATCCAGCAGAAATAGAGATTCGAATGGCTATGCTCCGTAGGTAGATTTACCAACATTCCTCTTCTTGGAAAAGCGGTAGTAATTTGGTGATCAAGCCTGTGAGCGGAGACCGCATGCTGACTTCAGTTTAGTTGGAAATTTGGTATCCCCAACTCATTTGGTCTATCAGACTATTCCCTATTGAGATTATATATATTCATATATACTCATATATACTCCATATCAAAGTTTGTGGTATACATACTCCATTTTGAAAACATTTTTGTTTGAGGTATACCCATTTTTTTTTTCTACATCCTATTAATAATTAAGATCATCCTATAATATATATAGCTACCGGAATGGTTTCTCGGACGCCATGGATCAAGCCATCCTGATGGATTTGGATGGAACGGAAGGGTACCATTTGGACCCTGGCACCATGCTTCCATGGTATGAGAGACAAATATGACCAGGAAACATGCTTCGTGTTTTGGGGAAAATGTGGGAAAATCATCGATCAATATCATTTAATATCTATATATATATAGATGGTTTTATTGGCATGAGATTTCCGCAAATGCCAAGTCACTAAGTCTGTTTTCTGGAATTCAGAGGGAGTACAATGTAGCGCTGTCGGCATCTTACCGCACGCCTTTAAACATCCGGACTGGAGTAGCAACACTGCTGGAAAGATAAGTTTCATCTAGACAATATCTATATAGATTCAGCTAGATTGTGTGCAACCTTAGAACATGAAACACAGATATAAAGACCGTGATCTAGCTGAAAGCAGTCCCAGCAGTTGCAGCTGAACAACAGGTTCAGAAACTTGATGCAAGTATTCTTAAAGGCTGTGATTCCAAGTTATGACATGAGTTTTCAGATGAAAGCATTTTTGAGAAAACAACATGGTATGGCTCAAAATCTGAACCCCATTTTTCATGGGGTCAGGAACTTAGGAACTTTTGACCATCCTTCATTTTTTGCAGGGTTTAACCTGTTTTTCCGTGGATTCGTTGGGACATGTTTGTATCTCCCAAAAAAAAAATGGAGCTCCAGTCCAGCGCGATCTCAGGCTATAAGGGCTTCAGTGCGGGTGGCAACTGGGGCCAGACGGGCGCTAAGGGTGCTGATCCTGCTCCTTGCCAAGCAAAAGTGGGTGCTTCGCCATGAAAAAATGGATGTTTAAGCATCGAAAACAAGGGTTTGACTCGGTTTGACATGGTTTAACCATCATTAACCATGAAAAGATCAAAAGAGGGTTTTTTAATCATAGAAAATAAGGGTCTGACCAGCACACAAATTTGGCTGGCCGTCAAACCTAGGGTGTGTGACCTTTAAAAATGGGAGATTTGGGCATTTAAGCGGGGAAAATGAGATGTAAGGTGAAGGTATGTGTAGATGTGAAAACCAGAGTACCAGGGTGAAGTGAGTCATAGCCAAATCATGGATTTACCTTTTGGTGTTCGGGAGCAGTGCAGATAGAGTGACGTGTACAATGTTTGGATTTTTCACTTTTTTTTTTCTGTCGGCGACTTTTTATAGTAACCCAACCTGACAATGGACCACGTTCCCAGGCTGGTGGCAACGGCAAGGGCAAGGGCGGTGGCTGGGGGTGGAATAGCTGGGATTCCAAAGGCGGCGACAAAGGTTGGGACAAAGGTTGGGGCAAGGGCGGCTGGGGTTGGGGAGGCGGGGCACCGCGGTGTTCCGAAATCTGGAGTGATCTGGAGTGATCTGGGGTGATGGCAGATGATGGCAGGATTTTATTTCTTTTAGTGATGATTTTCAGGAAATCTAGAGTTCTTCGATGTTTTGGAGTGAATTCACTTAGGAAGTTGGAGTCGTCTGATTTCTATGTGTCTCAGTTCTTTTGCAACACCAGATCTGTGTAGTTAAGACTTGCAAAGACATATTGTTGGCATGTTTGCTTCAAGCCACGAAGCGGTGCATCAGTTATGCTGTTAATTTCTTTGATTTCCCCTGTCAAACCTGGAGATCATGTGAAATTAGCCAGATTTGGGAATCTAACGTTTTTTTGTTGGGCCTTTTTAATGAAGTTCTTGGATTTTATCTTGGTTTCCGATAATCACTGGCATTTTTCTGAAAATAAGGTGTCCCACTGTCCCGAAAACATGGTTGAGAAGTCATGTCCACTCATTGCGAAGGTCATGAATCAGTGGTAAATCTCCATGTTTGGACAACCAAAATATCTTTTCTTCATGTGCGTAATCCCAACCCGGACGTTGCTCCACACTTACAACCGTCATGATCATTATCACAATCATCATCATCATCATCATCACCATCACCATCACCATCACCATCACATTTTCACATCATCACATCATGATCATCATGATCATCATGATCATCATGATCATCATGATCATCATGATCATCATGATCATCATGATCATCATGATCATCATGATCATCATGATCATCATGATCTAAAATTCGCCACCCTCTCTGAACAAAATGTTGACTGGGGTAATAACATCAACTTTATCTTCATGAAGGGTCAAATTTCGCCACCCCCTCTGAAGAATATGTTGGTTGGGGCACTAACATCATCTATTTCTCCATGAGGGATCAAAATTCGCCACCTCCTGTGGCCCTATGAACAACATGTTGAGGGATCAACATTCGCCACCCTTATGAACAATATGTTGATTGGGGTAAACATCAACTTTATCTTCATAAGGGATCAAAATTCGCCACCCCCTATGAACAATATGTTGATTGGGGTAGTAACATCAACTTTATCTTCATAGCCACCTGAAGTCAGACACGGCCCAACGTCAGGGTTGCAGCGAACATGTTTAATCCATTTCATGGAATCTTCCCCATGATACTGTATGCCAGAACTTTCCATGATTTGGATATCAACACTACTATCCCATACACCGGTGCAGGGTTGCGTATTTTTGAAATGCCATGTCGGCGGACTTTCAATATGTAGATCTATATGTGATCCATGATAATCACAATCATCATAATGATGATAATAATGATAATAATAGTAGTAACAGTAATAACCATCATCATCATCCCTTATGAAGATAAGTTGATGTTATTCCTTATTCAACATATTTGTGAGAGGGGGTGGTGGATTTGCTGATCCCTTTTGAAGATAAGTTGATGTGATTACCTCATTTCGGGTGGGTGGTGGATTGTTGGCCCCTTATGAAGATAAGTTGATGTCATTCCTTATTCAACATATTTGTCAGAGGGGCTGGCGGATGTTGATCTCTTATGAAGATGAGTTGATGTGATTACCCCATTCAACGCATTTGTCAGAGGGGGTGATGGATTTTTGATCCCTTATGAAGATAATTTGATGTGATTACACCATTCAACATATTTGCCAGAAGGGGTGGTGGAATTTTTGATTCCTTATGAAGATAAGTTGATGTGATTACATCACACCGTTCAACATATTTGTCAAAGGGGGTGGCGGATACATGATCCTTTATGAATATAAGACATATAAGTTGATGGTATTACCCCATTCCACATGAGCTCTCATGAGCTGACACTGGTGATGATAATGATGATGATGATGATGATGATGATGCTGATGATGATGATGATGAAGAGGAGGAGGAGGAGGAGGAGATCTTGAACATGATGATGATGATGATGATGATGATGATGATGACGATGACGATGACGATGACGACGATGATGATGACGATGATGATGGTGGTGATGATGATGATTGTAAGTGCGGAGCAACGTCCGGGTTGGACGGAACATGTTTAGTCCATTTCATGGAATCTTCCCCGTTATATGCCAGAACTTTCCAGGAATTGGATATCAACACTTATATCACATTCTATCCCAGTTGTTGGTCATAAATTGTGGGCTACAATTAATGTGTCACGTTATATACCTTCCAGTAAAGTGACATAGCTACTAGTATGGCAAATCACCATGTTTAGATTTACTGGAAGGTAATTATAATCCCCATTGTTGTTGCTTAATTTCCATTATAATTTTAAAACTCCCATGAATTTCCACGAAGTTCCGAGTTAGTTGCTATAGTTCAATCCACACACAAAATCCCAGTATTTTTTGTTGGTGAAATCCCATCAACATCCACATAAATTCCATGAAATCATACAATGTGAGGCCCCCCAGTGATGTTAGTTGGTTTATAAGCCCCAGTAACTATAGTTATAAGTACCATAAACCGCCATAAACCATAGTTATTGGAGTTATGTTAACCAACTTAGCTATCTTGGGGGCCTCACATTGTATGAAATCCCCATTTTTGGATGACATCCATTTCACCAGCTCTGTGGCGGTCGCAGGCAAGGGCCGAAGTCGACCGCCCAGTGGACCCACCTTGTCACGTGCGCGCGTGACCAGCGAGCCAGTCACTGGCGAAGTCACGGAGTGGAAAGGCGTTCAGAGAGCGCGGTTCGATGAATGTCGATGACAGATCATAAATATAATATAATATTATTATAATATAGATCACAAAAATAATCAAAAATATCTTTTAGATAATATATACAATATAGTATAGAGAATAGATAATATCGATAATAGAGAGAATATAGATCACGTAGATAATATAGATGATGTATATACATGATATAGATGTAGGATGATAATAATCCTATGGTAGTTAGTAGCTCAACTACCATCATACGATATATATATATATAGTATTATAAATATCATAATATATACTGTAGATATATACCGAGTAGATGTTCGAAGTTGGTGGAAATAAGTAGATGGTGATATGCTCCATGGTGGTGGCAGGTTTTACCTACAAAACTGGGTGTTTTATGGTGCAGTGTAAATGTTGATGAATATTCAATACATGGAGCATATATGTATCATCATTGTTATTGTTAGAACATATTGATATATCTTGATCATATCTACATAGTTTTTTCGAATTCTCTTTCTAGCAAGGTTTTTGTGTCAAAAGCTGTGAATGAACATCCAATGACATTTTGCTGTGAAAACAAGGTACCAGGGTTTTTTTACCAAAGAATCTGAGCTAAATGTTAACCCAAACAGATGGGTCAGAACAATCTGAGCTAAACATTTTTTTGGTACCCAGGGTTTTTTTAACAATTTGATGATTTTTGTTGAACCCAAACAGACCAAACACTTATGATTGACCCAGTCAAAGCTGGTCCCGTGGGTCAGAAGTCATGGTACCAAACTTGGCCAACGTGGCAACATGTGGCAACCTGACATCCCAACGTTTACCATCTGGTTATGACTAACATAGCGAACTGGAAAATCCCAACCATAAATGGAGCTTTAGTTCGCTGGGAAAATCCTCTGTAAATGGGCCATGGCTTCCAGTTCGCCATGTCAGTCATAACCAGGTTGGGTAAATGGGAAAGTCATCGAAGTAAATGGTGGATTTTCATGGATTTTCAAGTGCCACGTTTGAATAAACGGGCGGGGGGTTTTGCTGTATAGAAATGATAAAAACTGTCGTGGTTTGAACCTGGGTCTTCAGAGAGTCTTCAGACTTGACCAAGCCACATTTAAGGGGATTGAAAAAAAGAACAACTGCAAAGGTATGGCCATTCCAGGATCCGATTGATTGGAGGTACCTACCATATATTTTAGGCCTATTTTTCAGGCATAAATTTCAGGGAATATCCCCAGAAAATATGGCCTGGAATATGGTACAGTACCTCGATTGAATCGGATCCTGAAGATCTCCCATTGAGCAAAGGTATGGATGGTTTCACAATGAAGATGATCCCTCATAAAAGGGTTTCCAGTGAGACCCAAAAAATTGACCCATAAAGATATGGGAAGCTGACCCTCTGAGGGTTTTTTCAGACAAGATCTTCGGACTACTAGTCCTTATGCACCAACCCGTGGAACCAGCCCAGTCGCCACCAGTGTAGATCAGTGGACCCAATCACTTCATGTCTGGTTGTTTGAAAGTCTTGTAAATCCACTGTGTAATCATAATTTTCCTTATTAAGTCGGCAATTTTGGGGTACAGTATATCTAATATTCACACTCAAGGATTCTTTGGATTTCATTGGTTTAAAAGCTGGTTACATATCCACCGTTTCTTGATGCTTAAGGCAAGATGGTTCACAATTTTTCGTGGTGGATTTTTATATAACCACTTACAATCTCCTGGGTTTGCTTTCTAGAGTGTTGGATTACAAGAGGTTAGCCCATCATGAACCCAACTGAGTTCCCCAGCTGTACATATTTGTATAGAGTATATACATACATATTCATTTATATATGATGCAATGTACAACTTCTTATACATACATATATATATATACAGTCATCCTGGAGTAGACAGACTATGGACATTAGCAACAACAACAACAGCAACAACAACAACAGCAACAACAGCAACAACAGCAACAACAACAACAACAGCAGCAACAACAAGAACAACCGCAACCACAACCACAACCACGACAACAACACCAACACCAAGACCAACACCAAGACCAACACCAAGACCAACACTAAGACCAACACCAAGACCAACACCAAGACCAACACCAAGACCAACACCAACACCAAGACCAACACCAACACCAACACCAACACCAAGACCAACACCAGGACCAAGACCAACACCAAGACCAACACCAAGACCAACACCAAGACCAACACCAACACCAACACCAAGACCAACACCAAGACCA
>Ga0126342_10005167_pt1 | contig 22649 bp, 13 predicted proteins | sample Cyp1metagenome_FD_92528 | JGI IMG/M metagenome (GOLD analysis project Ga0126342, IMG submission 92528) | Coral microbial communities from Lord Howe Island, Old Settlement Bay, Australia - Cyphastrea 1 metagenome | ecosystem: Host-associated > Invertebrates > Cnidaria > Coral ...
ATGATTGCACCGTTTTTGCCCGTGATTGCGCCGTCCTTGCCCGTGCAGAATTTCCATTGCGCCGTTTTTGTGGAATTGCGCCATGTTTTCTACATTGCGCCATTCTTGTGGACTTGCGCCTGAATTTTTTGTAGGTTGGGAATGCGCCCGAAATTTTGGATACATGAGTCTCTAGGTATATATATGTGAAAAAAATATACAGATTCTAGTTACACATGAAATGTTGTAACGCGAAGGTCTTCAGCTAAGCCCATGTCCCTGCAAAGACCCTAGATACTCCAAATGACACATCGAGTATTCATCAACAGAACCATCAGATCCGTTTTCTCTTGTGGAATTTCTGGCATGTAGGTATTGGATGATATTGGGATTTCTTAAGTTATATGTGGGATCCCCAAGTCATCATGGTTGTGTCAATGCTAAGTCATGGTCATCCATAACTATGATGATGTGGGGCTACCCCCATGACTTCGGAAACCTCCATATACAAAGTGCATCACAACCTCCATTTTCCATTCAACTGTACCTGCAATGTTTTTCCCCCCGCCCGTTATAACTGTTACTATAAGTTGGTTTTAACAACCAGCTAGCTACAACTATGAAAAAAACACGATTTATCTTACCCAACCTATAGTTACAGAACAATTTACCCCACATTGTGCCAGCCCAGCATACTCTGCAACTCTTCATGGCCTGATATCAAGGAGCAGAAGACGGATGAAAACCAGATGGATGAACTGCAACTTGCTTGCAAGAATGCTCAAGATGAGTTCACCCATGGATAATTATTCTGTATGTTTCGTTGTTTTCCCACGGACACCTTCACTTGGCAGGAAAATCTATAGTTATTGTTTTCTCCCCATTGATTAATCCATATTAATCCATCATGTGGAAAAATCGCAGAAATAAGGAGATAGAAACCAGTATTTTTAATCAGTAATTTACCACAAATTATATTTATAGTTTAATCCACCATTAGTTTCCACATCATAGGGAATATGAATATGTCATGTTTCTACATATATGTTGATCCAAGCCTTAGACATATTCAATCAATCATCGGTAATAATGGGGATGCAATTGGGATATAGTGGGGGATTGAATGGGGTATATCATGGGGTATCTATACGCAACCATATATGATATGGGAATGTGTGAGTTATATCCTCAATTTACTGTCGTTGAAGTAGGGCAATTTATAATTTTTGTGGGTAGCCTAGTTTCAGATAAACCAGGTTGGTGGTTTCGAGGGGGTGAAACTGGCAGCCAAAATTGGATTCATCCAAGCAGATCATTGTGATGTCTGAAGTCACCTCAAAATGACGCAATTAATTTTTGTCCCAGCCATAAGTTGTTTTATAAAGCCATGAACTAGTTCTTTACTGTTCTTTATATCCTCCATAGAACTGAGTTCACCAAGTGGAGTGCATCCTTGAGCCCCATCTCTAGGTTCACCAGTCGAGACGAAGACGTGGCCATGGCTGTTCCCTTCGGCATGGGCAACCCAACCCCAGCAACAGGCGGATCTGGTCGGGTTGTCTGCAGAATAGATATATATATATAAATAAATAGGTTAATGAAACGAGCCTCTGGCAATTGAACAGTTTGCTTTGGAACATCACCATCGTTAATAGGTATGAATGGATCCAAACAGATTTTTTTTCTTTGCTCTGGCCGTGTTCCAGAGCAAACTGCAAGAAATTACCGGAGGTGATATGTTTCTGGATCTCCATCAATTACTTATCCACCATGGAGATTCAATACACTTGAACTGCATACTTCTTCTGTGTAGACATGACAGAGAGAGGTATGTTACATCTATCATGATGCATCCCCCAGTTAATTAGCCTCATTTTAACCTATAGAATAATATTTCGTTATGTACATGTAATATGTTTTAATCTACATTGAATTGATGTAACATAATGCAGGTAAATTCGAACACCAAATGTACATTTGTACATTTGAACACAACTTTTTTTGGAATGAATTATAGTGATTCATCAACCTGAAATCAGGTCGTTTTGGGTGATTCCCGCTACCAACCATCATCATCAACGTGGTAAACTCAATCATAAACCATCCCAGTAAGAAAACATCTCGGTGTTGTGTCTCATCATTTCATTGCTATAATAGGGTGTGCCCAATTTAATAAGACACACTTTTTTTGAGGATGGTGATTATTGTTAGGTTTACCTCGTTATAGATTCCGAAACTGATGTGATTGAAACGTCGCTGCAACCTGGACGTTTGCCCGGAGTTGATGTCCCACAATCAACGTATTGTTCAGAGAGTGTGGCTAATTTTGATGCCTCATGAAGATAAAGTTGATGTTATTTCCCCAATCAACATATTGTTCTGAGGAGGTGGCGAATTTTGATCCCTCATGAAGATAAAGTTGATGTTGTTAGCCCGTTCAGCATATTGGTCATAGGGGGTGGCGGATTTTGTTCCCTCATGAAGATAATGTTGATGTAATTTCCCGATTCAACATATTGGCCATAGAGGGTGGCGTGTTTTTAGCCCGTTCAGCATATTGGTCATAGGGGGTGGCGGATTTTGATCCCTCATGATGATCAGGTGATATTGTTTCCTCATGAAGATAACTGTAATCAAGGTATCTTTCACATGCCACCGTGGCCTAATTTTCCCCCTTGGCCTTGCTTGGATTCGCAACTTCCCAGCAACACAGAATTGTCTCTGTTATGTCACAATGGTGAGTCGGGGCGAACGTTAAGGTTGCGGACAACATGTTCAATCCACAAAAACTTACTGTATATACAGGACATCAACCATAAACCATAGATAAACCTCGTAAAAACCAACCGTTTTTTGGGGCCCAAGGAGGCCTATTTCTACCTCCACTGGTTAAGGCCCGGTGCCCGTGGGCCCTGTGAACACCGGCAGCGCAACCGCGGTCACGCAAGCGCCGGCGCCGCCGGTAGATCAACTTGCGGCCTACAAGAACCGACTCATGGAAGAGGCCGGGTTGACGTTCCCTTGAGGACCCTGGACGGCAGATTATGGCCAAACATATATAGTATAGATGAATATAGTTTTTTTTATTTATTATATATATGTGTGTATACATGAATTTGTTTTATTCTAGACAATGCTATGTATAGCCCTGTTTAACAATCTTATAGTAATATGGGTATATTTTTGGCCCCAAGTAACAATAGTGATCTTAACCATAGGAATAAGACCATGGTGATATATGTTTCCACGGCCCCGGAAATAAAGAGTAACCCCTAACTTTTTTGTTATCTCCTTAGTGTCTCGGCTTAAGCTGATGAGTTGTGCCACTTGCCGAGTGTTCTCCGGGACACCGGTCTGTGGCGCTTGCCGGGCGGCAGCCCGCATACAGGGCCTCCTGGAGTCGGGTCGTCTGCCACTCGTTGAGGAGAGGCGGGTGACTGGACTGCTGAGAGGCGTTGCTGGGGAGTTAGCAGACCTCGTTGAGGCTGCTCTCCCAGGTGGAAGGGGTCCCGAGGAAGGAGGGACTCCACAATCTAAGGGGGAGACACTGGGCCGCACCCCCGGGCCTGAGAAGGAAGCCGCTGTCAAAGAGGAGCAGTTCAGCGGGTCACAGTACAGCTATTCAGAAGGAGAGGAGGAAGAACCTGCAGAGGAAGAGGCGGCCGTTGAGGAGGGTCCAGAAAAAGTCAAAGAAGAGACCATCGAGGCGGTACCTAGGGAGGAACCCAGGAAGAGAGGTCCTCCTGAAGTGGACGGTGCGGGAGGAGACAGATCCAGGGGTCCTCCCAAAGCTGAGCAAGAGGAAAGGGCGTCGTATAAGGTGAACCCCAAGTTCAACCCGCGCTATCTTACAGAAAGATTGCATCTTTTCCCAACTGGGAAAGCCTCTGCGGTGCCCAGGAGGGCAGGCGGAGAGTGCGGCCATAGCAGCAAACGAGGGGCTGAGCAGGGACCAGGTGGTGGAGATCATCACGGAGGAGACGGCGCAGAGTGTGGCAGCAGGAGACACCGGGGGCAAGAGCGGCCCGCATCTCCTGAGAGGCCACCACTGCCCAGGAGGTACCCGGCTGACAACCCAGAGCGCAAGCCGCGAGGGCCCAAGACCAAGAAGAAGAAGAAAAACAAGAAGAACAAGGGCGTCAAGAGACGTGAGCGAGGTCGGACCTTTAGGACCGGCCGTGAGGATCGGAAAGGGGACCGACGCCGGTGGTAGGCATGCCACCGAAGGCAAAAGCAAAGGCCAAGCCCAAGGCCAAAGCGGCGGGACACCCCATGCACAGGCCAGCAGCCCGAGTCCGGGCAGGGAGGCTGAGGCGTCCGGCTCGGCGTGCAGGAGGCGAGGTGTCTCCTTGGGACGCTGGGCTCGAGGTGGACCTGTGGAAAGTGTCGCCGCTGGAGCTGAGGCCCGGCACGTCCTTGGTCATTACCAAGGGCGACTATTATGGAGCCGAAGCTCGCCTGGCTGGAGAGATCGTGAGGTACGAGATGTCGCACGAGGGCAACACCATGATCATCAAGCCCACAGGGACGGATCACGAAGGCATTTTACGGGCATGCACAGCTCGGCCCCAGGAGACCTTCAGTTGCCACGTATGCCCACAGGGGTGTGCAAGGCAAGTCACCGGGGACTACATCATACATGGGCTGACGGGGCGCAAGAAGAAGGACACGGACGAAGAGGGATGGGTCTCAAACTTGGGACCCGGAGAAGCCGCAGTAGATGTCGAGGACGAGAATGCAGCGCTGAGGGCAAGAGCGAGCGCACTGCAGCAGCGGGAGGGGAACCAACAGGGGGCCGCTCCCGGAGGTATGAACCCTCTCCCCGACCCAGGAAGGGCGCGGGAGGAGGGGTCGAGTTCCAAGAAGAAGAAAAAGAAGAAGAAGGCAAAGGAGGCACAAAAGGCCAAGGATATGGCCGACGGGAGAGACCCTGCCCTGGCAGTGCAGAAGGATCTTGCAGTGATCTTTGGAGGCACAGGCCTCGATCCCAGGGAAAAGGTGCGTCGCAGGGTTCAGGCGAAAGCACAAAGGGTGGTCTCCCGGAAGAAAGCGAAGAAGCAGAGCGACTCATCTTCAAGCAGTTCGTCTTCGACAACCCTGTCGCTGGTCGAGCCCCAAGGAATCGAAGCAGTCTTTGCGGAAGAGACCAAGATCCGGGCCGTAGCGGAGAGGTTTCCTGGGGCGCTCTGCATGGAGACGGTGGCCAACATGAAGCGATCTCTCCTAGTGACATCAGGAGAGGAGCTCGAAGACAACGGGTTGAGGGCGGTAGCAATGCTCTATTACCGGAACATCTTGTCGAAGGTCTCGAGTGGAGCCCAAGGGAGGGAGCTGTTGAATCTTTCAGCAGCTCTCGACCAACTACTCAAGGGTCGGATTGCAGGCGCAGCCGACATATTGGCTCAAAGACTGAAGGCGCAGCAGTCGGTTTGCCAAGGCACACATTGGAACATTGCGGTCCGCCTGGAGATCCCACCCTCAGATCAGAACATCCTGGTTCAAAGGAGCGAACTTCAGGAAGCCCAGCGGGAGGACTATCAGGATTCGCGAGCCAGATGGCGCACCCAGTCCTCGGCCGGGGGCAAGAGCGAGCAGAAGGGCAAGAGCAAGGGATCCAAGGGAGATCGAGAGCAGTGGCGCCGCGAGGACCGGAAGGAGGAGGACAAGAACAAGAAAGGAAAAGGGCAGGAGAGGAAGTGATCTTCTCTCCTGAGTACAAAAAGACAGAGTACAGTGCATCGGATTACCCTAGCTCAGCTCCCAGCACAATCATTTCGGGAGAGGGGCCGGGGTTTCTGCACCCTGGGTTGGTCCCGGGGAGCGGGAGTTTTCCAGCTGGTGACCTGGCCGATTTGAACGGCAGTGGCCACTGGTCGTTTACTGAGGAGATGGGACCTTTAGTGTCCAGTCAGAAGAACCTCAGTCTTTTTCCCCCATTACCTCCCAAGATTATTGCGGGAGGGATACAGGCTGGTAATGAGCCAGCTCCTTTTGTTTCACTACGTGAAGAGGGCGTAGACCTTGAGGGGGCTGGACAGACGGTCCCACGTGTCGTGCGAAAAAATGGGATGGAGCCTGACCTGGTTGGTAAGAGGGTTATTGAGTTGGGAAGTAGGGTTTTCCACTACCTTTTAGAAGTTTTTCCACTCCGCAGCACGTCCACGGGTAAAAGAAAGCCTGCCGATCTCTTTCCTTTACCCACTTCTAAAGGTTCTCTGGGAAAAACCCTCCCTGACTTTGATGACTTGAGTCTTGCCTGGATGCAGTCAGTGTGTGTGTCTTTGAACTCGCTGTGGGGTGATTGCCTTCTGTATGATGGTGAAGCCTCCAAGATTGGAGCTCAATGTCTGCAACGTCTGGGTAAGGATGTAAAGAGGCTGCAAGGTCTGCAGGGGACATTGGAGGCCTTCTCGTGGTCCGAGTTCTTCATGACAAGGGGTATCGACTATAAGGGTGATGAAGTACGCACGGCTAGGGCTTTTGAATGGAGGAACATTGAGCCCGCTCTCCCTCGTGAAATCGGGAGGGTACCACTGGAGGATGTGTGCACGCTGGGTGCACATCACTATGTGGTCAACTTCGACTTGTATTTGAAGGATCGGGATGCCTGGACACTGGGTCGGGCTCCCCGGGTAATGGTCGCGGATGAGCATTGGCCGGAGGTATGCGCTGGCTTGTTGCGCTCGGGGGTTTGCACCCTGCTCCCGGCGGAGGACCTTTTCGACACTGGGAAGGGTCCTCTGCTTAACGGGTTGTTCGGGGTCACCAAGGAAGAATGGGCCGGTGACGTGGAAGTCTATCGACTCATCATGAATCTCATTCCCCTGAACAATCTGGTGCACCCTCTGCGAGGAGATGTGAACACCCTTCCTATGTGGTCCATGATGAACCCCTTTTTCATACAGCCGGGGGAACAATTGTTGATCAGCAGTGAGGATGTGAGATGTTTCTTCTATACCATGGCGGTTCCTCCGTCATGGTGGAAATATCTCGGCTTCAACAAGCGAGTCCCTGACTGTTGCTTGCCTGCACATCTTCAGGGTCGGGAGGTTTACTTAGCATCAAAGGTCCTGCCAATGGGATTCCTCAATTCCGTGTCATTGGCCCAACATGTACACCGGAATCTGGCCCTCTGGAGCGGTGAGGCCGACGATGATGTGAACCTCCCCGAAAACGAAATCAGAAAGGACCGTTCCAGTACGGTTGGGAACCCTTCATGGAGAATCTATCTGGATAACTATGACCTTCTGGAACGTGTAAAGGCCACCGGAGTCACCAGTGTTCAGGGAAGCATGGCACCATCCGTATTGGCTCTCCGGAATGAGTATGAAAAATGGGAGGTGCCTCGCAATTTGAAGAAGAGCGTCTCCCGGGCCCTTCGTGCTGAAGTCCAAGGAGCGCAGGTTGATGGAGAGGAAGGCGTAGCCTACCCTCGGGAGAGCAAGCTCCTTAAGTACATTGGGGCGGCTATCACCCTGGTCCGGGAAGACCGGGTCTCCCAGAAACAGCTTCAAGTGGTTTGCGGTGGACTGGTCTACTTTTCAATGTTTAGACGACCACTGCTTGGTTGTCTCAACGCCGTGTGGGCGCTCATCGAATCGTTCAATCAATCAGGGGCCATGGTCCAGCCATTCCCAGACAACTGCAAGGCGGAGATCATGCGCTTGGTGGCGCTGGTCCCCCTGGCTCGGTTGGACTTCCGGCTCCCGTTTCATGAACAAGTAACCTGTAGTGACGCTTCGTCAACGGGAGGTGGGATCTGCGCGTCCGCGGGGATCTCCCGATGGGGTCAGGTAGCAGCATTGGGAAAGCTCCGAGGTGAGCTCCCTGAGCTCAGGAGCGAACACCAGGTGCTTACCATTGGACTGTTTGATGGTATTGCCGCTCTTAGGGTGGCAGCTGACCTCCTGGGTCTGCACATCATCGGGCATGTCAGTGTGGAGATTGACTCCCATGCAAGCCGGGTAGTCGAGTCTCATTTCCCTGAGGTCAGACAGGTGTCCGACGTGCAGTCCGTAGACGTAAACATGGTCCGGGAGTGGAGCCGTGAGTACTCCCAGGCGTCAGTTGTGTTGATCGGGGGAGGCCCGCCCTGCCAAGGCGTCAGTGGGTTGAATGTGGACAGGCGGGGGGCGTTACGTGATGAGCGCTCCAAGCTGTTTGTGCACGTCCCTCGTATTGCAACCTTGGTGAGGCAAGCTTTCCCCTGGTGCCAGGTGCACTCCTTAATGGAGAGTGTTGCGTCTATGGACCAGGTTGATCGGGAGTGCATGTCTGAGACTTTTGGGTGTGCTCCCTGGAAATGTGATGCTGGTACGTTGACGTGGTGCAGCCGTCCAAGGTTATACTGGCTCACCTGGGACATCGCGGAAGGTCCTGGAGTTGTGTTGGACTCCAATTGCGTTCCCGCGGAGGTGGTTCTACATGCATGGCAGGATTTGGAGGAGGTATGTCAGGAAGGATGGATCAAGGTTGACCCCTCGCGACCGTACCCCACCTTTACAACATCGCGTCCCAGGGTGGCACCCGGGCGTAAACCTGCTGGCATCAGCCAGTGCACCGCGGGTGAGTTGGAGAGGTGGCGCCAGGACAAACATCGGTTCCCTCCCTACCAATACACCCACCGTAATTTGGTTATCAACCGTTCCAATGAGATGAGATTGCCCAGCATTCAGGAGAAGGAGTATATCATGGGATTCCCCATCGACTATACGCTGCCCAGCGTAGCCAAAGGTAGCAGGGGTACCGAGGCCCATCTGGATGTTCGGCACAGTTTGATTGGCAACAGCTGGTCAGTCCCCGTAATTGCCTGGCTCCTTGCTCAGCTTTTTGGGCGGCTGGGTTTGTGTCCACTCTACAGTCCCCAGGATATTGTCAACTTAGTGTGCCCATCTGGTCAGGTTTACCTCCAGTCTCGGCTCTGGAGGCGGCCGTTGCGACCGGTTCGCGGACCCGCGGACGAACCAAACACCCCCATCGTGCATAAGCTTGCCAACCTCATCAGTGTCAAAGGTGAAGACATATTGCTGTCAACCCCGTCCAGCCAGCTTTGTAAGTACCATCGCCTTAGGGCATCCGTACCGGCGCGCATCTGGCGGTGGCGGGTAGTAACGGGCTGGAAATGGCGTGGTCAAAAAGAGCACATTAACTCACTAGAGTTGCGTGCCGTACTCACCTCAATGCGCTGGCGGATCCAGCACCGCGGGCAGGTTGGTTATAGGTTTTTACACCTGACTGACTCCCTTGTGGTGTTGCACAGTCTGTCCCGCGGCCGTTCCAGTTCCCGCAAACTTCGCTCATCCCTGTCTCGAATCAATGCCCTCCTACTGTGTAGCTCATCCCAAGCCCTCTGGGGCTATGTGCATACCGCGCAAAACCCTGCCGACAAGCCAAGTCGGTGGGGGCGCCATGTCAAAACGAAGTTTAGGTATGCCTAAGAGGTTCCTTGAAGGAGCCACGCAGTCGGAAAGGGCAAAGCAGAGACAGAAAATTGGCACCTTGCGGGAACTCACGGTGCAACCAGCAACAAAGGCACGCTATAGCAAGGCGGTTGACGGCTTTTTGGTTTTCCTCAGTCAAAATCATATGGTTCTTCCCAAGCAACGACAGCATTTAGATGGCCTAGTCTGCGATTATCTGGAGCACCTGTGGTCACAGGGTTATGGCCGGGCACTTGCCAGTGACACTGTGGCGGGGCTCCAAGACCAGGATCCTAAGGTTAAAGGCCATCTACCTGGCGCATGGCGCTTGCTCAAAACATGGAGCCTCAATGAGGTACCCAACAGGGCACCACCATTACCTGAGCATGTATTGCATGCGATGGTGGGTTGGGCATTTTTCCATGAGCACTTCAGTTTTGGGGTTTCTCTTATGCTGGGATACTATGCTATGTTGCGCACAGGTGAACTCCTGGGTCTCCGAGCTACACACCTCTTGTGTGACAAAAGCCAAGCTAAGGTCATTATATCACTGGGTCTGACTAAGGGTGGCAAACGGCAAGGGGCCGCAGAGTCCTGCGTTGTTGGCTATGATGTGGTGGTTAAGCTATTGCAACAATGGCGGTCCATTGCTTCACCTACAACAGGGTTTGCTCAAAACCCAGCAAGATGGCGTGCTCTGTTTAACCAAGCCCTCGAGTCTCTCAAGCTCACTCACTTTGGCTTTAGACCATATAGCCTCCGACGAGGAGGAGCCACATGGTGGTTCTCTCGTCATCATTCCCTCGATAAAATCCTAGTGCAAGGGCGTTGGCAGGCGCCAAAAACTGCTAGGATCTACATCAACGAGGGGCTTTCAGTGTTGGCTGAGCTTCAACTTCCCCCATCCCTTCCCTCCCTCTCTCCTTTTCTCACCTTTTTTCGGAATCATACACGGTCCCCGTCTTTTAAGACACTTGAGCCTCCCCGCAAAACGCGTGGAAGGTCAGGGGGCCTTGGAAGAAAGCTTAAAGGAGGCAAGAGACAGAGAAAAATCTGCGGTGACGGATTGCATTAATTTGTGGTACATTGATCTTCTTTCCTTCCTCTCTCTTTCTCTCTTCAAACCCTGACCTCGTGGAGGGGAGGGTTTGGCCCGAATCCACCAGGGGGTTTCAAGGACTCATAGTGTGACCGCGGGTTTGGCCGGGTCGACACCATCTTTTTCTCTCTTTGTGGTATTTCCAATTTTCTTTTAATAACTAATCGCTGCGGAGTGGAGATCGAAAAAGTGAGGTGCGTTGACTCTTTATATATATATAATTAAATATATATATATATATTAATATGTATATGTATATATATATATATAGAAATGTGGGAAACCAAAAAAAAATCATAGATGAGTGGTTGTAAAAACCATCCCTAAATGGTACGTTTGTGGCATTGAGTGTGCCACATTAATATATATATATACATATGTTGTTTTATTTATAGTAATCTGCAAAAAACAGAAAACCAACAATAAATTATGAATATTCAACGGGGAAACTGAGGATAAACCATCAATATATTTTCAGACATACCCATATACATATACTTACTTCATCTTGATTGTTTGTTTTGGTGTGCATGCCCATTTATGATGCATACACGTATATCTGACTTTGTTCATATCATGTTCTTTCTGAAAGGATATTGGTTGTCAAACAACTGGATAAAATGGACTTGGTGACCTGGACCAGTTTTGATGCTGCTAATGTACCCGCAACTGTGATACAACAGATATAATATGGTTCAATATATCTCACATGATTTCATTTGATATCATACAAAGCAGGAGCGGGCCCTCTGTATCTGATCCCCCTCATCTTGAAGGGCCACTTTGAACAGAACCCAAAATTGAGCGGTGGCTCCTGTGTATGGCACATACTTGTTCATGTGAGGGCCCAAAACCATGCAAATCAGCAGGTATCATTGATGTGACCTCCCCCATCTTAACTGCTCTTAGCTGCTCTAAGCCCTAAAGAGCACTTGAGAGCTGATATGAGCAAGTTATGAATTGAGTCCGTGCCTCGTGTGTGTTAAGAGCGTTCAAGAGGGATTAAGAGTCATTATGAGAGGCGTAAGAGGGGTGTAAGAGTCGCTATAAAGGATTATGAGGCCTTTATGGGCTCTTTGGAGTAGTTTTTTGACTGACTTGCTCCCACCCCAGATCAGGAGGGTCACATCCCACGGGGTAGAAACTGCTCTCTACGACAATATGATATAGTTTAATATCATTATAACACGGTTCAGTATAAACAGAATTATTTGACATAATACATCATAATTATAGATAATTATAGTATTCATAGATATTTACAGTCTAATTCAAAAAATCACCGAAGATTGTCTGAGATTTTTACCGACGGGTTTGCCGCTGTGAGGCCACTTACCTTCAAGCCGTCTTCGGCGGCAAAAAGGGCGACGGAACGGATGGAACTCCTGAGCCCGGTCCAGTGGCGTGAAGTGGAGATGATTACAGTGGTGATTTCCATGGGGAAGAGGTGATGAAAAATTGTGATGAAAAATGGTGGTTTCGATTTCATGGTGTCATGGTGAGATGTTGATTTCACCATCTGACATGATTTAAAGATCTTGAATGGCTATGTTACCATCTGTGGGGATTTCATTTTGGTCCATGGTTTCTGTTGGCTTTGAGGACCTCTAGCCATGGCGTTCCTGAACGCCATGGGATATCTTGCTATCCCCATAGTCGAGCCTCCAAGTCCAACTATGGGATAATATACCAATGGCTACTTGGGTCTTCGTACCCCTTCATGAGATCCAGAACATATGGCCCTTTATTCTTATTGATCCACGACATCAACACAACTGTGGCCCTTCCTTTATACACCAGTCAGTGAAAGTCACCCCACGAAAAATGGAATGTATAATAATGTATAACCCCATATAACCCCATAGACATAACCATCAAACTCCATGGGGGTTCTAGGGCTTTAACTGTTTGGGTCAGTCTCCATTGCTTCAAAACGCGCGCGTTTCGTTTCCGTCGGGAACAGCTGGACCCAATCCGAGGTTTTGGGGTTGAAAAACAGATGAAACATAGGGGTGAACACAAGCTGAAATCCCAAAAGGTAAAATCAAGGTGGAAATTCAAGTACCTGGGAACAAGGTGGTGCCCCAGGTTCGTAGCTAAGTGGGTTCATAGTAGATATATCTATAGAGTTCCCCTCTGATTATTCAACAGTTTGCTATGGAAAGTTGCCTATTGATGATAAACATGTTGATTTACCTGGCTATAAAATGATGTTTTTTCTAGATTTTTCCATAGCTACGTTAGATAACCAGAGGGTCAAAGTCATGGGGGTTTCTAAACCAACTATATAGCAGTTTAGAAGTGGGGGGAGCCACCTTGCATTGTGTTACAGTTGAACTACTGGTCAATCCCTAAGGTGTCAGCAACATGATGGGGGTTCCACAAATGGGGGTGCCCCAATAGCTGGATGGTTGACAATGGAAAATCCAATCTATCAATGGATGATGACTGGGGGTACTTCTATTTTAGGAAACCTCCAAAAAGATCAACTTGCCATGTAGAGGAGAAACCTCTCTACGGTAATTTTCATGACGTTACATGTTTTTTGTGTGGAAAAAAGGGTAAGGAAGGAGTCTTCCTGCTCCCGAAGAGTGGGTCGTGAAGCAGCAGTCACTGCTTTGGATCTAGCGCTTATGCTGCTGTTCCTGCACATCAGGTTGGGGCCAAGTATGGCAGAGCAGTGTCCGCCGTGTCCGCGTGCAAAAATGAATCGCTGCAGCTGGAATCCTTCTCACGTATGATCTATGATCTGGTTGGTGGTTTGGAACATTTTTTATTTTCCACAATATATGGGATAATCCTTCCCATTGACTTTCATATTTTTCAAGATGGTTAAAACATGTTAAAACCAGCAACCAAATGATGATCTCTCGCCCTTGGAGCTAGTGGGTTTACCGCGAAAAACTGGTGTAAAAGAATAACCTCAGTTGACCACATTGGATGTGGGGATAGGTTCAACCCCAGAAATCTACCCATTGTACAACTAGTTTGTTATACCAATATCACCATCATGAAATTGGAGTTAACTAGTTCGTTATAACTACCATAAACATCCGTAAACCATATATTTAATATTATAATATATATATATATATATATACATATTAGTAGTAACATTTATTAACTTATTAGAGTTATGTTCACCAAAGGTAAACGGTCCCACATCACCGTCCCTTGACGGCCAGATCTTCGACTACCTGACGCTGCCCCGGGATGGTCAGATCGGCTACGACGAAGCTTGGCGACGATTTTGGTGCTTTTGACCCACTTTTTGACACCCTTTCCCACGAATTTCTGGTTGGTGTTTGTTTTGCAGTTTTTTTTTAAATGTTGTTTTGAGGTTTTTTGAATGTTTCTAAGCCTGATGTCTATACACAATGTTCATTGGCGGTTTGAAAGCGCCAGTTTTACTGGGCTCACTGGCGTCCAGGGATGACCGATGGAAAGATCCACTGTGAACATGCTGGGTAAATCGACTATAAATCGGCCATGTGAAAAATTGCTATGTTAAATTGCCAGAGGGTAGATATCAAAATGGTGGCCGAATGGCCCAGAATCAACCGCAGACCTTCCGTACCTTCCGCGCGTACTCGCAAGCGTTGTTCCACCAGCTTGCGCCAACTGGGGATGGGGGTTATTCACATCCAGCGGAATCCAGCGATTTTGTTAGGGGACCATCCGGGTACCGTTGGCTTTTGACCCATAACCATGAAAATATATGAAAATATCTTCCGTAAAGTTACAGCTGTTACCCAGCCATCCTATCCATTTACCCTCTGGTAATGACTAACATAGCTATTGAAAACTGCCCATAGAAATATATAGTTGATTCACCTAGCTATAAGATGGTGGTTTTCCATTAAACATTGTAATTTTACCATTAACAATTGTGGTTTTCCTATTAAGAATGCTGATTTTTCAGTTTGCTTTCTGTATGTTTACCAGAGGGTAGTATAGGCTATTTCTATTGCATTTTCCAAAAGTGGTTTCAGCCATCCTATCCATAAGATGGCGATTTACCTATTTATAGTTGATTTACCCAGCTAGAAAATTGTGATTTTCCATAGTTTTTTTGTATCTTTACCAGAGGCTATTTCGTGGTATCTCCATCTTTCGAGGTATACACCGTGATCAATTTCATTCTCACCATGTTTGTTGGTTATATAATGTTATTTACCCATTATATACCCATTATATTTCGTTCTATTTCCATCAGCCAGGATTTCCTGAAATTGGCCAGTACCAAGAACGGCCTCATCTACCCCGTGGAGGAAGAGAGACGCGCCTTGGGCCAGGACGGAGCCGGAAACCCTGGGTATGAGTTGATACCTATGATACTACATTTATAATATTTTATAATTGTAATAGAATAATATTGGAATAGAACAGAATAGAATAGAATATACTATAAAATAATATATGGTATGATATTATATAACACAATATAATATAACATATATAATATAATTACACAACGGTTATTCAAGATAGCGACATTTGCCCATTTATTATAGATGATATACATGATGTTTTACGGATTATATTTTATATGATATTCCCATTTTCCCGTGTGAAAAGGGGAATGGTCATGATACTCGCATCCATAGGGATTCATAGCATCCAATATACGTTTTTTTGAAAATAGGATACCCATATCTCATGAAAAATCATCAGTTTTCCATCGTTGAACGGCCATGAATGCAGATATTTTTCATGCCCAGTTGTTGCAACAAAGCCATTTCCAACAAAACCAGTGGTGTAGTCCCAATGATTGATTGATTCATTGCCACTTTGATCGAACCCTCGTGTCTTGTTGGTTAGCTAACTATCTAATTCATATCCACTACGAATCCCCAAAAAATTGTCTATTTAATGCCACTCCACATGGGTGGTGTTTGAACATCTGGCTACCCCTAAACCATTGCTTTCACCCTACTAAACTAACAATGACCTACAGCTTAGATGATTGCAGGATCCCCCATGATTTGATTCTTGATATTCTTTGTTACCATGTGGTCATTTAACATAGCTATGGAAAATCACAATTTTTAATCGGTAGATCATCATAAATCATCTATAAATGGGCAATTTTCCATAGCTATGTTAAATAACCAGAGGGTATATCCTTCGTATATGATAAGTGTGTCTGAAAATAGGGTACCCCGGGTCTTTCCCCAAGTTTGAGGATGAATCACCAGCATGTTCATCCATTTTCCCTAAGAACTGACCGCGGATTTAGGGCAGTTGTTTCTGTTTTTTCCCCACCAATACATCATGGGTGCTTTAAAAAAACAAACGACATATATCTCCATTAACATCCATGAACTATATCCCCACTATAGATGTCCCAGAAAATATTCACCTGGTTGGTGGTTTGGAACATGAATTTTATTTTTCCATATATTGGAAATAATTAATCATCCCAACTGACTTTAATATTTTTCAGAGGGGTAGGTATACCACCAACCAGTCACCATTTTCGGGAAACATCACCATTTCTTTGACACCAATACCCGCAGGACAAGTCCATCGACAAGTACCTGAAGGAATAGCCCCCCGCCCGCCGTGTTCGATCCAAACAGCAAGCGCACAGCATGCGCATCCAGCGCACGGTATAGATTCACATGCTCATATTCATGCGTGCATGATATTATCATATATATATATATATGTATTCTATATATATACATAATATATAAGTATATATCGCCACGGAAAGTATTCTTATAGTCAACTATACAAATAGATGTAAAGATATGAGTTCATTTGCCTTGTGATCAATCCAATTGTTGGAGAAGGGACCTGCTTCTATGTGTTGGTGAAACAGCCCTGCATTTTCGGGATATATAATGTACCCTCAGGTTATTTAACATAGCCATGGAAAATGGTCCCATTTATAGATGGTTTTACCTATTAAAAATGTTGATTTTCCATGGCTATGTTAAATAACCAGAGGGTAGTGCAAAGAATATGTCTACATTCTAGTTACATATCATGAGAACCATGATCTTGATGATAGTATAAGTGCAATGTGGTCCAAAGTGACATGATCATGACAGAAGGTGAGATAAGATGCAAGTAACGTCAATTCACAAATACAATGATATGAAATAATAACATATTCATAGGATGATATCATGCAAAGTACATTTTTTATATGGATACTCTTTGGATCGAAATCACCTGTGCTGATCGGACCCGGAATCCAGTTGGCAACGCTCCAGACCCAGGGTACTTATATAAATCTATGGCATTGGGTGGTTTTCAATAGGATTCCTGCAACTCAATATCACTCGTGTCATGTTTGACGCACTCAGTACTTCATATCACATATAGACGTGTCACGATTCTTGGTTGATACTATGTTCAGTAGCTGGTGGCCCAAACATGTTTTGCAGTTTCGCAACGTGACTGGCGACTCGATATCCGCTAGGGCTATGTGGGTTTGTTCGATGAAAATCTCCATGTGGGGGTACCTGCCTAGCTGCAGATATGTAGGCACCACGGATCCATGCCATGAGAATTTCATCAGAGGTGATGAACTCACGAATTGCACATGACGCATATCCAAATTCAGAAACTCAGAGTTTCAGACGTGTCCCTGGTCCCTGGTCGTGGCTTATCCATGCTGATCCCATGAAAACACGCTGATCACAAATGACAATATGTAACGTAGCTATCGAACAATTTATAAATGATATAACATATATAAATGATCCTAGCTATAAAGTGGTGACTCTTGATAGCTACGCTAGTCAGCTAGTCACTAGTCATTACCAAAGGGTATTTCAATGGGGGATAACTACAGTGCAAGCCCTTTACCAATTATAAATGGTTAGACATGGGGTTATGCATCCCATAAATATCATAAATGGGGTTATTGCACTGACTTAAAACTGGTATTTTGGATCATGATCAGCGATAAATTCCATGAAATTCCCACACATGGGGTATCATGGGGTTGTAGATTCTATAAATGTTTCGTTTTCACTGATCCTAACTCGTTGCTGCTGGAGGCGAGAGTTTCAGCAGCCAGATCAATCGGTTTTTTGTTTCACCAGTGGAACAGCATTGGCCTGGCGTTGGAACATCAGTTGAGGCCGTGAAACATGGAGGTTTTACTGGGAAAACCATAGGAAAACCCTAGGAACATATGGGAAATCCACCACAAAGCATGGTAATTCTCCACGGAAAACTGTAAATCGAACTCTTCCTGGTAGAATTGTCCAATGTTTGATTGACGGTAACCCTGAAGTAAACATACAAAAAGCTATTGAAGCCATGGCCCAGTCGAAATAGTGGATAAACCACTTGATTTTGGAGACAGAAACTCAACAGGATTTTTGGGCATCTGGGGTCAACCAAAAACCCAGGTACTGGAATATATATATATATATATTTATATATATATATATTATATAATATAAATATATATGTATATATTACTTGTTTGCCTCGGATCTAGCTGCTTCGTATGTGCGTTTTTTTCAACTAGATGTGCTTGCCAAATTTCTGGAAAGGTATGTTCAATCTCTGTTACTACTGCTTTGCTGGCATTTTTTGCACAGTGATGCTTCACAGCAGGCTTACTGACCCTGCATAATACCCAACTAGGTATGGTTTTATCTTAAAACCCGGGTACTGGAAACCAGGGTAGTTATGACCTCATGATACAGGATTGACCCAAGCTAGTGGTACATGATATCCACAGTGCGCTGGACAAGTGGTGGTACCTCTAGAGCTCACCAGGATTATCAGCACACCAAGCCAGGCCAGCGCTGCAGAAAGGATGTGACTGTTTGACGGTTTGAAGCTGCAAGAAAAATCCTGGTACAATGTACAATGGGAATATACATGGCATATTCAATCACCGTTGACGATTGGAATATGATGGATTCAACTGTCTACTACTGTCTACTACTGCTACTACTGCTAATCCTCGTTTTACTACTACTGCTACTTTTATTTCTGCCTCTACTTTTACTATTACTTCTATTTCTGTTTCTACTTCTACTTTTACTTTTTCGGCTTTTTTTTACTCTTACTCTTACTCTAACTGTACTACTTTTACTTTTGCTACTTTTATATATGTTTATTACGTTTATTACTGTTATTACTTTTGTTACTTTTATTAATTTTATTAGTTTTATTACTCTTATTACGTTTACTTTTCAAATTTTACTACTTTTACAAATTTTACTTTTACCACTGTTTACCAATTTTTACCACTATTTACTCCTTTTTTTACCACTTTTTACCACTGTTTTTTTTTCCTGTTGCATTTTCTTTTACTTCCTTATTTTACTTTTACTACTACTACCACTACCACTACCACTACTACTACTACTACTGCTACTACTACTGCTCCTACTACTACTCCTACTGCTACTGCTACTGCTACTGCCACTGGCACTGCTACTGCTACTGCTAGTGCTAGTAGTAGACTGCAGCTGCCGACACTTGGTCCTGTTGCATCCTGCCGTCGTTTCACATGGGGTGCGGCAGCAACGAGACTGGCGCGCGCGCAACTAGCGTTGTGGAAAAAACTGCAACGCTGCACAATAAGCTCTTCCATGTTTTGCAAGTTGAATTCATGTTTTCTGAAGATCTCACTCTGAAAGCTACCAACATGTAGCATGATAGAATCCATCGTCGAGGTTGGATTGCTGAGACTAGCAGGCGAATCTTTTGTGCCACCCTTGCATCCACCCACCAAGTTCTTCCAAGAAAGTCAAGGTTTTGACAAACGGGTCAATGAAAAATACCTAGATCCTCCAAGTACCCGCCATTTTAGAATCCGACTCTAAAAAACCTGGAATTTTACCTCATTTTTTTTGACACTGAACAACCGAGACAGTACAACCGCGTCTTTTTTTCGGGAAGAGATTCTCCACAGCGGTATATCGTTCCGGGTGGATCCATGACGACTGGATGATGACTGGGGACACCATGACTTTTTACGGAAACCACGACATATGATAGAAGTATATACTACTAAGAGAAGTTCATGACAGTCAGTCAAGGTTACTAATATTGTATTAAATACTAATCAGATCGAAGTTGCATAATCATACTCTCTATTGTTTAAATCAACACTCTCTGGCAATCAAACATGGTTTGCTGGAACATCCCACATTTAGTAATTCCCATTTCTGTGGGGGAGTTCCCAGCGATTTCCATGTTTGATCACAAAAAGGAGGGTATAATAGTTGTTGAAAGTTGTTGCTATTAGCGAATATTCAGGCCATATATTCCATGAACATATCCCATGAAATATCAATATCCCCGTGAAATATCACCATGACATCACTCACCATTCATACCATGAGCCATCCCCATTCTATCCCCATGAAATACAGTGGATGGGCCAGCGAAATCCTGCACCAGTTGTTGGTTGAAACCCATCCAAGCTATTGGGATAAAGCATTTATCAACTGGTGCAGGATTTCTTCGTAGTTCTTCCATGGTATCATCATTCACCAGTTACGTCACGTTTTCTACTGGTAGGTCGCCGGTAGGTAGAAACTAATCATGTTTGATTTGTTTAACCCTTTAGTTTTTGATGGAAAATCACCAGGCAACCCGTGACTTCCCCTCGTCAGGTGCCTCTTCTGCCACCGCAGAAGACAGTGTGGAGACCCAGCTGAGGACTTGGGGCCCTCAAAACCCCAGAGGACAACGGTGATTTATCCAAGCCTTGAACGATGAAACCCGGTCAGCCAAGCGAAGTAGCCAAGTGAAGGACCACCAAACTGTGTCCATTTTCGCTAGACCAAGTTCATCCATAGGATCTGTCCAACAAGTATGGAAAACTCATCCGTTTTCGTGATGAGATCAGCGATTTTAGGGGAATTCGGGACTCTCCACAGTAGTTGGTGCATGTTGGTGCTATCCCACTGGTTGAGAAATCAATACATCGCGGGTAGATTTTGCCAGAAAAGGATCCAGAGATTCGAACACAACTATCATCCAGGCATACCCTCACGGAAAATCAATGAAAATCATCATTCAAATTGAAGTGAATGGTCTACAATGATCTACACATGGCTCCATTTTCCATAGGCTTTCTATCTACCAAAATGGTGTGGCTGGCACCGAGGCGCCAGCCAGGGTGAAGACACCTTGGAAGGGCTGATCCAACAGGTGCGGCGATCCAACCGCCGCGTGATCGCCGGTATAGCTTGTGATTTGTGGAACAGTCCTTGATATGATCCAATGATAGCATCCATTGATCCATTGATCGTATTGGGATGGGTCAAGATCATAAAAAACTGTAACCATGTGAATCCCTTTGCCAGTCATTTTTTCATGTTCACAAGTTTCACCATAGGGCACCTGGTTTTTTTTCACTTCCAGGTATCGATGAACACCGCTTTGCTGCGATCCCTTTTGCCTGTGCTGCTTGGAACAGCCGTTGATCGGGGGATGTAATATCCATCGACTGGGTTGCTATAGCTTGACTTAATACGTATGTTTTTAATTGAATATTAATTGAATCATGTAAACAGACATGTTTTTTAAGTACTTGCCAATTTACCAACATGTCCTATCATTAGAAAAATCCCGTCACCCCAATATTAAACACCCCAGAAATGGTACCAATGGAATGTGGAAATTCCCTACTAAACCATGGTTTTGTTTAGGGGGTGTTTAATATTAGGGGGAAGGGATTACCAGAAACACATGTTTTGTCCATCCAAATTCAAGGCTCTCGAAAAAAGCTTGCCATCAGGTGTGGATCATCCACATCACCAGGAGATAGGGCGGCCACGTCCCATGGCTCATCCCACGAATCGTTTTAACGTGGCTCAGTTTACCCCAGTGAAAAAATGGATTAACCCCATTTATCCCATGCACAGCTGGGTTGAAAAAAAAGCACCTAAGTGGGATGAGCCACCGAGTATTGTATCTCTTCCATGCAGCGTAGCGGCCTGTCGAGGTTGTCGGGCGTCTCCAATGCTAACAGGCCGCCCATGATCCGCGGCATCAGCAATCATCAGCAGATAGCAGCAGTGATTCTTTGGCGAAAGCTTGGGGGATCTTATGCAGTAACCTTCAGGCCGTTTTAGCCATTTTGGTTTGATCATTTCTCATATTTGCATTGACACAGTCTCACCAGCCTAATTAGAGTCCAAAACTGGCAGAAATTTCTTGGCAGAAATCAATGGCTGTGGCTGTGAACCAGGTCAGAAGACGCTCCTAGTGATACTTATCCCCAGTTCTGGGTAGTTCCAAACATATTCAAGTATCTTATACCACTGCACACTATTCTATTAGCCGACAGTCTATCAGTCGTTATTAATAAGGTGTATATACATATGAGCTATATGTGTGTTTGTTTGCCTGTTCTACATAGATCTTCCAAGTACTATCATAAACATTTGGGATTTCCAAGGGATTTCATTGCCGGGCAAAGTCCCAAGATGCCGCCAGGATTGCATCACTTCTTGCTGGTCATCAGGCACTCCGGGACCGGACCCTTTTTGTATCCGCCTGAGATTTGCCGAGGGATCAAAACTTATGAAAACCCTCTGGTAATTTAACATAACTATGGAAAATCACCATTTTTAATGGGTAAATCCACTATAAATGGCAATTTTCAATAGCTATGCTAGTTTACCAGAGGGTAATTTTATGGCAGGAACATCCATAAATCCCGGTTTTGATGTCTGGCTACTTAAGTAGCACATGTTGACCATCAAACTTGTGGATCTTACTCCCTTGACCATTGGATGATTGAGCCAAAAAGGTCGCCCAGGTGCTATCTGTACCTCGGATGCTTAATTATTCCCTTGTTCCTGCTGGTAAACTTCCCATTCGGTTGGTTCTGCCCCACTTTGGTACCTGAACAAGAACCCAACTGAACATCTATTGGAACCATTTTGGTACCCCTTTAATTCAGATGGTTAAATCCAATGGTATCCCCGTTTGGGTTGGGTCCATCTCAACTGTTGCTCCTTCGAATTCGCAATTGGTGCAGGCTGCTTAAATCCACATGTGGATAAGGTCTACAGTGTATATACAATATATATATATAGAGAGAGAGAGAATAATACATAATATATATATAATAATACATATATAATATGTATATATAAAATGAATATATATATTATGTATATATATATATATATATATATTATGTATATACA
>Ga0126342_10005168_pt1 | contig 22648 bp, 20 predicted proteins | sample Cyp1metagenome_FD_92528 | JGI IMG/M metagenome (GOLD analysis project Ga0126342, IMG submission 92528) | Coral microbial communities from Lord Howe Island, Old Settlement Bay, Australia - Cyphastrea 1 metagenome | ecosystem: Host-associated > Invertebrates > Cnidaria > Coral ...
GCTGTTCCCAGTTTCCAAATCCGCTGTTATAGTTTCCAAATCATAGTTTCCAAATCATAGTTTCCAAATCCGCTGTTATAGTTTCCAAATCCGCTGTTATAGTTTCCAAATCACTCGGTGACCTTGGTTTGGGGCTTATTTAGGGTTGTCAAATTTGGGCATGTCATGTCCAAGAAATCCAAAGAGTGGCCTCACACAAAGGTTTCCTGGTCGATAAGCGATGAGAAGCTATGTCCATGTGTGCCATGGTCAACACTTGGGTAAATTGATCATATAGGGGGATGGTCATCAATCCATCAATTGGGATTACCAATGCAAGGATTCCCCTTCCGTACCATCTTTTGATGATGGCACAATATGGCACATTTTCATTTTTGGAGGGACTTGAGTCTGCCTCCATCAGCAGCCTCCGTCGCGCCAGGTTTTAGCTTCGCCTCCGGAAGTGTTGGTGCCTGAGGAGTACGATGAGGCAGGGAATCAGCACTGCCAACCAAGCGAAGTCAGCAAAGTCTTTGTTCCTGGGATCTCACATAGAAATCAAACACAACCAACCATAGTTCAAAGTATAGGTACCTAAGATAGATATAGATGTAGATGTAGATGTAGATGTGTATATATATATAACAATATAACAATACAGCAATATAACAATATAACAATATAACAATATAACAATATAACAATATAACAATCAATCAATCAATCAATCAATCAATCAATCAATGAATCAATGAATCAATGAATCAATGAATCAATCAATGAATGAATGAATGAATGAATCAATCAATCAATCAATATATATATACACATGTTTGTGCCCATGGCGTCTGAGAGAGATGGAGGTGCATATAAATAGGCCTGTAGATGTACATGTTTCTAGGTGCTCCGTGGAGAGTTTGCGCGCCATTGCAGCTATGGTGAGCGTTTGAACACCGAGCCTTGGCCATGGATTTCACATCTGCCCAAATGGATGCCTTAACGTGGCTTAATAGGGCTTAATAGGGTTATCATGGCTTATCAAAGTGAAGTTTGCCGATAAACATGGGGATTTTGATGTAGCCAAAAAATATAGAACGCCGCTGGTGGTAGTGGTAGTGGTAGTGGTAGTGGTAGTGGTAGTGGTAGTGGTAGTGGTAGTGGTAGTGGTAGTGGTAGTAGTAGTAGGAGGAGTAGGAGGAGTAGGAGGAGTAGGAGTAGGAGTAGGAATTGACGACATGACATTTTTTTGGGGATGGGCGGCGCACACCACCAACCATGAACCATCATTTTGATGGTCCCATGTTTAAGAAGTGGATGCCCAACTTTAAACTGTCTGTCAACAGTTCGTCACAGCGAGTCAATGTTGAGCATTGGCTGGGCAAATTGGGCCTGGGTTGGTCTCTGCAACCTTACCGCATTTGAACCCCCATTGGTCTCGAGACATAGACATAAAACTTCAGACCTAGGATGAGGGCCCTGGGTGGTTCAGGGTTGTGGACACTCCCTTCCCAAGTGGCATGATGCAGTTCGATAAGTGCCCAAAATGTATCCAGATTTGAGTTCCATACCTCACTTGGTGCCAGTTGAGCCAACGGCCGCAGTCATTCATAGAATTGGTTGAAAGACGTTGAAGAGACAATTTACAGAAACCCTCATGTTTGGGGGTGAAAACCCAATGGTTCCCCACACATTTTCTCTTGAAATGTATGAAATTTGAGCTCCCAGGAACTGATGCACTCGGGCAAGTGGGTAAAGATGCTAAAAGAGCTGGGTTTCATCCCTGGTCGCGCCAGCAGCGACCGTGTCCAGGGGCCCAAAGGACTGGGCTGGCGTGCAGATTGAACTTTGGGGGTAGGAAAGGTGCAGGAAGATTTTTAAGAGGTTGACAGGAGTGATCAGGAGTGATTACTTATTTTTGGATTATTATCTTGGCGTCAATTCAGATATAAATTGTGCAGATGGAAGCTTCGCAGACATGCGGAAAAGTAATAAACATTACGCGCTCAAACATGACATCACATGCAACCCCAACAAAAAGCAACAATTCAACAGTAATATTTTTTGGTCCCGAATTTTCGTCATTCAGGGGGTTTCCTTTTATCGCCATCTTAATCCCTTCCCCCAGCAATAAAAACAGCATGTTGGATGTACGTAGATCTAGGCTGATTAAAATGATCTGGGGAGCTGAAGATCTCTGGGAGGACCTTGTTTGTCCTCCCTGGCTGCCGCCGACATCATCTTCCAACGGGTGCTGCACGACACGGACTACGGCGGGAAGCGCTTGACCTACGACTTCTTCTGCAAGGCCCTGTGCCTCGTGGCAGCGGACATCTATCCAGAGCTGGATTGGGAGTCGGCACCGAAGCTGCAGTGCTTTTTTTTTCTTTTTTTTTGGGGGGGTAAGTTTCTGAATGTAGTGTGGGAAACCAGGATGATCATCCCCCCCCAATGGGGAAAAAAATGGATCAGTTTTTTTTTGGGGGTATATAGAGATGGCGATGGAGAAAGAAAATCATTTTGGGGATTTGTGCTATGGGTGGTATTCAATGTGGTAAACCCACAAGTAACCCCCAATTGAGTACGGCTGGAAAGAGCCCCAAAGGCTCAAAGGCAGCTTGTGACGTGAGGGGTTGGGCACATGTTGGGGGTGGACGTTAGGACGAAGAAACAAGGTTTGAAGGGTGACACTTGGGCATCATCCCATTTAGATGTGGTTGGCAACGATGGTTTGTAATTAGGAAGTCCTTCGGGGAATCTCCTTGGAGTTCAGGTGCAACCATTATTACCCTCAAGCAAACTAACAGAGCTATGGAAATCCATGGGTTTCCTAGGAAATGATCTGCAATTGGTGGATTTTCCAAATGTATCCATATGTTAGTTTGGCGGAGGGTACTAGCCACAAAACATGCATCCACTGGCGCTTCACCTTCCAGTCTTCCAGGCAATGGGCGAGCTCCTGAATCGCATTGCCTCTGCCGCGGAAGATGTTGAGATCGTGAATGATGAGCCAGGCGATTTCTCGTTGGATCCCAATGTGCTGTTGCTTGGCAGGGTTGGCACAAGGGGCGGGTATACTTGTGTTCGTTCTTGTAGACTGTAGACAGTCCTCACGTGCACCCAAGATGGCAAGTTGAAGATGTTTAGCAAGATGTGCTGCATCCACTCCTTGCTTTCAATATAAGAAATATAAGATCTTTCCTGTGAACAGGCTCCAAGCAGCATCAGTTCTGATGCAGATATCCCAACAATCAGAACAATCCCGGAACTTCGACATCAAGCTACACCATAGAGTTTGGTAAAGGTCCCATTTTCGGGAATATGTGACGTCACTTCCAAATCTATCATACCCCACATTCTGGCTGCGCGCTTGTTAATATTTAGTTGTACAGTTGGCTCACACAAGCTGGTCAGCCGACGGTCCAGCGCAACGACTGTTTGTGCGATGTGAGAGAGAGAGAGGTAAACTGGTAAACTCAAAATAAACCCTAGCCATCTACCCAAGTTGTGCTGGAAAACCCTCCCAAAGGATCCCAAAGTTTTTTTTTTTGGGGATGTGGATGACCACACTTCACTGGATGGCACATTTCACTGCCCCTCCAACTGCATTCCAAGCCTGGTAAAGGTCTCATTTTTGCGATTTTGAACGCAACCTCCAAATGGTTGTTGGGACATCATGCCATATCATGCTGAGAAGCTGTTTGGGTGATGTGTACAGGTGCGTCTGAAACCGGGCATCCTTTCAAACATGGCAACTTCATGGGGAACCCAATGTGATTAACCAGTGGAACTTTAGGTGTATACAGTGTATACCAAAATTTCGGACGAATCCATGCCGTTTTCTGGGACATTCCAGCCCCACAATACTCCCTCGTTCTTGGTGGTCAAAAGGTAAACACCATCAAAAATAGTTTTCAACCGAAGGTGCTCGAAGCAAAACACTACTTTCATCCACTTTCCACCAATTTCCATCAATTTCCCGTTGACCAAGCTGCATCAGGTTGGTCTTGGAGCATTTCAAGCCCAAACTGCACAACTTGTTCCGTTCCTTCGCGCGGCGACAGCTGCGTGGCCCCACAGATGCCAAGGTGGGACAGGGTACCACCCGGCTCAAGGAGAGAACCATCTGGAAGCAGACGCAGGACAGGGGGAGTGACGAGAGATCTACGGTATGTTGCCATGTTAAAAACACCCCCTTTAGATGATTTCCCCATTAAAATACTATTAAAACTACCACACTTCCCCGTCTGCAAATGTAGCCCAGGACTAGTAACCCTTGGCTTATCAGTATGGGGGGCCGCCATCTTTTATAGTCATTTGTCACTCACTATGGCTTAATTGATGAATCAGGGTTAATTCCACCCCCTTTCACCAAATGTTTGGGTTCCAGGTGACTTGGCCACCAAACTATTACCTAACCTCCTGATTAAGTATTGGTGAGCCTCTCCAACATCAATTGTTTTTTGGTACTGATGGGCACTAAGCCTCGCTTGCAATGATGTTTAAATCTTCCATGTTACCATCTTTCAACTCATTTTTTCAGTTCCAAAAAGTGGTTTGGAGGAATTCCTTGGTTCGGAACAGGACACGATGTTTGCCTCTCGCGCCTCCTCATGCATGCTGGGCGCCACCTTGAAAGATGAGGCGCCCGAAGACGAGGAGGTGGGGCTGCTGGGGAGGGATGGGTGGACAGGTTTGTCCTATTTGCACTGGTACCCATTGGATGAAAACAGTACTAAGTCACTAAATCCTGCTTGCCGGGATGTGGGTGCAAAGGTGAGACTGATGAGCAAAGAGAAATCTTGATCATTTCCTAGAGTTTTAAAGGGAACCATGGAGACGTGGTTGGTGGTTTTGATTATGACTATGTGCGCATTTGTTCTACGATTGGCTGAAACATATAATATCTATCTCTGTATCTATCTCTGTATCTCCCTATGCATATATGAATATATATATATATATATATATATATATATCGGGCAAATCAGACAATAAACAAACAAATGAACAAAGACATATATAGACAAATAAATTAGATTAAAGATAAAGAAGCAAATCAATCAGTAAATCCATCCATCCAAGCCAATCAATCAATTTGCGCAATCAATTAAAGTATACAATCAAACAACCAACCAACCAACCAACCAATCAATCAATCAATCAATCAATCAGTCGATCACTCAATCGAATCAATCAAATCAATCAATCAGGCAATCAATGAATCAGTAAATCATAGTAAATCACCAATTAGATAAACAAACATACAGTAACATACATGCTGGTTCCCAACCCAGCAGACACCACAGAACTGGGTCGAACCCCTTGTGTCTACCTGAGGAGGAAACCTTGAGCCCCGGTGCCTTGCCGGCCGTCACCGAGTGCGAGGCGGAGGACCATGGCCACGAGCCCGTCTCACCCGGCAGCGCCGAGGAGACGCAGCTGCCACATCAGGTCTGCTGGTGATATCTCTGGTTGCTGGTGATATCTCTGGGGAGAATCCAGGATTTTTCGGAGCTCAGGGTGTCACATGGGCGATTGAATCTGATTTACCATGAAGGTGGATTTAAGGCCAGAATTTCTGGCAAATTGTTTTATACCAAATGATCCTAACTGATGGCGACGTGGGCATCGAAACTTGCATTTTGTTTTGATGATTGGGGCCGAGCAAAGGGAACCCCGCTCAGGTGGCATCCCCGAAGAAGACGAGTCCACAGCCGATGTTGCCACAGAATGCCATGGGATTTGAGGTTGGCACCACTCGCGGCAGTCGCATGCCAGGGCAGTCACTGATGGCCTGGGCCGAGAACTTGGGCTATTTCAACAGTTCCATGAGTCCTGGAAGCAAGGCGAGAAGTGGCCAAAACTGGTTGGTTGGCCGGTTGGTTGGCCGATTGGTTGGTTGGTGATGTTGTAAATCCAATGCAACTTAGTTCAACTAAGTCCCTCTTTACCCACTTTTGCTGTTGGAGGATGTTCAACACCAGTCTCAGGTGTCCATGAGTACAAGGACAGGACAGTGGAGTCCCGTGGCCAACGATCCGTACACCTACGCATGTGGAAGTCCTACCTTGAAGAATCGCAGGAAGTACATGTCCTTGGATCAGCTCTTTGCCTTGTGCAAGGAACTCAAGATCATGCCGGATGCTCGTCTTGCTAAAACCGTGCACGGACGGACTTTTTTTTTTGGGAGGGCAGTGCCTATGCAGTGTTCGTAAGCCAGTTTTTGTTTTCCATTGTTTTTTTCTTGAGGCAAATGTCTTTACAAACGATGGGAAGCAACGCCACATGGATTATTCATTCCTTTTCTGCCATATCCCTGGCATCCAATGAGGAGTGGCAAACAGGGCCTCAATAGAGTTGATAGCGAATTGTTCTCCCATTTGTAGGGCTTTGTTACCATGAATATGGCTGGAATTACCTGTGAGATATGCTCTTGAGAGCTAAGATGGACCCGGGAAACATGGGACTGGACCCCGCATTTTTCCTGGGAAATGATAGGGAAATGGTCCTATTTTCATTCTTCCAGCGATTTCAGCGTGGTTTGGCGCCAAGGAGACAATCAGCCGGCAGGCAGTGGTGAGGATCTTCAAACGTGCGCAGTGTGCAGGATCGCAGAGTCAGCACGCAGGGAGCAACTTTGGACTCTTTGGCAATCGATTAACTGGTTGAATACTACCTGTTGGCAATAAACTGGCGATATGGAATGCAATTGTCAATGGATGTGCACAAGGAAGTTTCCATTGGCCATGTTTCTGCTGCAAAATTGTGTTTCTGCTGTATACCTCCCTAATGGGTTGCGATCCCCAACAGAACCAATTTTATGATGTGGAGGGTAAAGGGGATGAGTTGGAACGAAGAGATCCCTCTGATTCATCGAGCTCCCGGGGTTCTCAAACCCGAAAGACGCCGTCCCTTGTCATATTTCATACAATACATATAGGCACTATGTATATATATATATATATATCTATTTATTTATTTATTTATTTGTTTATTTATTTATTTATATTGCCGTTGCGCCATGGTGCTGAGCAGCTTGTTGAACAGGGACCCCATTGCCATCCACAGTGGCACCATGGAGATCACACAACGGTCGACACCTGCGGTGCTGAGGATATTTGACCCAGGAGGCCTTTGTGGACGCCATCGGACGCATTGGGATCCAAGCCTACTCTGAGGACACGCATCGGGGGGAACTTGACAGGGGAGGTTTAAGGATTTATTGATGGTGTAACCCGCAAAAAATGGCTTGCTTCAGCCACTTTATTTGGGAGTCACCGTGATAAATAAAGTTAAAGTAAATAAAGCGTGACCTCTAAAGCATTGAACTTGAAGCAAATGTGACACGAGCTTTCACAGTGCAGGCTCCTTATTGCGATGAATATCCCGAAGCTCATGAGAAGATCCATGCCTTTCTCTGTGACCGACTGCCGGGACAAATCCGAAACATGCGGGACCGCTTCCTCTATGGATGCAGCGGCCGGGGGCCCACCACACAACCTGGATACATTGGCAGGTGAGGTGCGACAATTTGTAGGTTTTCACTTCCTTAGAGCACAGTCAAGTTCCCAGATGTTTAAGTTATGATCTCACGATTTAGACAGAAAAACTGAGTGAATTTGGAGCTTGACTACAGGCTTCAAGCCCCTAAAGGGGGCTGAGCCAACTAGACATCCACAAGAGGGTGCTCCGCCCCAGCCCCAAAGGGTTGGGGTTCGCCAGTACAAATCCTTCGTAGAAGTGAGCCACCAGAGCATCAAAAAGTTGCCCAGTTGGCATCTTTCGATGGCGGTGGAGCTTGGGTGCAGGTTGCGGGCCATGAGGAACTTCCCTGCTTCGATTCCATTCCCTTTTTCATCGCTGAGGTCAATTTTAGCAACTTGCCTCTCACGTCCACGGCTCGGCTGTTTTGGGCAGGTACAGCCCAACTTGGAGTGTGGATGAGACTGAGATCTCCAAATTTTGGCAATAGATAGATAGATAGATAGATTAGATTAGATTAGATTAGATTAGATTAGATAGATAGATAGATAGATAGGATAGATAGGATAGATAGGATAGATAGGATAGATAGGATAGATAGGATAGATGGATAGATGGATAGATGGATAGATGGATGGATGAATAGATAGATAGATAGATAGATAGATAGAGAGAGAGAGAGAGATAGATAGATAGATAGATAGATAGAGATATATATTAGATATAGATATAAATATAGATGTACAATATAGATTTGTATATATTTGTACAATATATATATATATTTAAATACATACCTAAAATAAATATTTGGGTGATGCCAAGTGGCAAATGATCACCGCGTCAGGCCACAAGGTGCGATGATGGCACAGCACTTGAAGCCAATGCCACCGAAGAATGTTACAGGTGCCCTGGCTACGCGGGGTCAGTTTGGTTCTGATGGTATGGTCGAAAGGGCATTTTTTTTGAATGGATACTGGGTCACAACTGCATACTTCAGAGATCACAGATGTACCGTAGGTCATTCTTGGCTTCAACCATCCCTTTTTCACAGGCTCTTGCTTTTGAATTTGCCCCACATCCAAGTGGGATACCAAGTGCTTTGTCTGTATATGCTGAAGCTTTGAGAAATCATCCATAATGTCAACGTAAGGTTGATAACCCCTGGCCCTGGCCGATCAACAGCTGTGAACCGGAACCTTCCCCATATTCCTATGTAGTTGGAAAGCACCCAAATCATCATAGTTGATGGAGGTAAGTCTCCGTTGGACAGGAACCTTCCCAATAACCCCCCAAATCATTCTGGGGACCGTTCCCAGGGAAAATTATATATTTGGCTGGTATAGTCCATGCTTCATCGTTGATTTTCCGTCGCGCTTCAAGCAGCCCCGACAAAGATAGAAAAGTCAGTTTTCCGTACTATACAGTAGGATTTTGTGTAAGATGACCCATTTTCTATTTTAGTTGGGTTCTATCTCTATATTGGAAAAACTACCTTTGCCTTTTCGAGATCTTTGTCTTCGCCACAGCGCATTGTCCGCGCCCTGGCAGGTTTTGTTTCACAGCCACCGCTTATGCCTGCCCTGGAGGCCGTGCTGAATCCAACATAGGGAATTCGCCAGCAGAAATAGGGAATTAACAATAACAAATAGGGCATTTACTATAACGAATGAGGAACCAAGCCACAAGATGTGGGATATGATATAATGGTCACATTTCCTTTCTAATATGTTCGAATTTGCATCTTACCTGAGATGATGAACCTCCTTGAGGTATCTTTTTGGGGATGGGCCGAACCAACCAGTATTATATACAGCAGGATGATGCCAGAGAAAACTCTTAGGTTTCGTGGAAAAAACAATTCAAAACCCGGGACAAATGCTGAAGAAATCCTAACCCTGGAAAATTCAGAACCCTGAGAGTGCATGGTTTTTGTCTGGTCCTGGAATTGGTGCCATCTCTGAGCTGTCCGTAAACCCCCCAGCGTTCCCAACTTGGTGATTGAGTTGGAGAAGGTTGTGCTGATGACAGAAGGACATGGATGATAGATATCAGCATCCCAGAATGGATTGGTAGGTGGTATAAACCATTCCCAAATGGGTGGTTTATTATTGTTTTACCCACATTATTGTAAAAAATCTGGCAGGAAACCCCATATGTCATAATAAAAAACAGGTAGCACTGCTTGAGGCTTTTGTGGCCGCGGTGGCCGCTTGGGTGCAGCGACAAGAGCGTCCCTCATCGTCCTCTCAGGCGACTGCAGGGGAGTCCCAGTATTTCTGGGAGCGCCCAAGGGTCTCAAGCGTCTCTAAGCGAAGTAAGATGAAATAAGTTAGCGATGCAGCCTCCACATTTGGTGACTGGATAGATGCAGCATGCGCATTCCCGCTTTCACCTGACAGGCAGCACTGCCGAAGGTAGACTTAGCTGCTTTAGCTGCAGAGGGCAAGGAGAAAGACGTGAAGCTGACCAATCTGAAGAAACCCAAGAATCAGGATGATAAAGACTTCTTCTTCGAGGATGGCGGCCGGCTTGGGTGTTGACAATTCTGGTGAAATTTGGCTGCCCTATCAATATTGCAGGGACTTACACAGACTCCAACACAGGGAAACTTTGCAAAATACGAAAGGGACTGCTTGCAAGACACGAGTGCCTGATTGCAATCTACTGACATTTTCTGTCGGACAAGAAGCTGATGTTTATGTCAGATCTGTCAGGTTAATGCTCCACTTTCGCAGGATGCACCTGCAGCACACCAATCAGCTGATCCTTGGCCCAAAAATCTTGCCGCTGGGCGAGGACCAGAAGCCAAAGCTGCCGTACGTCAAGGCATTGCCCTCCAAGGTCGATCAGCACCTCGGTATGGTCAAGGGTGGACGGATTGATGGATGGAAGGAAGGATTTACATTTATATATCCATGTATATATATATATATAGATATCAATAAGTAGATAAATAAGTATATAAATAAACAAATGTGCCTATATCTATACCTATGGCGTACCTAGACAGATATAGATTGGTGTGTATCTCTCTATCTATGCGTTTGGATGTGGACATTCTCAGCAACCTATAAGGCTAAATAAATGAATGAATGGAAAAACAAAGGAAACTGAACATGTACAGATACACATACACGGATTTGTTTCTGTCTAAAGGATCTCGCGTGACATTACATTACATATTTTAGGTACCTTCAGTTGAGGTGCCAGAAAGAGCGCCTTAAAAGTGGAAAATGCTCCTTAATGTTCCCATAAGATTGGTCTACCCCAAACGCTGCGAAACAATCCGATTATGAGGTTATCCAGGTATCAAACATCCACACTTTTGTCAAATGCATCTCCATATGATAATTGTGTCAAATATGACGCGCATCTTGGCTGACCTTGACTGCACAATACATGTAAGAAAAGTTCACAGATGGGTTTCAATTGGTTTGGTTAGCGAGCAAGAATTTGGCCCTGGTGCAATCCTGACCAAGAATAGCAGTAAGACAACAACGACAAGAATAACAACGGGCACAAGGGTTGGACAAAATGGGCTCGTAGCCAAGTGACCATGGGAATCGAGAAGCTCATGGGATATCGTTTGTATTCGCGGAGCAGCAAGGCTAGCGGCATGACCTGCCAAATAGTTGGGAACCTTATGACCAAATGGTAATCCAAAGCCACCCAGGGTAGTTCCTAAAAAGTACACAATTTACAGAGGCATACCAGCGCATGAGATCACACAAGCACCAGCACTCCGGGGAGGCCCTAAGCTCCCTGAGGCTCAGTCGTCCATTCCCAACAGAGTTGGAGGAACGCTGGAAGGGCGGAACACTGAACCAGGACAGCCGCCCTGGGTGCCATTCGAAGTAGCCAATCTGGTCATTTGTTTGCAAATTGGAGCTGGAGGGGTGTGAAGGGTTTAATCATTTAATCAAATTTAATCCATAAACCTTTCCATTGGTCTTGATGCCATTATGATTTATACATCATAATGGCGAAAGAGATCAACCAAACATCAACATAGCATTAAATAGATCATCTTAGAGAAAGATTGATACACTTGTGCCACGACAAATCCACAAATCCGATGGCAGGATGTCTTTGAGCTCGCCCGGGAAGAGGAGGACCTTCAACATCCACCACATCCACCATTTTTGAATAGCTAAATCATTTGATAAATGGATCCACCATTTGTAAATGGGTCAAAAAATGGGTCATTTCACCCATTTTGCACGGTGATTTCAAATTACCAAAAGGTATAGATCCAGTGAATGCCGCAATTTTTTGTACAGATGCCAGCAGTCAACTGTGATTTCAACATATTTCAACCATACGGGTGCGTGCTCTTGGCGCTTCGACACTTTGTTTGTGCCTGTTTCTCGCTTCTTAGCACAGCTAGGGCAGGGTGACCTGACACCTATATATATATATATGTATATATATAGAGAGAGAGATAGATCTAAATAGATCTACTGTAAATAGATCTAAATAGATCTAAATAGATCTAAATCTAAATCGATCAATCTAAATATATCTAAAACTGATCATATTTTGTAAGCATGAACAGGCACATAATGTAAATGGATGTACCTAAAAGATACAGAGCAGATCTATTTGAGCGGATCTGATTTTTGTGGTTTCTTTGAAGCGTTTGCTGCGGAAAGGCCAGACGAAAAGGCGAAAATTTCGAAAGGCCTGACACTCCGATTGAAATGGTTGGGAACCCAGTGGGGGACTGGGCAGAAAAAGCCAGAGATCGTGGTGTGGGCCAAGAAAAGCGCAGTTTACAATCCGTTTTTCTGCAAGTGAGGCTGCAGGAAACAGGAATAGTAGAAGTCCGTAAAAAATCCACCATACATCAGCAACCTAGCCTTGCAATGGAACTTCCATCATTTAGAGATGATTTTCCTCCTGAACATGAAGACTTTCGTGTGGCTGGGCTATTGGAGTGTCGCATGCATGACATTCCCTGGGCACTTCATGTGACTATCTCTTGACCACCTCCTAAGACTCCTCAAAAACACCATGCTGCAACCGACCATGCTGCAACCGACCATGCCGCAACCGACCATGCCGCAACCGGGTGCCAGTAGATAGAATGCGATAGATATAGCTAAAGAGACAGCTATAGATATTATATGTGTGTGACTGTGTGTACGTACGCATAAGTGATGTACAGATCAAAAACCACTGATGAATAGGTAGATAAAGAAAGAGATAGATACATGAACAGATCAATAATGATCAACACATAGATAAGTAACAGAACATATCTATGCATTTGGCCCTCCAACTTCAGTGTTTACCTGCCCCAGTGCGTCATACTCAGTTGATGGAGGATGATGAGCCCGACCTAGAGGACAGGGTGGTGATAAGCACTGCAACCATATGGAACAACATAGCAAAAAGATGGCTGTGGGGAGTAGATGTCGATGATATGTCGATGTTGGCTGCCGAGGAGCTATGATTCTATGTTGTTGCTTCCAAACATTTCAACATGTTGAATGAGTTTAATGTTGGTTCCTTGGAATGGTGTTTTCCTCATTTTAGTGCCTACATTTCACTGTCTTTGTGTTGTTGAATGAGAGGGCGGGGACTACCTTTGTGATACCCACTAACAATGCCCATTGCCGACTTATCATCAACCATACATCAGTTTCCCGAAACTCGCCCACTGCAACGCATCATTTCCCCATCCAATCAAAATCAACCACCTAATTTTGAGCAAGGAAAACAATCAAAAAGAAGAAAAACATGGGAAATACCAACATAATACACCCAAACCATCCCTTGTCCCCTAATGTCAAATACACCATCACAAACCTTTGTTGACTCTAAGATCTATTTATTTTTGTGGTTATCTACTTCCTGTACTTCCCAGACGCATCCAGACGCATCATTTTTGCAACGTTTGCGCGCTGCAGGAAGACGTATATCAGGCTGCGAGTGTAGCACCATGAAAGGGGTCGGTAAGAGCCGCTTGTACGGTTGGATTTATATGTTTACATAGGTGGTAGGGTTTAATCCGGAGTTTAACCATCAAAAACCGGGAATTCACCAACCAAGTGTCAACGTTACTTGCTGACTGCCATTTGGCTATGCAATATTTCTCCCATCATCTCCCATCCTGGTGCCCTGACGGGAGCTTTTGTTCTTTCAGGTTGACACGCTCACTGCATTCCAAGTGTACGCATCTTTGCTGAAGAATCCACAGATGCCTTTGGTCTGGCCCGGAGCCTCGAACTCGGTGGTGACATGTTTGTACCAGGAGCGTGGCAGAATTGATATAGCACATTATAGCACTATAGGACTATAGGGGATCCCACGATGCCACTTCTTGGTGCTTCTGGGGTGGTCCCTCACACATTCAAAATGTCGCCCTTATCGTCCCAGAAGTTCTTCAAAGCCAAGTTTCATCCGAAGTTACCAGCACTGCACTGTTCAAACCATCGAAAAGATCAAACACATATATAAGACGATTGGCTGCAAAAGATGTGTTGTCAGCCTCCTTGACAGCTCAAAATGCTGTCCGCACCAGGGAAGATGTGCACTTTGCTGCTGCGGAGTTTGGAGTGTCTGACACTCAAAGGGACATGGTTTTGAGCAGTGTTTGGTGATAGGTCATGCGCAACCATTTTTGGGTGGGATTACCAAAAAAACACGTGCCAGCTATTTGGGTTCGCCCAAATGGTAATTGTAGTGGGAAGATGATATTTAACCAGCGGATTTGGGGGTACCATACATTACCATACTGTACTTTCAGCCAAGCACCAGGGATTTCACCTATCTGCCATAGGGCGGCCCAGGTGGTGCACACTAAGGCCGCCACAAAGCATCCCACCAGAAACGGGTGGCATAGATGGCATAGACGTTCCCACTTGGAGATTTATATTTTTTTTTGGCTTTGCCACATGGCACATGGCCAGACATTCTAAGCGGAAATCCCAGGTTGCGAACAGCCAAGCAACGCTCGGATGACTTCACGGAGGAGCGGATTGACAGAGATGGCTAGCAACGATTGTGGCTTAGCATATTTTTTGAGATACTCAATGTGTATAATGTCAACCCCGGATTAATAAACCATGGTTTATTAATTAGGGGGGTACTCCTCCAATAGTCATAATATGATACTTAAATGGTACCCTCCCAATTATGCGAAATGTGGTGATTCGTTCCTAGGATGCAGTTGTTCATTTTTTGGATTTGCCGCGAGCCTGTCGTGGCCTGGACGGCTTTTCAGGACATGAAGATCAATCTCACAGAGATGTCGTTGATCGCTCCGAATGGTCCACGCCGGAAAGCTCGGGGGTTCCTTGGGTGCCCCGGTGCCCCACCAAGGCAGGTGGCAGTGCACTGCAGGTGAAGTGAAAAAAATATAAGGTTTTTTCCCCTAAAAAAACCATCCTTAACCTGGTAAATGCATTTTCATTGTAAATTCAACCAGCTGGTCTCGGTTGGTGGTTCGGGTGCCATAAAGTTATGATTTGTTCATAGAGAGTTGCTGCGGATTCCCCAGCCACTAGTTGATCACTGCCTTATAGACTGCATGAACCATAGGCATCCAGCAGCCATGACTGCCCTTGTTGCGAGGTCATATGACCAACCTACGGGAGCCAACCCAATGGTTGGGGGATTAGAGCCCCCTGGTTGGATGCTTGCAGTGACCCCTTCCCCCAAGGCTCCAGTCACTGGGAGCTGGCTTGCAAGCAGCTCAATGCAGGCCGGCAGTGCTTCATCTCCAAGTAGAGATGAGACATGATGAGACCCACTTGGGCACCATGAGTGTATTGAACAAGACAGCAAGGCAAACCACCCTGTCAATTGTCTTACTATACATTTTACACATTATTTTAGATTATTGAATATTAATCACTATTGAACATGTCGGATCATTTGAAATCCATACTTGGATCATGTTGGTGGATCATGAATAGGTTATAATTGGTATATTTATACAAATCTATGATTATATTATATATTATGAATGTTAATCATATCTATCATATCAGTTATCAGATACACCATTGGTGGATCCAAACAGAGCCCTCCGCCGAGCGCTTGGCAGGCGAGCGTCAGCAGCTTGAAGCCGCTTGTGGGGTGCTCCCAGGAGTTGTCTCACCCTTTCTTTGTCGGAAGGCACCAGAAACCGAAAAAAAACAGAAAGGCTTGTTGCCAACGCTGAAATCACCAATTGTGTGTATATATTCATTGTTTCTTGTCGATATATTACATGATCTTATGTTTTTTGTTGTCCATGCGCAAGCCTTTTTTTCTATGATTAGAAATGCAGACAGGCTCGTTGTAGGCGCGCAAAATGCAATTTGTTTCCCCAAATAGATCTAAAAGCATATTGGCCTTTTGCTGTCCGTACACAAGCCTTTTCTAGTGGAAAGAGCTTAGAGTGGTTGGTTAATCACCCCCCCCCAAAAAAAACAAAAACAAACAAAAAATAAAAATAAAACATTTTTTTGGGACTACTTGGATCTAGGCATGTTCAGACTAGTCTGGAAATCATTTTTTGGTTTCTTTGGGTTTTTGATTTCGGTTCGGCAATTCGGCTGTACCGAGATGTGGAGCGCCTGAAGCCTGTCTACGAGCAGCTCGGAGGCCCCTAGCCAATGCACATTTACTGGGAGGTAAGAGTCCATATTTCATGGCGTTTCATGTGCTATAAAATAAATAAATGAAAAATTAAACAAATAAATAACATGAATAAACAGATAAATAAATAAAGGAATAACATAAACAAATAGATAAATAGATAGATAAATAAACACATGAATAAATAGCTAAATATGAATATAGATATAACTTAACTATAATTAGAATTATAAACATGAATTTGAATGTAAATAGAAATATAATGTAACCGTAAATATAAATATAAATGCATATATATATGTATATATATATATATATTTATACAGTTCGAGAAGGCGATGGAGAGAGAGAGAGAGAGAGAGAGAGAGCGAGAGATATATATATATGTATATATATATATATATACATGTATAATTATGTGTATACACATTGGCAGAAAAATCATGATCAACTCATGAGCTTTTGGGTTACTTTACTATATATTCAAAACACATATCAATTTCATTGGAGTTGGATGAAGTGCTGCAGGTGACATTGAGCACCCTGAGGCTGCATGTCTGCGGCCCTAGTATCAACTTTTGGGATTGATGGTAACAAAAGTCTGACAGTTCATAGCCGCCATTCCTCCCATGATTGTTGTCGATTGAATCACTTTCTCGTGGTACAAAAATGTACAAAACACAGCTTTTGGTTGTTGCTATTATACGCCGATATCACTTACAATATCACGTAGTAAAGGCCCCACTGGTAGTGACGAACTCCGCTTTTTTTAAATCCGAAATCCGCGGCTGTGGAAACGCCGAGGTGTGGACTTCCGACTCTTCGTGGTGGTTCTCATCGGCTTAGCCAAGTTTCAAGACAAGCCGAAGGCGCCATGGGTGGATTTAGAGTAGACAAATTGAGAGCCAGTGACCACAATGGAAAATCATGGAAAATAGGGATGGGGCCAACAGGATACAAGTTATGTAAAACAAGACTCATCATGGATAAACATCCATCATGGCATGAATGGCAAGTTTCTTGAGCCGTTGACGCTTCTCGCTGGCAGTTGACAACCATGGTGGGTGAGAAGCCCGAACAGGAGCAGGTGCCAAAGTTGTCGTGTTTTGTTTGGGGATTTGCTGGGACAAAACGCATTGGATCAAGAATGATTCAGTAGTGATGGATTTTTCCCCTTCAGAAGAAGTAACATGATGTAATATGATTTAACCAACACAAAAGGTGATTGTGACCCTATGTTATGTTACCAAGTGAAAATTGTGATTCAAGCAACCAAACGGTGGGTTTAAGCAACAGACATGGGTTTTCATGATGCATCATGAGTATCTCATACTCATATTGATTATATGGAAACCAATGAACTGACTGGAGGTTTCAATTGTATCATATGTTTCATTTTCCCCCTCAAGATGAGATAAAGGTATTGAATGAAGTTCCCATTGTGCAAAAGGGGTTGAACATGTCAAGCAGTAACTTGATCCCCCCAGCCCCAATCTATGTGGAAGGTGTACGGTGGGGTGCAATGGTTGTGGACATGCTGGGCATTTGGACATTTCACCGAAGCCCAGCCAGGCTCGCAGGCGATTGACCATGGCCATCAGGGTCCTTTGTCCGAATGATGGAAAGGATGAGGCTGGGGGTCTCTGGGCAAAGGATACCGAAGGTCGGGGTCTCAGCTGCCTTGCGATGCCTGCGGCGCTGGAGGCACAGGGAAAGGGCAAAAAGAAGAAGGTCCCCAATGGACGCAGGTTGACCGAGGATGAGCGCTGCCGGCATGATTTCTTTGCGAACTTGTGGGCAGATGCGCGTGAGGGTGGAACGTTGATGTCGATGTGTTGTGCGAAATGGTCCAACTGGTTATTTTCCAGGGTAGTGAAGTTCCATCAAGAGGGCACAACAATGTACAACATGCCTCTCACAAGCTGTTGATGGAAGAATGGAAAGGATGGTCATCCCTTATACGAGGGATCCATGGCAGATGTGTGCAATTTTTTCGATGGCCGGCAACAGCTGCCAGGTTGTTTATCGTCATCCTTGCGATGCATTTGATTTTTATTGCTGGGGCCCCTGGTTGACCTCGACTCTGACGGCCTGCTGGTTGAATCATTTACACAGCCCCAAATCGAGGACAACCTGCTGGTGGTGATTCTGGCCCATCAGGTAATCACCTGGTCTAGAGGTGAATCACCACTGGCATACAAACCCTAGCTAAGCATCCCAATTGATCCTTCCTGCCAGTGTGTGTAGCTTCTTATGGGTATCCCTCCGCCATTTGTTCAACAGGCCACAGCATGCCACAGCTGCTCAGGAGAATTCACACAAGTTGCACGAGCTCGTTAGGAAGAAGGTGGACATTATGTGCCGGCCTTGGCGAAATGTCGAAAAAGCCCATAGATATAGATATACGGACTCTCTATTCTAGATGTATACTACTGTACATGTATGTAAAGACAGGGGCATAGAGATAGATATTGAAATGGGAACATGTAGGAGTTCACGAACTTCAAGAGAGAATGTGGGTCCCCTGTTGCTTGGTTTTGAGGTTGAGCAACGCTGCTGCGGATTCAGAGTATGGGTGCCAAGTGCTGTTTCACACACGAAAATCAAGGACTCGTTCCACAGGTGTCCGGAAGGGCCGAGGGGACGTTGCCCGGCTCTATGTGAAGGGTGAGAAGTCTAAACAAAAACTGGCTGAAACCATCCTGTTTCAGGGAAGCAACACTGCATGACCCACATCTCCTGCAACACTGCATTCCGGCCCAGTTATGCGGAAAGCCTGAGCACCACCCACTTCCCTCGTTTAGCAGTGCGTGCGGCTGGCGCATTTGAGCAGGGTGCAGGGTGTGGGAGACCTTGCTGCATTTCTATGAGGTTTAGATTTGCTCGAAAGTCGCCGTCAGACTGAACAAACATGGCCTTGAAATCTTGGCACTGTGAAGTTGCCATCCGATGCCAGATGGAGTTGCTGCCACCAACCTAGTCCCTTCGGCATGACTTTGGTACGGGGCCGGAGTGGTTCTTGGCATTTGGCATCCTTGCCCAAGGGTCCCCACATTTTCCTTGGTTGCCTTTTATGTGGCTCGAAACATCACTGAAAACCACAGAAAAGGTGGTGTGTGCCCAAACATTTGAATAGCTTAAAGTTTAAACATACCACTACAAAAACGAAGCATGACCAAGAGCTAGGCGGTCCAAGGCGCTTCATTTTTGACTTGACCAACATGTGACCAATCAGCAATTGGAACTACTGAAGAAGAATGAGTCATCATCCATTGAACACAGAAACATTCATGCACATGTTGAGTATGTAGCGGGCCTAGTGCTGCATCACCAAAACTATTGAAGATATCTAGGCAGGTGGTTTCGTACTAATATGCCTATTGTTTCTACTGCGGGTCTCAAACTTATACCACAATCCATTTGGCTTTGTCTCAAAAGGTTGAAACATGGTGGGGACCCCAAATCTCCCTTTCAACTGGGAAGGTTGTGATAAACACATGGTAACTATACATACCAGCACCATGGGTCGTAGGTCTTTCCGACGGTGCACGAGATCGCCGTCCGGCCACCCGGGCAAGGGTGGAGGAGCCGAGGGGTGGAGGTTTTCCTTTTGATAATTTTCATGGTTGTTAAAGGGATCTTTTATTGGCCCGTGATGTCGTCTTCTCTTGAAGAGTGTCTATGATATACAGATGGTACGTTGCCAGATAGGCACCACAAGCAGATACAGTCCCGACCTGCCAAGGGGATGAAGTCCCACAGCGTGGCTTCAAACCGATGCCTGAAATCATCACCGTTCTGCAGTTTCGTTGTGCCGCAGCCGTTTCACTTCAGGCGTAGGACTTGACATAGATTCCTCGGGGGGCCTTGAGTTGAACTATCACATCAGGTGAAGCTGGCCCCAGTCCAAAGAAAGCCAGGTGGATCATGGCAGATCCCAAGGGAACAAACTCCAAAATTCCAGCCACAGCCAGATACCCAAGCCATGCATAGCCGCATAGCTCCCGAAGAAAGGTTGCCTTAGCAGCCCAATCAGCAGCTGATGCCATGTCACACTTGGATGACGACAGCCTCAGCTCGGGTTCCGGCACGCTGCAGGTGACTGGGACTCTCCTCTGGAATTGAGGAAAAAGTGGGATGGCAACAAAAAGCCTCACCTGGGGAGATGACAACTATTTTCAAAAAAATAAACACATATGAACACTACCAGGTAGGTGATGAGATGATGGAACGTTTTCAAGAGATTCTCGCTTGCCATCCCCGCTTCCCCTTGCATCAGAGCGTTCCAGAGTCCAGTTGTTAGCCCGTCCATGGGCTTTTACCTCTGGAAAGTTGCAGGCAAAAACCAGGGTTCAACATGATTCAACCACGACAACACATCAAACTCCTTCAAATCCATTTAGATCCACGGGGGTTCCTGCAGGTTTTCCTTCATCCAAGTCTGGAACAGCAGTCCTTCAGCAACCTTCAGGCGCCTGATGAGGAACAAAGACCGGCGGAAGCGCTTGCTCCACCAGCCGAAGATGGTTTGGAGATTCTTGATGGAAGAACTCAGAGGGTTCAGCTATAGATGGGATGGGTCAAAAGCAGGGACCACCTGTTTTGCAAGATTTGCTACATGGTGCTCCTAAATGCAGCTAGAATAGATCAAGCATCTAAAATAGATAAAAGTTGAGCAATTTTGGTTGAATGCTTGGGAACGAACGGCAGCGCCAAGGTTTGATGAGTTGGAAGAGGAGGAAGCTGAAGCAGGGGAGGTGCACATGATGAGCCCCTCCGCGCACTATGCACCTTGGAGTTTGCAGATTTGGGATGGTTTTGCAGAGAACAACAAGCAAAAGGCATAGGAGTAGCTTTGATGTTTGTTTCTCAGGCATATGACATGGAGATTGACATTGTTTGGGGGCATTTTGGCCATTTAGGACCCTGCTTCGGCCAGATCTGCGAAACTCAGGTGCGATTAAAGGTGGAGCAGCTTGGGCAGGTGGACAGCTTTCGCGGCATTAGCAACTTGGCCTGCAATGACCTCAGGATCAACATCCCTATTGCCAAGCCCATGATGCTCCACAGTTCTTGGTTACGTTTGCTTACTATGTCGATCTATGTCGACTATCATATCATGATCGTTAAATGATATTAAATGTCTTAACATGTCTTAACAGTGTGGATATATGTATACTAGAGTTATAGTTTCTGATAGTTATCGGCTATATGATATGATATATCTCCATTAACGGCCATATGCTCCACTGAGCCGTGCAGTTCGCCGGTTCGCCGCCGCCCTTGCCTGCCAACCTGCCCAGGTATGTCAGAAACACCTCCCACCACTGCGGAGCAAGCAGATGCCCAGGCGAAGGTTGAACGCGCCCTGAAACGGCTGTTGGCCTTCGCCAGATCTCCAGGTGAAGGGGGCACGGTATGGCACGGTAGTGCCATGGGGAGATGGGGACTCCACTTCCAGTCCTCGGGGGATGTGCCCCAATTCTTTGGCTCCCCACTTCCTTCCCAAAAATCGGATGAAAGTTGGATCCAGAATCTCCATCGTATTCAGACAGTACGCTTCAGAAACTCAACGTCGTATTCAGAAACTACTCGTAGAGTGTCGTACTCAGAAGCTACTGTGTTGTATTCACCAACTGCAGTGTCGTATTCAGGAGCTAATCCAGCCGGTTCCACAGTTCAGCAAGTTCGGTTCAACTACGGTTCAGGGTTGGTTTAAGGTTGATATGGGCTGATTTCGGGTTTACCGAAGGTTTGTTTAGGGTTTATCTCTGTAGTTTCCAGCCAGTTTCCGAATACGCTGTTTGTAGTTTCGGAATTCCAGTTTCCCAATACGACCCTCCACTTTCCGGCTACAACTTTCCAGTTTCCAAATACAAATCCTAGTCCCAGTTTCCAAACGCAACTCCCAGTTTCCGAAGCTTTCAAATGATACTGTATTCAATAATTACAAACTATCCAGTTTCCGAATACAACCGCGCCCTCACCCAAAAATCTCACTGATGGCAGGTGAGCTGGCCACCCTGCTGGCCACCGAGCTCCACATCACCAAGTTGAAGGCTGGGGAGGCTCTCTGTGTGGTGGGCGAAGCTGCAGACTCCATGCTCCGCGGCAAGGATTTCTTGTTGGGACTGGCCCTGGAGAGTTGGGGACCTGGGCTGGGAAGAGTTTTGTTTTTCATATTATCCTCCAGACATTCAAATTTAAATTGAAATTTGATCAGGGGAGGATGACTAAGTTGGAAAAGCATGAGGAAACAGGGGGAGCAAATCATTGAAAGGGAAAGACACGGACATTTAAGGAAAAAATGAAATAAGCTTCGGTGGTATCCCCAACAACAGCCGCAACGATATATTTCTACAAATCTTTCTGAAGCGTGCTGCGAAGCCAAGCGCTGGAAACACCTCAGCTGGGTTCCCGTGAGATAAATGGCCGCAAATCCTGTTGAACCTGACCTGGCTCTGCACCAAAGCCTCCCAGACCTTCTCCGGAACCTTCTCCGGAACCTTGTTGAACCTGACCTGGCGCTGCACCAAAGCCTCCCGGAACCTTCTCCGGAACCTTCTCCGGAACCTTCTCCGGAACCCTGTTGAAC
>Ga0126342_10005169_pt1 | contig 22648 bp, 18 predicted proteins | sample Cyp1metagenome_FD_92528 | JGI IMG/M metagenome (GOLD analysis project Ga0126342, IMG submission 92528) | Coral microbial communities from Lord Howe Island, Old Settlement Bay, Australia - Cyphastrea 1 metagenome | ecosystem: Host-associated > Invertebrates > Cnidaria > Coral ...
AACAAAGTTGGGCAACGTGTCTTCGGTAGCGTCATCTTACAGTCGGCAAGAGCGTTAAACACGTATACTGCCAAAGAGCACAAACGTGGAAAAAACCACGCCCGCCTCGGGGCGTTGACCCCTAAAACAACATAAACCAACATAGCTATCGAAAATCATCATGTAAAGTCACGGGGCTAATCATGGGTAAATCAAGTGAATAAACAGCAATTGTCAATAGCAAACTGTTACCAGAGGGTTATTGGGGTAACCATGCCCACATGGCCATCAATGGCCCAACATTTCAGGTTAGTGAGATATGATGATATGATCATTTACCCAGAGCATTGGTGTTATGAAGATGAGTCAAAATTTAAGGCCTATGGGACCACCGATGTTGGGTTATTTTTAGTATTAAGATGTATTAACCATCCATTTTTGGGGGGTGCCCTATTTTGACCCATACCCATATTGGGAAAACCCATGGTTTCCCTAGGAGAATGATCGGTAGAAATTGAATTTTGGTTCGACATCTGCGTTAGGTTGCAGGAGGGTACACTTCGAGAGTACAGGGAATTTTGTCTGAGAAGCGTCTAAGATTATTTGAATGATCAACTACACCAATCATGTCGAAGTAAAATATCGAAATCTAGATGGTAATTGTGTTTTCATCGTCTAAGTTGTCAATCTAGGTGAAAATCTATATAAGTTCACGACAGTACAACTTAGATTGTTTTGACTGCAGTGAAGCATCATATCCGACACATTGTGCTTGGTTCATATCCCCAATATTGTTCTTGGGCGTACATACCCCTAAAAGAATATTCATGCCATTCCAATAGTTTGGTGCTTTCCGAGATTGGCCATCACATGTTGAGGTGAACAACAGACTCTGTTTCTGTTTGAATATCATGGTACCAAATAGAGTTAAAATCTGAAACAGGGAAATAAGAGTTAATTCAAGGGGTTCCCCTTGAATTGTTCTCTTGCACCCCTTCAACCGTCGGAAATTTGGTGATTTGTGCAGCATTACATAAAGTTCAGCTCAAGTTCAGGTTTAGCTCAAGTTGATGTTTCCCTTTCAATAACAGATGAGCACTGTTCAAAACCCCGGAAAGGCTGATGACTTTGGGTGCTGCACGTATCCTTGTAGGGGATGATAACAATCCAGAAACGATCCCTGAAATGGGAAAATTGTTCTTTCGTGTTTTGACATGTTTAAAGGTACATGCATGTTTATGCATAGTTCAATATATTAGATAGTTGCTGGTTGGTGGTTTGGAACATGTTTTATTTTTCCATATATTGGGAATAATCATCCCAACTGACTTTCATATTTTTCAGAGGGGTTGAAACCACCCACCAGGAATAGTTGTCATGCACTCTCTGGTAAGATGTGGAAAACAGATATGGACTTTCTCGTTCAGAAAGTCCACCCCTTCAAGGTGTGGCCCCCCATAAAACGGCTAAGTTGACGCACCTAACTCTATAATTCATGGGAGATTATAGAATATTATAGAAAATTAAAACATTTATAAACCATGACCATTGTAAAGCAACTTGCATAACTAGGTTTCAATACCTTATTTTTGCCCAACAGAACCATGAATTGGATGAAGTAACTCCTATAACTGGTTGGTTATGGCCATGAAATAATCCCATTTATATATATATATATATATACCCAACCTGGTTATGACTAACAGTTCGCCATGGTTTTTCGATGGCCCATAGGTTTATAGATGATTTTCCCAACTAGAAACCTCCATTTATAAGGGATTTTCCATGGCTATGTTAGTCATAACCAGGTTGGGTAACTGTTAATGGTCATCCACTGGAGAAGCTAGGCCCGACGCTGGTCCCGGGCCTTCCCCCACGGTGCAGACGCGGACGCGATTTTGGGGGACGAGGTGTTGCCGAGGCGATGATGGAGGGATTCTGTTGGAGATTCAGATATACTTGAAATATCTATATATAGATATAATAAATATAGATATAGATATAGATAGATACATAGATACAGAGATACAGAGATACATAGATACATAGATAGATAGTCAGATAGATTTAGATCTATATGCGGGTTTCTGAAACTGAGGGATTCCCAGTCGTCACCATGGTTGTTTACAAGTCGCCATGGGGCAATGACTTGGATGATTTTTAATCGGTATCCCCATGACTACAGAAACCTCCACGTGAGGAAAGCATATTTCTGGGTAAATTATAACGACCTCACTGTTCTCCCTCACTCGAATCATAGTTAATAAGGGAAATCATCCCCAAATGGCCTTAATTCAGGTTAGTGAAATATTATAATTTACCCAGATATTTTGATAGTTGATACAACTCATTTATGGAACATGTGGGGATGGTTTGCTATTGGCTTACATTATAGGTTTTAATCACAGAGCGTTATAGAGATATATATAATATGATATAATATAATATTATGATAACGATGTACGTCCTGCAGTAAGTTATTCATACAAATATAGAGACATATACGTATTTACCATTCAGTAGATTCGATATAGATATACATCAATACTACGTATATATATCGATGAATTGATATAGTGATCTGATCTAATGTAATATATATATACTCAATACCACAGATATAGGGAAAAAAAACCTTTCATAGATCATTTCTTTCGAACAGCACAGTGTGGGTCGAAATGATATCCATGTTTGATAATGGGATATAGTTGGATATAGTCAGATATGATTGGACATATAGTTGTATATTATTTATTGCAAAGTGAGTGTTTCATCACATGATATCGATAAAAAAATGTTGTGTTCCCAAAATTAGTCGCAGATGCCTATATATATATGATCCAGTATGGGACCAAGGCTCCACCTGTGGTGCTTACCTGTCAACGTTAAAAAACCAACCGCGCACAGCGGAGTGTTGGTGAAATTCAACGGGGTACCACTGGATGATTTTCGGCCTGGTTATGTCATAGCGAACTAGAAGCCATGGCCATAGAAAGTTTGTTGATTTACCCTCTGGTGAACTAACATAGCAATGGAAAATGGCCATTTATAGTGGATTTTCCCATGAAAAATGGTGATGTTCCATTGCTATGTTAGTTCACCAGAGGGTAGCCATAAAACATGGTGATTTCAACTATAGCAAACTGTAAGAAATTACCAGGCCGGGTACATATTTGAAAAAAGCAAATCATCCATGTTTGGTCCAGTTTGGCCACCCAGATAATCTTGGCTTTGTCGAAATCGTAGCCCACAATCCCATAGGTTTTTTCTTTGGAACCTCATGTTTTTTCAGTTTCGAAAGCTTCAAAAAAACATGTTTTCCCAAATTCCAGACATCATACAAGGTGAGGTCCCCCAGTTGTAAGTTGCTTTATCCACCCATTAACTAGTTCGTGATATCATGTTGTATCTCCAAATAAACTCTCTAGTTAAGCAAGTGAAGTCGACCAATTTACAACCAATCAACCCAACTTGTAACTTTTAGTCTATATTATATGGAGGTTTCTTAAAGGAGAGATACCCCAAATATTCCCAAATCATCTATTTTTGCATTTCCCATTGTTTTCCCATCCAGGTATGGGGGTTACCCCCTTGACTTAGGAGATCCCCAACTGTGGAGTCCATGACAAATCGAGCTAGTTAGATGGTCTTTAGAAACCAACCAACCAATCAACCCAACTTATAACTGTTAGTTTCTACATATGGAGGTTTCCTGAAGGTACCCCTAAATCATCCGTCATGATAGATTTTTCCATGAAATAAACCATCCAGCTAAAAATGGGACCCCCCATTTGTAGAAACCGCCATATATCCCCCATATATCAACCCAACATTTCACCCTTCGCTTTTTGGACTTCAGGCATTCCATCTTGCCGGCACAAGGGGAGCCAAGTCGAGAGGCGCACCATGGGTGTTTCCATCAATGGGGGTACCCCAAAAACGCGCGCTGGGTGATTCATTTCACTGAAAATCCCAATCCAAAAGGATGATTTGGGGTACCCCCATTTTAGGAAACCTCCATATCATATATATATATACATATACATATATACATATCATTATATATCACTGAAATGGGTAAGCTAGCCAGTTGTGGCTTCTTGGGGCATAAAAAAGGGCTACCAGTTGTGGATGCTCCAAGTTTGCTCCAGGTTCAACCTCGAGGAGGCCTGAAAGCTTGGAGATTGGAGATGGGGAAGGGTAGTAAATGTCCATTTTGGCCACTGGATATGTAGTTTAGTGATTCAGTTTTTTTCTATGGATATACATGAAAAATAGCATATAAATGGGAATTGTTGATGAAGTATAGTTTATAGTCATCCAAACACACTTAATATACAGTTAACTATAGTTTATTCCTTCAGTTTTTAATAACCATACAACATGTTTTCCAGCAAAATATCAATATAATGGAAAATAATCCTTTTGGATTGACAGAATTCTGTCGAAACAGCACATGTTCAGCCACTTTTTGGCCATTTTTGTTCAGGACAATTTTTAGCGATCACCTTAAAAACGATGCAGCACTTGTCATCCGAGTGTCCAGGATCACCCTTAGCATCATTTTCCCAGAAGTTGATCCCATCGGCAATTGAGGGACTCCTTGCGCACATTCACCCTTTATGTTGTGTGTAAACTTTGCTTGAGATACAGTTGCATATGGTGTTGCGAATCTCATTGGTAAAAGCATAGTTGCATCAGCTCTATTAAGCAATGTTGGGCAAGATGAGCTACCCTCTGGTAAACATACAAAGAACTATGGAAAATCACCATTTTTTATGGGAAAACTCACTATTTATATGGCCATTTTCAATAGCTATTTTGACATAACCGGAGGCTATGTTTTTGGGCACTGCTGTGTAGACTTCATCGATCATGCAGGTGACGAAGATCTGTGCGGGTGCCTGGAAAACGAAAAAGGGGGGTGGGGGGGAAAAATTTGCAGAGGATGACTGCGTGTTTTCATGGGAAGATCAACCATCTTGTCCCAAAAGATCCTAAATAACCGGACAATTCCGGGGGGGTCATTGACGAATGGATTCATGCAGAAGCATACGCTGTTTCCAATTTTTTGTACCCAGATGACTTGACATACACCCACTTTATGACGACCAACTGATTTTGTACTGAGTTTCCTGACCTCCCAGATGACGTGATTATGTTAGTAAAGTCATCATGAGATTCACAACTTGATTCAGTGTATGGATCCCAAGATGTCTATGTGGAACAGGACAAGCATCTTCCATTTACAAAACCATATTTCCAGGGTGATGTTTTGAGCGGCAGTGCGAGCGCGAAACAAGAAGACTTCAAGAAGACCAAACATGTTGGAAAGTTCTTTGACATATTGGGTGATATAAAGCAGCAATGTGGTCATTGTTTTGAATCAATTTCCTGTAGCAAGGCCCTCTTGGGGGAATAACCTGCCCTTGTTTTCCTTGGGAAGAACATGTACACTGTAGCTACTGCGGAGTTGACTGATTGAATGTTTTCAGGAGGAAATTCGACAGAGACCGAAGGGTTGAAATGCTGAATCTTGATCTCACCATTTCACCGTGGTTATTCATCGTTAGCCAATGGATCATTCCCCCATTCCCTACGTTTAGCACCAGTAAGTTTGGTTTTATTTTGGATCAGACATATCCATGGATCAATTGGAATATTACATATGGGTATGGATCAATACCTATGAAAATACCATTTTTAGTGGGTTATTCACATCCATAAATCCCAGCTATTTTGAGGTGAACTACAGGGGTTTTCCGGTTTTTGACCCTTCCCCATATATTACATCACATAAAAACCTACTATTGAGTCAAACTTCTGCTCCGAATCCTTGGAGGCCGACTGGGGTCGACAGCGATGGAAGTAGCGATGAAGAGCTGGTTGGGACCTGGATGGGAGGACTGGGATGATCCTGGAGCTACGTGTAATACGCTCGATTTTTGATCTTATATATATATGTAAATATTATTATATATATATATATCATATATATATCATATATATATCATATATATATATATATATATCATATTATATATATAACGCATCCCCATTGGAATCCATTGGATCCCTATCATTGGACCATCGGTTTTCATCAGGTGCGCAAGAAAGGCACCGTGGGAAGCTCAGGGCCCCAGGTTATGAGGATTTTCATCAGCCAGTTATCACAGCATTGGATGACGGGAAAATTTTAACCGGAAAGCCCGATCAATTTGATGGTAAAAACCGATGGTTTCCGGTTAAGATTTTCCCAACAAAACCAATCCATTGAAGTTAGCTAGACTGCTGAGTTGGTCTGTAGGCGAAGTGGCCAGGCTGTGTGGTTTTTCTAAATCTGTCGTTGGATGCGTCTTCAGACACAAAGAAACTGGGGCCCCATTTTGTGATTTTTGTAATACCTTGGTTTCAATATTCCAATACCAAAAATCAACAGAATCCTCCAGCCGTCATTTTGGGATGTGGACAACAACAACTCAATGAATTGGGTTTCTTTGAAGGTGATTTGGCATTGACCCACACACATACACACACAGGTCATTATTGTTTGGACCGTGATAGATTCACTGCATGGTGCAAAGCATATCCAGCACCTTTCACCAACGTTTCACCGACTTACTGGTAGCTTGAGAAAGATCTTGTAATGTTGTAATGGTTGGTGTCACCCACATCGAGCATTAAACATTGTTTGACATGGCCGTTTTAACCCACAATTGCGGTCCAAGAAAATTAGAAATTGCTATTGGAGAAGGTCTTAGGGTAGGGCAAATGTTTACCCCGTATGCAAGAATTGTCCGCCCTCCGAGGGAAGAAATTTACCGAAGCTCAGCCCTAGTATTCGAGCCAACAAGTGCGGATACTCGGAACAAGGCTTGGCTAAATGCAAATATGTGTAACAAGTTTGGTAGGTGAATTCGGACAAAGAAAAATGTTTTGGAATGGTTTTTGTCACATATTATGATCAATCAATATTGTACCGATGGCACAAGAAATATTGCAAACATATGCCAACCTGTTGCTATACTGTCAAGTGTTGGTGAGAATGGTTTCTCGCCTGCTGAAATCAAATGTTGTTTCCTAAGTCCAGACAGTTCATGGTCTAGAAGGCGGTTGGGTCATTTTAGAACAATCAACATGAATGAACTAGTAATTTAACACAGCTATAGGAAATCATGGGTAAATCATCGAAAAAAAATATCTCAAAATGAAGGAGACATGCTGACTTTCCACGGCCAAGTGATGAGCTCAAACCTTGGATCGCAAGGAGATTTTCTCATCGCAAGGGGTACTCCTGGGGCACAGCGGGGAGTGTTTTACCCCACTTCGAAGCGGGTGATGTTGAAATAGGAATTTGTCCGACCGAATTGATTAAGGTGAACATCTTCATTCAATCCCTATTGCTGACTGATATGAATCCCATGAAAATCTCATGAAAATCCCATGAAAATCCCAGGTTTCCCTTGAAATCTGGGCGATTCGTGTTCCTGGGATTCGCCAGCTTGACAGCGCGTCAAGCGCGCCCGCGCTCTGTCACTGAGGCTGCAACTGGCGGAAGAATTACTGGGTGAGGAGGATTTGTCATTAGCCGAGGCGCAGGCGCGCAGTGACCATGACTTTTGGGCAAACCTGTCACAGCTGTCGAGTTAGTTTTTCAGGTAATTAAGTGGGGATTGTTGAGAAACACAATTCAAGATTGAAGCAACAAGCCCTGATGTTGGCCCACAAACGGAGGGAGTTTCAATGTCCTGGTGCAAATCGAACATGTTGGGCGACGGCTTGGAAAATCCCGCGATCAATAGACAATTACATAAAAATTATATACAAATATGATCATCAATTATCAATAATCCTGGAAGTGAAAAGGTGAAATAAAGCCATTTCCTATGAATGAAAAAAGGCCTTGGGTCCAGTGGCATATCCATTCCGGAAGGGTCCATGGAGCTGTCGACGAGAAAAAAGATGGCAAGCAGGGTGGACAAAAACGATGGTTAAAATGTTTGGTTTATAATATATAACATTATATAACACCCTTTAACTATGTTTACATCGTTTTCATAAACCCCTAAGTTATTGGAGTTACAAAGCAACTTTGCTAATGATCGGCCCCACCTTGCAGGAAAGGCAACGATGCTGTTTCTTCTAAGGATTCTATAGGCAACCAAGAGAAGAATGATGCAGTTAACGACCACGGGCTGATATTCAGCTTCCATGCATGTATCTTTCTTAAAAATCGAGAACCCAACAAATCATGAAATTTAGAAATTCATCAAATTGTTTTTTGGGGCCTTGTTTTCATTGTTTTTGAGAAACATGAATGAATCGATGTCAGCTGTAGCGCCAGCTCCCCCAGATCGGAGGTCTTGGTGGAGAAATACCGCAAACGGAACCGTGCGGCCGAAGCAGCAGTTCAGGCCAGGTCAACACGCCAGGTTTTGAGACCCGTTCGGCGAAGCGTTATATTTTTCGTTCGAAAAAGTTTTGGGTCACGAATAAAAAGGAAGTTGGTGGTTTCAAATTTAATATGGGGATGGGTCAAAACCCTATCCCCCTAGTGAACATCAAAATAGCTGGTAAATGGATGTTCATCCCACTAAAAATGTATCTATAGGTATTGATCCATACCCATATATACCCTCTGGTTATTTAACATAGCCATGGAAGCCATGGCCCATAGGTTTATAGATGATTTTCCCAGCGAACTAAACCTCCATTTATGGTTGGGATTTTCCATGGCTATGTTAGTCATAACCAGGCTGGGTAACAGCTATAACATAGCAGTAGCTATGGAAAATCGATGAACATCGCGGACTCTTAGAGGATTTGCTAAATCTACACCCCATTGATCCGTTCGTCCAAGTTCTGTGAAAATAACATGCCAGTACTCGTACACCTTGACCCTTATTTTCCAATAAATATGGCTAGACGTGCCAGAAATGTTGGCTGAAGATGCCTTAATCAATCGAAAAATGATACATTGAGCATCTAGGTAGCCTATTCATGTCTACTCCATTCATTTCTTTGGGTACACTATCAAGACCTTAACGTCACTGAAATGATGTTAGGATTATGGTATCCCCAAATGGCGGAAGTTTTCGGGTGAGTTATACAATTATCATAATATAAATATATATAAATATATATATATATACATATATATATACATATATATTATAATATATATATGTATATGTATATGTATACATATATATATATACATGTAGTTTATCCACATGCTTAAATTCACCATGTGCTCCCTTTTGTGCATCCCATGTTTCCATCGGATTTGGATTTTAAAACATGATTTATCCTACTACTTTTCGTATATTTTGTTGCAGGATGACTTTCCATGGGTTTTCCATGTTTCATCAGGCATCGGTGGAGCGCTTTCATCGAGGGCGAAAACAGCAGGCGATGGCTTTGTGGCTGGTAACATGAGGAGTTCATCATATGTCAGGTAAATTTATGAATGATGGTTATTTAATGATGGTTAATAAGGGTAACATCTTATTAATGATATTTATGGATGGTTTTTTTTGATGGGTCATCCGATTAAAATATGGGTATCCATATGGATCCAGCCCTCTCTTGGGAAGTACGACTGGGGTATGATGAGTAGGGGGTCAAGTATTGTACCTTCTCAGACAGTGTTTGGATCCATAGGGCAGGGTAAATTTGACAGCCATGGACAATTCCTGTCTTTTTATCAGAAAATCATTTATAAATGGGTCATTTTCCATAGCCATGGGTTTCATCATTTTGAATTGTCTTGAAAATATGGACATAACACTGACAAAAGTTCAAACAATCACTAGAAAATTGGCAATGAGTCACATTGAATACCCTTCTTATGAGCCGCAACACTCAACTTCTTTTCGGGGGGGTGTTTCATGGTGTTTCATATATTTGGGAGAAGGGGGTATCTCATTTCAGGGTAATGGGAGCCCAAACTCCGTTGGTTCATCCTGAGTGCTATTTTGGGGCAGGCACCATTTTCTGACCGAGGCCTTTTTCGGGTTTTCGATGGTTTTTGTCCATGTTCAGATGACACAGATGACACCTGGCGGTTTGTGTCATCGACTTGTGTTTTTTTTTGACTTGAGTCCAATGATCCCAGTTTCTAATCGCATCGCCAGTTGGGATTGTTTATCGGCTAAGACCAGAAATCAGGTGATACCAGTTGTATATTCCTGGTTGGTACCCCCCCCAACATCTGTTTGTTTTTTAAATGTGGTCTTCACCCGATGCAATAGACTATCCAACTATCCAACCGATAGTAGCATATTTTTTTGATTCCAATCATCCCCAAAGGGCAGTTTTACTTTGAGATCATACTGATATTCTACTGATATTCTCATGACAACATGAGAATATCTGTGTGTTTTTGGGGCATGTCTCTACAGGAGCCCTTGCTGGACGATCTGAAGACACTGAAGAAGGTGATCGCAGGTCACCGTTGTTGTGGCGGGTTTGTGCCGCACATTCACGGGCCTTCTCAATGTTGGTCAATATGGGGGATCCTTCCATGTGTCTTTTGTTCTGTGTATTTTTTGTTGTTTTCAGGCTTTTGAAATGTAGTAGTTTGCTCAGAACAATATGAGTCACAGAGTCACATGTTGTGATGATGGTTTTGCCAAGCGAAAGATTGATATTAATATATATATATATAATAAAATATAATATAATATAATGTAATGTAATGTAATATAATATAATATATAATATAATATAATATAATATATAATATAATATAATGTAATATAATATAATATATAACTATATAATTTAATAATATATATATATATAATGATATATACTACATCAACATGTGGTGAGAACTTTCACCTCACGATACCCATGGATCCTATGGAGGCAGAGTGAAGCATTTTTCCCTATCTGAATGAGTTCAATCAGGGTATCAGGGGATGCTGTTACTGTATCATTGAATGAATACTGGTGATGTTGGTGGTTAATCAGTGAAAGTAATACGAATGTTACCAAGAAAATGTGGGACTCTGTCACTTACATTCGCATGTTTTCCTATTTTGTATTTGTCGAAGATGGTGCCTCTAAATCCCATTACCATCATCTTCTCAAAGAGACTAATGGGTATGGGGACAAAATTGAGTACCCCAGATATTGGATGGCTAATACTGAAAAGAAACTTAAATCGTTGGTCCCCCAGGTCCTTAATTTTGACCCATACCCTAATCTTGACGTCATCTGGTCCCAAATCGTCCGCCTACGCAGACAAGAATCGGCACTTGTCCGGATCTAAGATGTCTTTGGCTGCGGGCATTTTTTGAGGAAACAAAGGGATTTTGAACTGTCGGGCACCCTCAGATAGGCAAACATTGCAATAAGAATCCCCAATTTCGATCTACTATGATTTACTGTACTTATTCAGTGATTTTTCAATTAAACGGCGCATTTATAGAGATTGATTACCAAATGATACACACAAAAATTTCGGAAACATACAAAATAAGAAAGGGATCATCTTCAGATGTACCCACAAGTTGCGATTGGTACTGTAGGTCATCCCAGAAAAGTGCAAAATGTTGTGCTCTGACGTGTTTTTCTGGGCCTAAAGATATCAACCGGACAATCCCATCTGGGCTACTCTTTTTTCACTGTCCACTTCGGAGGAAAAAAATGTGTCCAGATGAGTAGCGGACAGTAGCGCTCCAGCCTCCAGGAAGCTCCAGGAAGTTCCAATGGTCCAACGGACCGGAAATTCCGGTCCGTTTTTTGTGAGTTCGTTTTTGAAGCCTATGATTGGCGAGCCAAATCCGAAGTTGGAGAGCCTAATGAAAAACCAGGTCCCGTGCCTAATCTAACCAGGATCTGCGAAATGATTGGCTCGTTGGTGTTGGAAAATCACAGAAAGGACCAAAATGCCATGGATTCTCATGACTCAGTGGTGATTCATCAGTTTCCCGATCCATTGTCGATTTTTAGGGATGCTCCATTGAAAAAGGACAACCCCCATTTCCATGATTTACTATATTTACTGGTTTTTCATAAGTTTTTTTTCATCCCGAGGTTTGATGGTTAAACTATGTTAAACTGGTTGAATCGTTAAACCATGTTATACCCTGATTGGTGGTTTGGACCATGAACTTTATTGTTCCATTCAGTTGGGAAGTTCAGAAAATCCCAACTGACGATTCGTCATATTTTTCAGAGGGGTAGGTCAACCACCAACCAGAGGGGATATGGGATTATCATATGATTTTTAATGGTTTCTAAGTTTTTATGGGACATCCCATCCCCCCGTTGTTCCAACACGTTTCACCATGGCTCCCCTCGCGGTGCAGCCCCAGGCACCTGCTGGAGGGCTTTGGTGGCTTGGGCATTCGGCAGTTAATCAAACACAAGGAGCGTTGCAACGGGACGTCGATGGTGAAGCGGCCTAAGCGGTTGCAAAATCCCGCCGTTTCTTTGACGGTGTGGGGACGTAATCAATGACCAGAAATTCCATGGTGGCCATACAGAAATTCAATGGGATGGTATACGAATAAAAAACATGGATTTTTCACGATGGCTTTAACTTGGTTGCCAGAAGACCTGCAGGAATTAAACTGTACAGACTATTCCGATGAAACAATCATTCAACCGGATTATCATCGGTAGCATGGCATGTGACCAAGCGTAGACCTACGCAGCAATCGCAAAGTGACAAAGATATAACTTGATGTCATGATTTGTAACAATTTTAACATTACCTGACCTACAATGAATTCCATCCCCGGTTCACATTTCAACACCCAGAGTCACCAGTTGAGTCACCATGGGGATTTTCCAGACACGTCTTTGGAGCCATGGAAACCATGGGGGTGTTTTTTTATTGAAAGGTGGGATGGGATTTTTTTTATGCCGGGTGCAACAAAGATGGACGTTAAACCAAGCATCATCTCTGGATATATTGGGATAACCGAATAACCACAATAAAAACCTACTGTGGGTGGAAGAAATTTATTGCACCACTTTGGATGGTAGAAAACCTGTACTGAATGGGGTAAATCACTTATCAACTGGTGCAGGATTTCTTCCATCCACATTATCTTTTTATTATCTCTCATATATCTGTGTTAATTTTAACGACCTCACTGCGACAGCACGACGTAAATGATGGTCAGGATTAGGAGAACTGTTCCAAAACGGCCGAACTCTTCATGCTGCTGAATTAGGAGTTGTTTTTCCAAATACATCGGGACATCAGGGAGCATATAATAAGATAACAACAGCTCAAGATTAGTTCTTTGCACACAGATTGTTCTACTCAGACAGTGCCAAATCAACCTGTCCAGGGTGTCGGATAGAATGTGTGCTCAGTAAATCTCAAATGCCTAGGAATTGTAGTCTGCCCCTGATGTTTTTTTGTGGCTGGGTTGGACTGGAGCACCTCCAACTTTTGGACATTGCCACTTCCCCAATTGTGTGTATTTTGGCTATCCTTTGATGGTGTAGTATACTGGTTGGTGGTTTGGAACATGAATTTTATTTTTCCATTCAGTTGGGAAGTTCATCATCCCAACTGACGATTCGTCATATTTTTCAGAGGGGTAGGTCAACCACCAACCAGTAGATTAGTGCCATGGTCAAAGCATGGTTGAATTGTTCATATTGGGGGATGGTCATGAACCCATAGGGATTACCATTTTGTCAGGTTCCTATGAGATGGATGACTATGGATGACTATGGACTATCATAAAGCATATGAGTTTTGACCCTAGTTCTCTTTTTCTCCCATTATATATATATCATTATATACCAAAAAAACATATGTATATATATATATACACCATTATATACCATTATAATATTATATATCATTCTATATATGGAATTTACACTATATATATATACCATTATATACCATTAATTCCCATGATGTATATCTGATTGCGAAGGGACTTGTTGCTTCTAAATTGTATACATTTACTGTAAATGTTAAGTCCTGTTTATGTGATGAAATATTGATTTATACATATCCCATATTGATATATGCCTTGAGAATGACCTATTGAAGTTTTCTGTTGTGAAAATGGTGCTTATATGTTTATCCCATCATACTATATATATATACATATATATATACCGCATTATTGTCAAGACGGGTCGAATCCCGTTGATTTCAATATGCGTCGAGGCAAGTCACTGGGACGACGGCACGCGCGGATCTTCCAGGCGAATCGTGTTTTGGCGCTGCATAGCTATGGTCCGCTTGTACATTGATTTACCTGGCAGTGTAGTAAGTATGGTTTTATATGGTTTTAAAAAAAAAAATGTATGCTTTAAAATTGGATAAGAATGCAATGTTTTTGGATTTACCCTCCGGTTTGCTCAAATGTGGCAAGCTGGGACATCCCGTACAAATGAGTATTTTAAAGCGAGCCATGTTTGATTACCCTCTGGGGTACCTCACATGGCGCTGTTCCATGTGACCTGTTGGTTTGCCAAGGGTAATCACAGCTACAAGCACCTTTTGAAACCGTAGCTTATTTCTGCGTCCCAACTTGTGAGGAGTTCTTTGAAACACTGCGGAATGGTTCTTGTTGCAGTGTTGTTTTTTGGTTCGCGCAGCTGAGCAGTTGAGGTGTCTAACCCTAATGGTGAAGGGATGATTGGGAGGAGAGCCTGTTTGATGACAAGCTAACACGTTTTTGCTTCTTGGGGCTTTGCATTTATTATGTATAGAAGTATATATATATATATTATACAGAATATACATGTATGTGCAGAGAATATTGTATGATATTATATATGTTTATATCATTCACAATAGCAGTTTGGGGATGGACTAGGGAGCCCCTGGAAGAGATATCCCTTTTCCAAGTCAGAAAAGGTTTCTGCAAACATTAAAGTCCACCACCAGATCAAGGACTTGTGTTTGCACTTTGGCTCTGAGTTTCTGTCTTTGATAATGTTATGATCACTATTAGTACTAGTATAACTACTATTACTAGTAGTACCATGATTGGAATTGACACGAGTTTGATTCTCTTTTTGGTCGTTCGTTTCTTGTGTCGCGGATCTATTGATTGGGTGAACTCAGCTGGTCGCTGGTGGAATTCTACCGCCTAGACTTGAGGCAACCATGTTTTTGACTTCCAAAATGCTACCTGACAAAGTGTCACTTTGTGTTTGTTAAGCTCGAATAAAAAAAAGTTTGTGAAAAAGTAGATATACATTCCAGCCTCAATTGGCGCTTTCTTATCGCCTTTGGTGTTGTTATGTCCCGTCTCTTCCAATATCAACCGTAATGAATCGTAATGTTACAGATGTGGTTCCTCTATGCTAAACATCTGCATCTTCGAACTTTGCAAACTGATGGTTTTCCTGGGAAAAGCCTCAGTTTTCCACATGATTCAGTGATCCCTTTGCCTGAATATCAGCCCAACCCCTTGCTCATGAAGGTCATCTGCAAGAACTCCCCCAGTCCTTTAGCTGCACAGACTGGTTGCGAAAGCCCAGCATTTCTGTGGTTTTCCGCTCCGTGGACTCTCCGGGCGATATGGAATCCACGACAGCACTTGAAGTGATGTGTCAGATTTTTGCATTAGAGTACAGAGGAAAAGACATGACCCATGCTAGCTGCTAGAGTTCATTTTTCGCTTTGGCTTACAAAAAAGGACGGATCCACAATGATACAATTGGTGATATCGGGGGTTTCCATAAATGGGGGTACCCCAAATGGATGGTTTATAAAAGAAAATCCTTTAAAAATGGATGATTTAGGGAATTTAGGGGTACCCCTATTTCAGGAAACCTCCATATGCCGTGTAACCCCCAATGTTGAGCCATAACATGCCATAGCCGCTGACAGCAAGGAATGGCAGCCAATTTCGTGCGATCCTCAGTCCGGTAGATCTACCTGGGGGTGCGGGACCCACTTAGTAAATGGCTTATACATGGGTCAAAATCCCCTACTTTTGTAGGGAATATCCCCACTTCTATGTAGGATAGGGGTATTATGGATGATAAACCTTGCGATTCGTTGGATGCACATAGAAGTACATACATAGCGCTGTTTAATTTCATGTATTTTGTTAGCCTCTGGTAGAATCCCTTGGATCCCTTGGTTCGCAGGAAGAAATCTGGCGACGAAAGGAGGCGGGGCGCCGTTGAGCAATGTTCTGTCTCCATGTTCAACCCTCAAAACCTTAGATTTTCATAAACCATAATTTGGTAAATCCAATGCCATAAACCATCCTCCAAAATCATGATTTTTATATATTTTTATGGATGCTATAAACCATCCCCAAAATGCTAGATTACTGATGATTAATGATTGGGATGCCCACAATAATTTCGTTGAATCGCAATTTTGATTACTGACTTTTGGTATTGAACCATCCTTAGCTGGACCATTGGATTTACAAACCATTTTTGTCTGAATCTGTGTTGTTTTCTCATACCTAAAACTGGAAAACAAGCATGAACATAACACGTATACACTTTGACTTATATAGATTCCACAGTTCTTAAATGAAATTCAATTCAATGGCCATTCCAGGATCCTAGATTGGAGGTACCTACCATATATAAGGCCTATTTTTCAGGCCTTAATTTCAGGGAATATCCCCACAAAATATGGCCTTATATGATACAGTACCTCCAATTTAGGATCCTGGAGATCTCCCATTGATCAATGTGTAAATTCCGTCTCGAATTCTTGATGGTGCCAGGCCCAGTTTCACCCGATCCCGAGATGTGCGGAGACCAGTTTCACCGCTTCGCCATCATCCCATTGACATGAAAATTGCTGTAGTACGGGATATCAAAGGGAATATAGGGGATATGGGATTATCATATCTGGTTGGTGGTGACTGGAACATGAATTTGATTGTTCCATTCAGTTGGGACGTTCATCATCCCAACTGACGATTCGTCATATTTTTCAGAGGGGTAGGTCAACCACCGACCAGCTATAGATACACCTACCATAGACTATAAACCTATAGTAACCTAATGGCTATATCTATGGTATATCTGGTCTACCAGCCATTAGGTTATGGGATTATCATATGATATTTAATGGTTTCTATAAGTTTTTATGGAAAATCCATGAACATCCCATCCCCCCGGTCATGTTTTTTCACATGGTTTTCACATTCCCATGGTGAATAGTCCCAGCCATATGTTGTTGTTTTTGTGAATTATCCAACCGTTTCTGTACTCAACTACATGGTGATTCTAGGTTGTATGAACAGGGGATTGGATTAATTCATATATAGTTGATAGTTGGTATTAGTTGTAAACCATGATATCCATTGATATCCCCATAGACCCCCTGCTAAACCAGGTCTTTTTATGTCTTTTTGATATTGCATAATTGATTGAAGAGAATGGAATCACATGTCACACATTTCAAATATGTGGTACCTCTCATGATATTACATCCCCACATCGTCACGTCGCCCAAGTTATATCTAAAAAGGTCCACCGATTCTCAGGCAGTAACATGGCTTTGTCGCAAGCATGTCTATTGGAAGATTCCCATGTTCAGAAATGGATATGGGTCAAAACCCTGGTACCTAGTGAACATCGAAATAGCTGGCAAATGGATGTTCATCCCACTAAAAATGTATCTATAGGTATTGACCCATACCCAAATCAACACTTCCGACCAAGGTCGATGTTTGGTCTAGAACTCAGCACGTAGACTTTTGAGACATTTCAAGGCGACGAAACCTGCTTGTTTTAGGCTGTCGGAACTCGATCTAGGCGAGTTCCTGTGTGTCTGAAAGGTTAGGCGAACAAAAACGGTCACTTGATGGGCAACTGATTTTCCCTAGCTATAAGTGGCTATCTTAGGGTATACCGGTCAGACACACCCATTGCGTCTTCTTTCCTCCAACTACGTGTTTGGGAACTGATGTATGCTACATGGATGTTCTGAAGCTGAAACGCCTGTAAGACCCCTGGGCCCCTGGGTGTTGGCCGCCGCTTTCTGGCCCAAGGACCTATATCAGCCCACAAACAATGCAGCATGTGTTTTTAAACTATCTCCAAACATTGACAACACTTCTTTTCCCTCAGAACAACACTACCCCTTTAAAGCATGTGTGAAGTCTCAATGTTCTGGAACTCTCAATTGGTCAGCAGTCCGCGTCTGTGATCGGCTGGCGCAATGTTGAAATGGTCCGGAGACTATTCGTTCCTGGTTGCAGGGTTATTGCTTTCCTGAGAGGTTTAACCAGCGGTAAAGTTCCAATATCTATATACTGCTTGGTGGTTCACCCCAGGTATAAAGTGGTATAAGTGGGGCAAGTAGGGTTCCTCCAGTTCCAACTGGGTTTATAGCCTACTTGCTAGGGGTGAACCACCAAGTATAGTTGGCACATGCATAATTGATCAAACCTCCCTTCCAATTACCTAGTCAACTATGTAGAAAAGAACTACATTTGCCAGATACATGCTAGATTGCACGTTGACTTTTGTAGGAGAAGAGGGGGTGGAGCAATACATATTTGCTGTAATTGTGCTTTGCATGTTGTACAGGGGCACATCTACATGTGAACCAGCAATCTTTAAATTAAAGTTGAGAGTTTGCATCTTGCCTTGCCAAGAGGGAGGAAATTGACGAGTTTTTGAGGGATCCTTTTGGGATATTTAGATTCCTTTGCTATTGTGGTTCTTTGCATTGTTGGAACCTGCAACACTTTTACCCATCAGTGATGGTGGTGTTGTGGTTCCGCCTACAAACCCGACGATTGATCCAATGGATTGTGCTAAATGTTGATTCATATACTTTGTTCAAATATACACTAGTCATATATAAGTCAATCAAAAGCTAATTGTACATGAATAATCATAGATAAATTGGATATTTGAACTACGAACATGTATACAATATTAACACATATTCACACTACTTGTTGCAAACATAGTCATAGTCATGACGCCACAACAAGTGTCCGCTGGGTTCATCAAACTGCGTCGATGGAAACTTGAGGGTCACTGGTCAGACCGGTCACCCTTGGATACCCAAAAAGTTTTTCTAATTCGAACCATGACCAAGCCATTTAGTGTTTGTTTTTTGTTGTTTTTTCCAGGATCTTCCATTCTTTGTTGACCCATATGCTACCCATTGGGGTACCCATATTCATTGCTTCGACATTCCGTTTTCTCACGTGTATTGTATGGGAGATCATATTGAAAAGAAGCTCTGTTCCTGGTTCCAAGAATTTGAAACTTACTAGCTCCAACAAACAAACAAGTTAAATATTGACCCACACCCATTTCTCATCCAGCCATGTTACACCTAGCTTTTCTAGTGAAATCCACAAGTTTGCTGTCAAACTCTGAAACTCCGACTCCAACATTTCTTGATGAAAACATAATTGTTTGATGATGATGTCTCCATGTCTCATATTGAAAGCAACATTTTTACCAGAGAAGTCGCCATTTTAGCTGGTGAAAGGACCATTTTCCACAGTAAGACCAGCATGTTTCCTGTTTCCTGGATGACACGCCGAGTCAGCTCTAGCGGAAACGGCCTGAGAACCAGGGCACTTATCTGACCTTCACAAGCTGCACGGGTGACAGCTGCAGTGTCAATATTGGCTGAAAGGGAATCAGCACCAATCTGCATCTCAACCGCTTGGCGGTTCCAAGCGAATTATCTCCATTGACAAGTCAAAGCGGCATGTGGCAAAGAAGAAGCCATTGCCAGAGGGCACAGCGCAAGTGATCAAGGGGCCACCGCCTAGAGAAGGGATGCTCAAACGAATGGAATGGCAAGGCCAATGCGAAGAACGACGCCTGGGCAGCAGAACACACACCAGTGCCAGGCCAAGAAGCTAAGGCAAGCCAGGAACGAAGCCAAACGGGACCTCAATCACCGATCTCCATGTCATCCACAAATCACTGATGGAAGGAGAGCCGAGCACTGCTTGCGAGAAGCCCGACATGATGTTCTCCGACATCCCAAGGTAGCACGTGTCTAACCTGTTCCACTGTTCCAAGCCAAGTCGCAAGGCCTGAGCACTTGATTGCATAGCATCCCGAAGCAAAGAACTCTCTTGTGGAGCGGCCAAGGGTAAGGCTTGTCCAACGATGATGCTCTCAAATCCAGGCGTGAATGCAGCGCGCAACTGTTCACTCTGCCTCTGCTCGTGCGTGCTAGGAATGCCACACCAGCACAAGGTAAGCAGAAATGAATCTGGCCATGATGCGCGCAAACACACCATCCGGCTCAACCAAGGCTCAGCCACCAAAACAGCAAGCGCAACATACCAGTATAGGGCGAAGGCCAAAGCTGTGCTGATTCTCAAAAGAACTGTTTGCATAAGCAATGACAAGCGCAAAGCATCCGACTGCTCAACAATCTATCTGCGCAACGCCCAAAACTGATCTGATCTATTGAGATACGCCACACGGGCAGCACGGTCAACCTGGCCAACATGAACCAAGCACCAGGTATCCAAGGCCCAACGAGCCTGACAGCCTTTCCGATGAGAAGCAACAATGTCCAGAAACCAGGCAGGCAGTGCCCATTGTATGAGTCACTGAGACAAGCCGTAAGTTTGTGAAATACAGTCAGCATACCCTGGCCGTTGCACCAGCTACAAACACTTGTGTCAGATCGGAAACACATTGGAAACAGGAGAAAGATCAGGAGCATAGGGCATAGAGACCATTGCACAACGAAACCCCAAACGTTCAGCCGGGTCAGCCTGCCCCACTGAAAGGGTGTTTGGGCCCAGGCTCGGTAAAACCATCATTTTCCTCGTTTTCCACGGTAAAATCATCGTTTTCCACGGTAAGACCATCGTTTTCCACGGTAAAACAATCGTTTTCCACGGTAAAACCCATCACTTTGTCCATGTCATCACCTGACACTCGGCGCCAAGGGTGCCACGTCTGCGCGCCAAGTTGGCGACAGATGCTGCTGCGGGTGGGATGCAAAATGCCGAGCCTGAGCAGCTCGGAGATGCATAGATTCCCATAGATCTTGGGATGTGTATATATATATATATATACATACATATGGTATACATGATGATCTATCTAGATGTACGTGTATATATATATATACAGAGAGAGAGAGAGATGCCCATAAATAGATCAGTATTTAGATTTAATTGTGATGATTTATGGTAAATATCTATGGGAATATGATAGATATAATGGCAATGATCTTGGGAATTATGTAATGTATATATGAGGGAGAGAGACTCATAAGTATAGAGACTTATGGAGACATATTATGTAGTCTATAGATTCATAACGATTTATTATGATGTTTGGTAAATATATCTATATTATTCTATATTTATAGTATTCTATAGTTAGATGGGTGTATAAGACATATTTTATTTTGTATGGATCTTATGGTAAATTAGTTTGATATAGGTTCACGACTATAGAAGTATTTAATAAAGTTTTATAAAGCCATCTAAGCATAGAGATACTTATGTAATATATATGTATATATACACATAGTATTCTGGAGTTAGATGGGTCCAGAAAATGGTATAAACACACAAGCATCCGACGGATTCCAGCCACTCGTCAAAAAACATGGTTCAGGACGAGATAAATGGAATATCAATGGGGATGGAATGGTTTATTACGAGCCAAATATAATTCATCCCGTCTTCACTCTTTTAACACCCCGCCGCAAGCGTTAACTTTTTTTGGGGGTGATGTGCACATATTTGGGTCCTTGGGATGGGGTTGAGATGTGTCCCATGTCATCTGAGATCAATAGAATTATATATGTGTACTCTAAATATCTTTGAACTACATATGAGCGACATATATAAACTATAAACACCTTTAATAAATTCAATAAACCATAACATAGTCAAAGGCCAAAAAATCTGACCAGTGAACGGACATTCCCTGTGCGCTTGAATTCGGCAGCGGTTCGGAGCGACGAATTGAGTTTCCCCAACGCCATGATTCCCATAGGCATGGACTTTCACCAGAAAACTGTGGGGGTTAAGTTTACTCAGCAACACTGAAAAAAACCATGTGATTTACCCTCCGGCAATCAAACCTGGCAATGGGAAGTCCCCTAAATGGAGGTTTTAATGGAGAAGTCCTCTGTTGACTTTCCATTGCCGTGTTTTATTACCGGAGGCTAACGGAGCAAAATGGGGGTTTAAATACACTCAGTAAGTTGCCTAGCTCACGGTGGATATATATCTAGCATTCTCGAGTGATACAATGTGGAAAATGTGGAAAACCCGACGGCAAAGCCTCCTCAATCATAAATGGGGTGGTATAAACTATCCCCAAAAAAAAGCGTAGGTTTAGTATTGGGTTTCTGACATTATACATACATACATACATACATACATACATACAAACATACTAACATACATAACATACATAACATACATAACATACATAACATACATACATACATACATACATACATACATACATACCATTGCATTGCATTGCATTTCATTGCATTGCATTACATTACATTACATTACATACATACATACATTACATACATTGCATACACTACATACATTACATACATTACATTACATTACATTACATACATTACATTACACACATTACATTACATACATTACATACATTACATACATTACATACATTATATACATTACATACATTACATACATTACATACATTACATACATTACATACATTACATACATTACATACATTACATACA
>Ga0126342_10005170_pt1 | contig 22648 bp, 26 predicted proteins | sample Cyp1metagenome_FD_92528 | JGI IMG/M metagenome (GOLD analysis project Ga0126342, IMG submission 92528) | Coral microbial communities from Lord Howe Island, Old Settlement Bay, Australia - Cyphastrea 1 metagenome | ecosystem: Host-associated > Invertebrates > Cnidaria > Coral ...
ATATTTTATTATATATTATATATAATATATACGTATATTATCTTTTATATATTATCTTTTAAAAATAATATATATATTATATATAATTTATTATATTTTATATATTTGATATATAATATATTATATATTATATATAATTTATTATATTTTATATATTTGATATATAATATATCATATATTATATATCATACATTATACATTTTATATCATGTATTATACATTTTATATCATATATTATATTATATTATATTATATTATATTATATCATATTATATTATATTATATTATACCTCTGTAGCTGCCATTTCTATAGGATCGGATTTCTTCCACATTTTCTGATTGGTCCAATCCCCATGGCCCTTTCTCGACACCAAGGTGGCGCTCTGTAGCGATTTGGACCTCACGTTGAGCGATGTGGAGGACGAGAGCCTCGAGGCCATCATCCATTTGAATCCATTTGATGGATTTTCCATCATAAACCATGGGAAAGCCACAAATAAACGGCAGATAATTCACAAACATTGGGAAATTGGGTTTTCCATCATAAACCATCCAGCTATTGGTGTACCCCCATTGATCGAAGCACCCAAGTGGATTCTGGACATTTTAAGTTTGGTTCGGATTGTGGTATCATCCGATTTGTGGTAGAATCGTTGATAAAAACACCTCTGGGGTGAAGATTTAGTGTTGTCTGTGATGTTTCTTTTGGAATATTTAGTGCATCGTCAAAATGGGGTCGGCATGGTTGGATGTTTGATGATTTATGGTTGAATAACCTCTCGGGATTTTGGGTGAGCAAGAAAAAACTTCTGACGCTCATCTTCACCTCTGCGGTGTGGTTGATCTTCCTGTAAGTGCGAAGACTACCTGAGGTGATTGAGGACTACCTGAGGCGTTGCGAAGGGCTGAGTTTGGGCCCGTCGAGGATTTCTGGGTATATTTTGTGATCGTGGTGATTTCTAGTGGTACGCCGCACATTTGTGTGATTTTTGGGATACCCTCAGTTTGGCAGATGCTGACTTTAGATTCGCGCAAAGAGTCTACCTTCATCACTAAGATCAACTAGGGGTGGAACGACTTGCCTGTGACCTGCTAATCATTCCTGCGCGGTGTTTGATGTGTTTGGTGGCTCTGCTGAACACATCTGAACACTGGCAATATTAGGAGCAATATTATCGGTCATATTTTGACGAATCGGATCAACAGCCATTTGAGCCATTCGAGCGGCCATTCGAGCGGCCATAGCCTAGCTGCCGAAGTGGTCCAGCCATTGGCCATAGAGTTTCCAATTTACCCACCAGAATAGGATGGGCAGGATGGGATAGGGCAATTTTTCATGGCTCATTTTTATATCATTCCGATTTTTTGGGACCTATTTTTAGTGGCTCTTGGCACAGGACATTGGAGTGAGCGCTGACTTGCGAATCCGCAGACATCAGCAGCTTATGCAAGGATTTGACTCCTTTTGAGTACTGCATCAAGGCAAGGCGGCTTTTCATTGCCAGAATCCATGTATATATAATATAATATGATATGATATAATATAATATGATATGATATGATATGATATGATATAATACAATATAATATAATAGAATATGATATAATATAATATAATATAATACAATATAATATAATAGAATATGATATGATATAATATGATATAATATGATATGATATAATATAATATAATACAATATAACATGATATAATATAATATAATATAATATGATATGATATGATATATGATATGATATGATATAACATAACATAACATAACATCACATGATATATGGATATGTATATATATATATATATATTAATGATCTAATTTTTTCAATCTCCGACTCACTTATCAGATGACCTCGGCTGTTCCCTGAAGTCCTGCCTTGGATTAGTGGTTTCAAATATCTGGTCCTGTTCCGTCCTGATCCGAAGTGACGCAACTTCTTTGAAAGATTGCGTAAAAGAAACACCACCCAAACAGTGTAGATTTCTATGCAAGTTGGCAGTGCTGACTTCGTGCCGTAGACTGAGTGGCTGAGTAATTCAGGTGGCTACATCCCGAAAAGCGACATTTTCGGGAAACAGTATCTGTAGATGGTGTGATGATGGATTCTTTATCGATGGAACATCATTTTCAAAGTCCGACTCGGGCATATCTAAGGTTTGCCATGACAGTCGATTCACGAGATTTGATGATTTCTCCTCACAGGACTTGGCTGTTGGCCAACTTGGCCAAAAAGCATCGCGTCAAATCCTTGGGATTTTGCGACCGCCCCATCCCTTTTCGGCCCTTTTGATGGTTGACATTTTTTGAAGCGACGACTCGATGGGTGGCTCCAGCCTTGCATTTTGCTGGGTCGTCCAAAATGGAGTTGGTTTCCTTTGCTGTTGCTGGTAGGTGATGGTAGGTCCTCTTGGTAAGCTTCAGTTTGATGACAATTCCACTGTGACATCCCATTGATGTTGATTATGTATGATTATGTATATTATGTCAACATCAACATATTATGGTACTATTTCTTGCTTGTTACGGCTTCTACCATGGTCCAACTTCTGCCAGTGTATGCTACACTTTTTGGTGCTTAGCGTTTCGCTTCCTCTGACAGTTTAACAATGTTTAACAGTTATACAACAACCTTTTTATGATTCATACATATTCATAAGCAGATTTGAAGTTTTCATGATTCATTTGCTGAACTTTTGTTGCCGAACTCCTGTCTTGCGGTCCCTTGACCGCCTGTGGACTCACATCCACTGAAAATTCCATGGCTGGGTTTCAGGCTGGTTAGCATTGGAAATCCCATGGCTCAATATTTGGTCCCTGAAGAATCACGCATGAACATCCATGAAACTCTTTTGGCCACAAAAGGAACAGTATTTTATGATATTTTATGGATGGCCAAAACTCGTTTTAATCCCTCCCAAACGTTTTTTTTCTTCGTTTGGCAACTGTTTTGTGATGCACTGACTCATAAGTGGGAATGTCTATGACTATCTTATATCTTTGGTACCCAACATAACTAGAAAGGTTTCAGATCTAAATCCCAGGATTTGGGTTGAACAGTTCTCTCCAGTGAAGCTCGGCCATGGCATCATGTTGCCCTTAAAACAGGGCGTCTTTTGGCAAAGTCTCTCGCTGCGCAGCGAGTTTGCAAAGATCCGTTTGAAGCTGCTCTGGACCACTTTGACCAATGGCCAATTGGCCATATCCAAAGGTTGAAAGGGAACTTAAGTATCATATGAGATGATATCCCATCATGTTATGTTATGTTATATTATGTTATATTGTTATATTATATATCATATCACATTCAAAGTATGGTATGTTATATTGCAATATTAAACTAAACTACATTATATCGTAGTGTATTATATTCTTTCAGATCCAATTATATTATATGATGTTCAATGTGTATTCCGTGGTATCATATCATGTTAGGTGTATATATGTATATGTATATATACATATTATGGATAATATCTGAGAACACATAGATTACATACATACATACATACATACATACATACATACATATACGTATATATATATACATACACAATCCAGATTATATATGTAAACAAGATATAGATAGATAGCATATACATATTTTCTGGATTGTGGAATTTAAGAGAAGAAGGGCGATCCTTGACATTTTGTGTTTCTTGATGTCAGAAAGTGGACCGGACCCCTGTAACAAATCCTGAATTCGCAGCTGAGTTTTCCAGCTGCGGGGATGAAAATGGTGAATGAGTGGCTTTCACGCCCCAATCCCTACTACAAAGCAACAAGACACAGGGATTCAAGTGCTGGAATTTCTGGATACGAGGATTGACACCACTGGTTTTTCAGATTAGTTGTTGGGGTTACCCTAAAAACTACGAAGTGGAAATCGAGTGAGTTGCCTAGACCTGTTGGGGATGATTTTTTTGCCCCATTTGTTGCGCCTTACTTGGCACCAAATGACCCGGATTTCTGAGAATTCCGTCCTAGAATGTCTAGGAAAAAGCTTGGCAATCCCCAGAAAGTGGTGAATTCGCAGAATCGTGGCCCAAACTTGGGGACATTTTGAGCCAACCTGTGAAACCCATTGAGTTTTTGGTTCAACTACCGACCATCATGGACCATGGACAATCGAGCCCTGGCCGATGTAAATCTAGGGATCCACCTGTTTCTTTTTTTTTTAATCTCTTCCCAAATGTGTCAACAATCATAACATAAAGTATTTTTTTAGATACTCTCTACATATTTTATCATATTTTTACATTCAGCAATGGGGTAGCTCCACATTTGCGCCGCATTTCCTTCAGCTCCCAGTGCCTCCTGGTGCTGGTGAAACCTGCGGGCGTCCTGATCCTTTCAGTGGTCGCGCCCTAAGCGCCTAAGCGCCCTATGGCGGTCCCGGAAGTATCCTTGAAGTGCCACCCTCCCTGGGGCAAATCTCCAAAATTGCTGTGTCGAAATTGGCCAAGATTTCTGATGTTTCTGTGACACAAACCCTTGACTTGGCTTGTAGAACAAGGGTGAACGAATCTGTGGTCTGTGGTCTGCTGAAAAAATGGCCATGTTGGCTGACATTGTTTCACTTTGCTAGTCACTCTCCCTTTCTGTTGACTCATCCAGGGTTCCATTCCCATATCTTGCAGGTTTTTCATATCGCCTTTTTCGGACATGTCCCCAGTTTTGGTTGGTTATGTCTCCAAGATGTTTTTTGTGGCTTTGTCTGAAAATCAAGGAACACAGGAAACCATCGGTGAATCACCAGAAAATGCCTATGAACATGGCCAAATCACAAGCAGTTGATTAGTTGCATCCCATTCTATCCCATGAAATCACAATTTTCAATGTCTTTTTTGGTGTTTTTTAAAATTACAATTTCCAATGGTTCAGTCACCATTTGTGGTCGACATAGTCGTGGAGACGGCGCCCCCTGGCGTTGCGGTGATGTTTCTCATGGACTGGGAAGCCGCGCAAAGTGCCGCCGTTGACCAAAGGAGACTTGCTCCGAGCAGTCATAAGTGGTGAATCACACTATGAGCATCCATGTTAATCGGGGCGAAGGTTTTTTTTTTTGGCGTCGTTCAGAACGTCTGAAAACCTTAAGGTTTATGATGTCACTGAGTTTCCATGTGATTCCAGGGATCTTATATATCATATATCCAGTTATTTTGATGTGAAAGCCAGATTGCCAGGGTCTTGATTCATAGCCACGCCTCAATGTCTTGGGGAATGCCTGGTCCTGGGTCGAAAAATTCAGGAGTGAACCACTCAGGATCAGGTCACCCAGCTGTGACCTATTCGCTAAAAACCGACTTATCCGACTCCTTGTAGGCTATTCAAAAACCAGCAAGGAAATAGGTCTTATAACTTTGGGTAATGTAGCTATCATATTTCCTATCCTATCAGACTATCAGATATCGTATTCCCATAATTCAAAAACCTGGCCCCCTTGTTCTTTTTTGAACAAAATATCTCCCAGCATCGGAGCGAAAAAGGATGATTCTCGACCAGTGATTGACCACCGGCGGCCACCCCGACTGGGGGAACTCTTTTTGACCCGATTGCCTCGCCGAAGCGCGCCGCCTGCCACCTTGGCCATGCACCGTGGGACTGCTACGTGGCCCGCGGGACCCGGAGGGACCCGGAGGCGGCGCGCGGAAGTGATGGTCCGTGCGGTAGGGTAGGGAGATGGTCCTCTGTCAGGGATGAAAATCACACGGATCCCTGAACCGAGCCGGTGTTCAAGCTTCATTTAGGCTAATCCAGGCATCGATGATTGATGATTTAGGTGGTGACTGGAAGCCAGTGGGTGGGGAAAAAAATCCAACCCGGAACCAATTTGTGATTATTTGTTTGTTGTTCGATGTCGGGTAACATCATGTTGCATGTTTCAAACTTGGGTACCCCAACACACCATGGTTTACCACACAATTTCTCCATGTGCGTTTGTCCGAAAATCTGGGATTCCCCCAAGCTTGCCATATTTTCATTTTTGGGGAAAATGAATCAACATGATGATAATGCATTGGAGTTTTGGGTCTTGGCTGTCCTGGCTATTTTCAGACAAACCCATACCACAGAAACATATCCCAAAGCAATTGAATCCCCATTTTGTTAACATCGACCCTGCCATTTTTAAGGCTTGGAAGAGTTGTTTCCACTCAACTTGGGCTATTTTCAGGGTCCATGTTAATTTGGGGGTCGATGACTCCCTGACAGAGGCATCACTTGCAGTGCGTTGCTGGTTGAATTCCCGGAAGTTGGCAGCCAAGCATAGCCAAGCCCCCGGGGTCACCTTTGGGGTCAAACATGGTCAAACATGGTCATTTTTCTGGGATCTAACATCCATTGACCATCTATGGTACTATTCCATTTTGATGTGAACCACTACCAGGTACGGCATGGCTTTGATCCATGCCGATATTTGGATGATTTGGCGCCTTGGGTTTTTAAACATGGTCAGCTTATATAGCGAAGCAGTCGATGCTATATATATATATCTTGGGGAATAACATGGCGATCTATCACTGTGTTGACGAGTTTTAGATGGGAACATCCAGCACTATGATACCAGGGTCAGCCAGGGTTCCAAGATGTTCCAAGTGACTAGCTTGGCTCTAGCCGCTGACTGGATACTGGGGGGTTGCATCGCCATCAGAAGCTGGTGACATTCACCCAGTCCAAAAGATGTGGCCCAGCGTAGCGGTTCACCAAAAATCAATAAAAATCATCTCTGACAAATATCAGATCGGCTCATTTGAGGGTATCCCCAGTATTGTAATGTATTGTATGGGTACATTGATATTGATATTCTATAATTCTATGATTTCTTTCATCGCAAGCATCAAGTAAAAATTCGCTTGGCACTTGGCAACATGGCTTTATTAATCAGACATGGGTGAATCTGCCAATAAAAATATATCAATTTATGCAAAATTTCCATGGGATTTTCATGGGAACATCATGATAAAGCACGGGAAATTTGTAGCGTTATGTTTGGACAGTTCCTCATCTCCCTTTTTGGTCACCGTTGAGCTCTGGTTCGCTGCTCCAGTTCCGAGCCGTCCAGTTGTCCCAGGGCCTCTTGCGATGTCCTTGCGCCGTGGCACAAGTTCTCGCCAAAAAGATGGGGAAACGTTTCCCCACAAAACTTGGGTTATCTTGGGCGGTTTCTCTGCACCTGGGATTGACTGAACTTCCAATCTTGAGCACCATGGAGACGGCAGTCATGAGTTTTCGCCGGCACCAAATGCCCCAAAAGGTCAATGTTGAGCCATGGAGGAACCATGAGGAACACATTTTACAGCATTTTACACCCATGTTTGGGATGGTGATCAAACATGATCAAGCCTCAAACATCATTTTGATACGGGTTGAACCAGCAACCAGCAATGTAATATCATGTATCTGTATAATATCTAGGATAAGCCATTGATGCTCCATCGCAGCCGGTTGCGGTTCAGTGATGAAGCTTTGGTGTTTCACATGGTGACCATGGCCTGCTACGGTCATGCTGAAAAAATATGGAACAATGCTTATCCACACCAAAACTATCATGACAATCATCAGACATCACTTTCAGCCCTGTTTACGAATTTTCATATCTTGTCATTCCGCAAGATTTTTCTGAACACAAAAAAATCAGGTTGTTCCGAAAGCGACTCAGATTGTAGTTTTTCTTCGGAATTACTGCAGCTTTCGAAGCAGACATTTCCAACTTGGTCCTCCAAGTGACGTTTCAAACCCATTGGCCAGTTCGCATGGCGAAGTCCTTCCTGACGTGCTTCGGCCTGTGCGGATCCCCAAAAAGCCAATTTTTATCATTCCGAATTTCGTGGTGGTTTCATCATGTTTCATCAACAATTCATGGATCTTTAGTGGCTATAGTGGCTGGTGGTTTCATGGTTTCATCAACTGAATCTGAATTCCAATTTCATGGCTATTTCATCATCAGCCGAGTGGTGGTTTCATGGTTTCATCATGGTTTCATCTGAATCCCATGACCTGAAGACATCTGTAGACATGTGTGGCAGTTGAAATCCATGACATCCCTGGAATGGCAGGATCGATCTCGGCAACATCCACATCTTCATGGCTTAATGACCTTTAATGACGTATGATGTAAGTGTGGTTGATTGGTGGTTTCAAAGGAAAATCGGATGATATTTGCCAAAGTGACGTGATTTCAGATGGGTTGACACATGTTGAAACCACCAATCAAGATATTCTCAGTTGCTCAAGTTGCACCCTTTGCACATCAGAAATCGAGGCCCTTCTCAAGTCTCAAGTCTGCTGTGCTACGATTAAGCAGTAAACAGAAAGATGTGGAACACCTACCATAAATCTCGATCATTTTCCAGGACACCATTGGTTTTCCACATGTAAACGTTTGCCCTAGGGATCCTAGGGTGCCTGGCTATGTTTTCAGATCTTTCCCGCTTTTGGATACATCCCTGTTATGTAATCCGCCAGGTGCGGTCCATATCCACATTTCTAGATCGAGCCACCATTCTACAATTGGTGGGCAGAATACCTTGTGGCTCTAGAATTGTGTTCAATTCAGTCAGCAAAAGCTTGGCATTAATAGATTAAAATGGATTTAACACAAAAAAATCCGCATCAGAACCTTTATCCTCGAAGAGTTTCAAGATTTTTCGTCATCCGATGGCCTCTGCGGATGATTTCTGCGTGGCCCGTTGCCGGCCCGGTGCCTCTTCGCGCGTGTCCACTGCGCGGGCGACGCGGGCGATGCGGGCGCGGCATTTCCAAAGTGAAGGCATGGGGAGGCGAGGTTGGGTTTCAACATGCTTCAATATTTGGAAGAATGGGTACCCCAAATCATCCAAGTCAGACCATGATTTAGTGTTGAAAGCCATGGTTTTTGGGGATTCCTTCATTTTAGGAACCTCCTTTTTGGAGAGCTTCATCATGTTTCACCCAAATTTGGGATTTTAACATATTTGACCCGCAAAAAAACAGTTTTTTTTTAAACGTAGTTTAACGAAATGGTGATGCTCACCAAAATACAGAAAAACTTGACGTGCCAAACTTATCCCCAAAATTGGGATTTAGCCAGCACAATGGCACACTGGGATCGGCTCAAAAGTCAACAGTCTCAAATTTTTGAATTCTAGATTCTAGATAACTTTAGTTCCTTTCATTTATTCACATGTTTGTCTTTTTTGGGCTAGTTATGCTTGTGTTGTTTCCTGTCCTTTCGATGTTTTCTGGGGTGAAAACCCCAAGGGTTGGCCCGCCAGGAACCAGCCTGAGGCCGGCGCGCTTGGCTGTGCTGGGCTGCTTGGCTTTGGGCGGTAGAGGATGTGGGCTGAGGCTTTTTTGAAGGATGAACACCGTCAAGGTTGAACATGTTGAAACATACATAAGCATAATATAGTACAGATTTTTTTTTGCTCTTTTTTCTCCCTTTAGTAAGTTTTGTTCTCCCGTTCTTAAATCTGTTCAAGTCATTCAATTCAATTATAAAAAATCAAACTTGGTGAGATACTCTTGGCACGTGGAAGGGCCAATATAAGGGAGCACAGACGCTTGACCTAAAATCCGACCATAGACGATGAGGGCAATCTGCGCAGGTTCTGCTTTGTGAAAATCCCCATCTTCGTGACTCATTAGCCAATTCTTGCATAATTTCAGTCGGTGAATATTGAATACCTCTAGAAATTCTTGGACTCACTCAGCATCTCTGGCAGATTTTCGTATTTTTTGATGGTGACATTTTAGGATGGGTCAACATTCACATTCTCAGCCCTCATTTTGATGCTTTTTTTGGTCACCCATGGGGAAGCAGGTCGTCCCGTATTGGGACATCAAGACACCCCGTGGCATCAAGGCCTTGTGCTGCGGGCAGTGCCCTGGAGACACAAGGCCCGGGCAGCAAGCTGTTGAATCCAAGCAGATTGGGTGTTGGGGATGTGTTGGGCTGTCATCATTGATTTGTTTTGGAATGTCTTGCGGTTTCCAGACGGACTGGGTGGTGTTACTGGGTGGTGTTCGCTCTTTGACCTCCTACATACACCACCTAATTTCGGTCACTTTGAGTAACAGAAATTTACCAAAGCCATGACCAGCCATGACCAGCCATGCTGCCTGCATCCCAACTACGATGTGGATACTACCAATCATAGCAATCATAGCAATCATAGCAATCATAGCAACTCAGACACAGGACTGCGCCCGGTTATGGTTATTTCTATGGGTATAATCACTATTTCTATGGGCATCTGTGTTCACCACGACTCATTTCAACATTGTTCAACATCCAGCGCGACTGTTCCAGCGCTCAGAGTCTCGGAGCCCCGCCGTCTCACTCTGGATCCCCTACCTATCTATCTGTCAATCAATCAATCAATCAATCAATCAATCTATCTATCTATCTATCTATATATATATATGTGTATATATATATATATATATACATACACATATTTGTAGATAGATATATATATATAAACCATGTAGAACTGCCGTATCCAAGTGATATGTAGCAGGCCTTGGCCTTGGGAGCCTTGGGAGCCAGGCCTTGGCACGGAAGCTGCTGCAGCAAAGCGACGAGGCCTTGGAGGATGGCAACTTCCCACAGGTGGAGCAGAACTGCCAGGCCGTGCTGCGCTTGGCCGCGGGCTGGCAGCCTCCCAGGCATCGGCCAAGGGGCCGGGTGGATGTGGGATGTGGGATGTGGAAGATGGTGAGTTGAGAAAACGCAACGCGAAACGAAACATATTTGAGATTTGGCGTTGATCATTTCAACATGATGATATAGATGGATATAGATGGTAGCTTTTTGTGAAAACATTGGACAGTTTTCTACTGAATCACTTCATACTCCACTGCTTGCGTCAAAAAGAAGCATCGCCGTAAATCCCATTTTCCGGTTGATTTTGACAACACATTTCCAAAAAAAAATCCAGCTCCTCTTATGAATTCCAACGATCTATCCGATAGCTCCACTTTTTTTCCACATTTTCCAGACGTTTTTATCAGGTCTTATCACAAGAATCTTATCAGATATTTCCTATGTTTTTCCCAGGCTTTTGCTCCATTTTCCACGGGTCCAACACAGGTCGTTGCTGGCTGCGTCCGGCGCCTCCGGCGCTGTCCCTGCGGATCTCGTGGAGCTCGGCTGTCCGCTGAGCATCGAGGCGTTGCGGCGGCGGCTGCTGGGGCGGCTGCTGCTGGGAGCGGAGGATGTGGCGTTGGAAGATGCGAAACGCTTGAAGGAGACCAGGTGAGGGGATCATGGGGATCACTTATAATATACTGCATTGGGTTTGAAGATGGCAGCTCCACCAACAGTAGCCTTGCCTGGTGCCAAATGTGGTGAGAATCCAAAGAAAAAGAAAGCAATCGCTATTTACCAAAATATGATATGATATGATATGATCTAATATGATATGATATGATATGATATGATCTGATATGATATGATATAATATGATCTGATCTGATACGATATGATATAATATGATATGATATGATATGATATGATGTGATATGATATGATATGATATGATATATGATATGATATGATGTGATATGATATGATATGATATGATATGATATGATATGATATATGATATGATATGATGTGATATGATATGATATGATGTGATATGATATGATATGATATGATATATGATATGATATGATATGATGTGATATGATATGATGTAAAATGATATGATATGATATGATGTGATATGATATGATGTGATATGATATGATATGATGTGATATGATATGATGTGATATGATATATGATATGATATATGATATGATATGATGTGATATGATATGATGTGATATGATATGATATATGATATGATATATGATATGATATATGATATGATATGATGTGATATGATATGATATGATATATGATATGATATGATGTGATATGATGTGATATATGATATGATATGATATGATATATGATATGATATATGATATGATATGATATGATTTGATATGATATATGATATGATGTGATATGATATGATATGATGTGATATGATATGATATGATATATGATATGATCTGATATGATATGATGTGATATATGATATGATATGATATGATGTGATATGATATGATATATGATATGATATGATATGATCTGATGTGATATATGATATGATGTGATATGATATGATATGATGTGATATGATATGATATGATCTGATATGATATGATATGATATGATATGATGTGATATGATATGATATATGATATGATCTGATATGATATGATGTGATATATGATATGATATGATGTGATATGATATGATGTAAAATGATATGATATGATATATGATATGATCTGATATGATATGATGTGATATATGATATGATATGATATGATATATGATATGATATATGATATGATATGATATTTGATGTGATATGATGTGATATGATATGATATGATATGATGTGATATGATGTGATATGATATGATATGATATACAGTACATCTATGTATATTGTGTAATTTATAATGATAATAATAATCATGGGGATCACTGACTTTGCGATGGATGACATGGATGACATGATCCTGGCAGGTGCCATTGTTTCATGATATGTTTCATGGTGATGACATGATCAATTATGCATGGCAGGTGGCATAGATGAGATATGATAAGATTAGTTATTGCCATTTGATGATGATGATGATGATGACGATGACGATGATGTGCCGTGCCATATATGGCTATGAATATTTTTCTTTTTGAGAAACGACAAATGGTTTTGACTACGAGGTATGGTTCATGGTTACTGATGATGATTATATGGGATGGTACTATGGTTGGACTGGGTGTGTCTTGGGATGTGGTATATCGGTATACACCCAAATAATCCCAAATAGCTATACACACACATAATATATATATATATGTATACACAGCATTCTCGATTTAAATCAACAGCTGGATATCACCTTACCTTACCATCATCCAAAGAAAATTGATTTTGAATCCCCTCCACTCTTTTTATTTCCAATCTCTTCAACTGACATTTTCCAAACTTTTCCAAACCAGCTGTCCGCCGGAAAAATCAGGCGTTGGAGGCCGCTGGCTGAGTTGGCTGAAGCAGTTGCGCTTCTGCAGCTGGGTAGGGCAGAGGAGGTGAAGGACGTGAAGGACGAGATGCCGGGAGAGTCACTTTGGCTTTGATGAGTTATGATTTATGGAATTCATGGCGGTTCTAACCAGCAAAATCATGGAACATGATGATGATTGATGTGGAGAAAAATGTGAAATGATCCCAGAATTTGATGAACACTTGTTGAAGAAATTAGGAAGGTGTTTGAAGAGAGTGAACTAGAACAGTTTTTTTTCCCTCTCCCCCATGTTTTCTTTGCTACTTGGTTAGTTGTATTCCATTCTAAGCCCATTAAAAAATTGCATGAAACCACCATTTCCAATGGATTTCGCTGAAATCCTCCGTCGGAGGCTGGGCCTTGCCTGGCGCCGCGTGGCTTCGGCCAGGGCGCAGCGCAGCCAGCGAGGTCACGCGGATGTCGCTGGGATCTACTTCGAGGAACAGCAAAGGTGTCCGGAGACGGAGGTGCCGCGGGAGGATGAAAAACCGGTGGAAATGGTGGTTTCATGATTTTTTTCATGGGGATATGATCATTATATTATGGGAATTTATATATTTTCATATATGATCATTATATTATGATATATTATGGGATATACTCATGATTGATGGGAATTGGGTGATTGAATTTGATTGTAAAGGCTTTTGGGGTGGGTTAGGCCATTAGGGATACAAGGGATACAACTAAGCCACCAGCGCACTATCTTAAGGATCAAACAAGTTTACAAACGTCGAGTGATCCCCACCTGGCGGGAGGGGAACCAACCATAAATGGGGACCTATAATGTGGATTTAAAATCAACAACATCAAATACCCTCTGGTTATGTCAAAATAGCTATTGAACATGGCCATTGAAATAGTGGATTTACCCATTAAAAAATATGATTTTCCATAGTTATGTTAGTTTACCAGAGGGTATGGGGGGCGGTCCACTTTAATGGAGGATTTGCTTTCCATTTGAGCCTTTCTTTCGAAATCGAGGTTTGAAGCCAAGGGAGAAAATGGAGAAATTTTTCAGCAACGGACATGATTTCTTTGAGTTCGCAACAGGGAGTTGACTGCGTTGACCAACACGAAGATCCTTTTTGTTGGACCAGCACAGATGGTGCTTTGACCGAGGAAATTCGTGATTTCCCATTCATTTCAGAGTCCAGCAGGAACCATTGTTGGAAGCAGGGTTTCAATTTTGTCCCAAAAATGTACTGGAAATCAGTCGTCCAAATACATTCCCCAATTGAATTGTCTCTAATTTTTGCTACTTCGTGCCTTTATTTCGGGCCCAACTTTTTTGAAGTTTCTGGGTGATTTCCGGATGTCGCCAGGATGACCCTGAGCTGGCCAAAAGCTGCTGGTACCTGGCAACTGTGCTGCCACCAGTGCCAAACTATGTCCACCCCAATTTGGAGGTGGTGGTATTTCCCAACGGCCAAAGGGGAGTACAGGTGACGGCCCCCCGGTGATGTGCTTGATGTGCTTGGGGTTGCTGTGAAGGTTGGTGAAGGGTGGTGTGTTACTGAAAGCAATGGACGGATAGATATGATTGGTGACTTATGATTTTTTGGAGATCAAACCGAATCATTCCCTCTTTTGATGGTACTTTGGCAATATCCTTACTGCTAGGCTGCAACAGGTCGGCCTATACAGGCTTGATTCTGTGAATGCGAGAGGTCTTCCCTTCCCGATTTCAGGGGTGTACGGGGTTCACCGTATTTCTATCCACCTGCAGTTTCCTCTGATCCACAGATCGCAATGAACATCCATGATGTTGAGAATTCCCATTGGGACACTTGTTTCCCACCTGGACATCAGGTCCAAGAATCGCAGCTTTTGATGGGTTTGTGATGGTTCCGGCATCTTGTTTTCATGGTGGGACGCATGGGTATTGACGCTTCCTATCTGATTCAAACATTTGACACCAATCTCCAATTTCGACTTTCCCAATTTTCCATGATTTCAAAATCATGGTTCCTGGTAAAATCACATGATTTTAGTAACATTTTAGTCATTTAGTCTCACCCCCAGCCAGCCCCTCCGTGGCATCTTTAAGGATGATGTCCCTCGTGGCACGCTGCTGATGGCCGCCACTGCTCTGGTCTTCCAAGGCCCCACAGCTCTACCGGTCGAGCGCTCGACAGAGACGCGGCTCGGGCTCCGGGGGACGCCGGAGCAGATGGTGAAGGCGGGGATGGAAGGATTTATGGTTAATAACTGGCTGGTGGTTAATGATGGTTAATGATGGTTAATGATGGTTAATGATGGTTAATGATGGTTAATGATGGTTAATGATGGTTAATGATGGTTAATGATGGTTAATGATGATTAATATAGATCTGGGATGATCTGGGTAAATTTCATCACGACCGAAGCCTGTTCTCCCGACCCCTGGAATCATGGTTAGGATTCGGGGAATTATCCCAACATGGTCCAACATTTCCGGTTAGTGAAATATTATAATTTACCCAGACAGATGATGGAAGATGATGGAAGATATGGAAGTGGGTTCTAGTGGGTAATTACACCTAATTAGATATTGGATGATTCACACATTGGATGATGCTTTGGGTTTTCTGAAATGTTTTCTTTTTAGCGATGTCAGTTTTTTTAGTGATGTCCAACAGATTTAGAAATGCTACGCTCCGGTCATCACAGCAATAATTGGCTGGTGGTTAATGATGGTTAATGATGGTGAATGATGGGTAATCATCATCAACCATTAACCATCATTAACCATCATTAACCACCGATTATTGGTTAATCACCATTTCGATGTCTTTTTTTTGCGTCCAATGACGCTGGTTGCCACGTTCTACCGATTTTTTTTGGGGCGCCCAGCCGAGCCGGTGAAGCCAGTGAAACCGATGGAATCATGATACTGGGAATGTCAGTAGTTGGCTGACGCTTTATAGAATATAATATATATATATAATATAATATATAATCTATAATATATATATAATATATAATATATAATATATAATATATATAATATATAATATATATAATATATAATCTATAATATATATATAATATATATAATAATATATATATATATAATATAATATATATATATATAATATATACTATATATATAATATATAATGTAATATCATGGTAGTGTTGATGATGGCGCTGATGTTCATGATGGGTTTGAATCATGAGAATGATGGTAATTAGAAGTAATGCTAAGTGTATTGGAATCGTGGTTGGGGTCATGTATATATTCATGAAAGAGACATGACAATGGCAATGATAACAATAGGCATAGTATGTCATGACAATGATGATTAGTTACAATAATCGTCTAGCAGCAATACGAAAGCTGGGGGACACCCGGGTTTCTCCAGATACCCAAGGTGATTGGAGGAAGTGTACCCCCAAAACCAAAGATTTTGCCAAAGATTTTGGGCAAGTTGATTGAATCCGATTGAATCCGAGCTTGAACTTTGGAGGTACCCAAATTCTGACCAACCATGTAGCTATCAAAAAGTATCAGAAAGGGAGCTCAGAACCAGAATGTCATTCAGTGAATGATCCATCTGAATCCATCTCCTCTTCACCTTCGTTTTCCCATGGCATTTTTCTTTTCCACCCCAGCGGCAGGTTTTCAAAGACCCCACGGCGCCCATGCAGAAAGCGCTGTCCACGGCGCTCAGTTGCGGTTCCGAAGTCATGGCGATGAAACTCAGTCAGTTGAGCGACGGAGAGAAACAACCAGAGCCTGGACCAGTGGGGAGCGGGCTGGGGTTGGAAGTGTCATATTCTTGTTGGGGAGGTGGTAGACTGTATGACTGTATGAATTCTTGACTTCGGTTGTTAGATGTTGTTGGATCGTTCCTTCAGAAGGATCCATTTTTCTATGGGGCTTCTCAGGATTCTTGGTTCCGCACATGTGGTTTCTCACGTTGAATCCACTCGTGGTAAACGCTGGTTCCGCAACTTCCAGATCTCCATCCCAGCTGGGTCAGCTGGGCCGAGGAAGTCACAGGTCGCGTGCTCCAGGAACTCTGTGAGCCTTTCCAAAGTGGAAGGCTTCCCATGAAATCCGACTTCACCGCGCAGGACCCTCTCATTGGGATTACCCTCTGGTAAACGTTTACATAACTATGGAAAGATCCACCATTTTTAATGGGAAAATCCACTATAAATTGCCATTTTCAATAGCTACGTTAAATTACCAGAGGGTACTGATGACTGGAACAGAAGAGCTCAGTGACGTGTGGATGTGGATGTAGACGTGGGTCAATTCAATGACAAAAGGTGGGCAAAAGACTCAACAAAAATCATAAAACCTTGGTCATGAGTCCTAAGCAATCCAATATTCGTGGTTCAACAATTGAGAAACAATTCGAAATGGGTAACGCCCTGGTAGTGGCAGGAGCTGTTTGGCGTTTTGAAAACCAACGGCTTCAGCTGCGATGGGAAAGGCTGGGGCCTGTGGCTGACCATTTCTTTCGTGAACCATTCCTGTGCGCCCACTGCGCACTATGTGATCACCCAGAAGGAGGAGCTGAGGGAAGATGTGAACAGACGGCTTGGATTCCTGATGGGATTCGATACATTATATGCAGTTATGACTCAGTTATGACTGGCATAATTTCATCGGATATGATTTATTTCCATTCTTGATTAGTGTTTATTTGTTGCATGTTTTGTGAATGAACCTCCATGAATGATTAAACATCAAACTTTGGGAACTGATGGCTGCCGACGCGACATCTCTTGAGATCTCGTGAGCCCATAGTGGTTCGAACAACGACACCAGCGTTGACTTCACGGGCGCGACTAGCGGAGCGGCCTCGACCTCCATCCGAGCCATGCCGAAGTCTGAGTCCCGTCCCAATTCCATCGTCGTGGAATTCGTGGAAGAGCCCTTCATGGCACCAGAGATGGAGACGCCTCAGACCTTTGTGGAATCAGCTGAGAGTCCAGCCACTGGTTGCGCCATTCCGAATCTCTTCGGAAATGTTGATGAAGCTACGCAATACTATGCAGTGCATGGCCCACCTTGCCAGCTGTGGCTTGTGCCCTGTTTGGTTTGGCCAGCATTTCCAGAAGTGCAGCAAGATCAGAAGGTTCAAAAAACAGGGGACAACACCCCAACTGACTTGGGAACCTTTGAGCAGTTGCAGCGCCTCTGGCAAGCTAGCTGCCGCCCATCTGTTCAGCCGCAGCTTGCACCTCCGGAGAACAAGCGGGTGTTGGATGTCGTTGCCGAGCAGCAGCGTGAAGCGTTGCGTGCTCAGCACCAGCAGGTGCTACTGGCCCTTGAGCCAGTGGTGGCCGAACGGGCAGCCGAAGAGGCCAAAGAGGCCAAAGAGGCCGAACCGGCCTTGGAACATGTGGAGCCGCAAACTCCTCAGGCTGAGCCTGTGGAGGTACCGTCGCTTCTGAGTTCCGGATCCGAACTGCCCAGGGCCAGCAGCACCCTGAATGGCAAAGCTCCCAAGTTCCGCCCTGGCATGGAGGCGCAATTGTGTGGGAGGTGTGTTTGGCACGTGTGTGGCATGTGTGTGACACATGTGTGGCATGCAAGCGCAAGATTGATCTTGGAAGTGGCTCGTATCGGTTCATAATGGTTGACTCAGAGCCCGTATGTCTTTGGCAACTTTTCTGATTCAAAGGCGGAATTGTTTTCTTGAGATCTGCCAGGAATGCCCTTATGTGGCCATGGGCCTGTCATGCCGCACTTCTCAGTTTTCTGGGTTTGGCCGGTGCAAGAGCTACCTGGAGGCACGGGTTGGATTTGTCTTGGAGTCTCCTTTTAAAAGGCATGTTGCTTCGTGACTCTTGCATCGGCAGGGCAAGTGCACGCGCACGAGGTGCAGATTCTGTTGGGGACTGAGACACATGCGAAAGTGTTTCGTTTTTGCTTCCATGCTCCAACTATATAGTTCCGATATGTTATTTTTCGTTTTCGTTTTTTGAAGTGCAGACCTTTCTGATCGGCTTAGAAATAGATCCGCCCTGGATCCTACTTGGATCCCAAGGCCACTGCGAACAGTCGCAGGCCCAATGGTCCATCCTGGATCATGTGGAGCACTGATGCTGGGCATTTCAATGTATAGACCTATTGCCGAAGGTGTCGTTTTCACCTGCTGCACCACTTAGCTGCCGCACTGGCAGGACATAGATCAAAATTCTGAGAGACTGTGGTTTATCAGACCATGTAGAGAGGACAGTCTGCAGATTTGTGTTTCATCCAAAGCAACTTCTATCGGTCTTTTTGTTTTGTTGGAACGGAATTATTGCGTATTATCGTGATGACTAGCTGTAAACTTTCCATTTCATCCATTTCCACCATGGTCCTTGGTTCTCTTCAATTTTGAACGATATAGACTCTATAGACCTTTTCACTTCACATCCTATGTCCTGCCGAAGATTTACGGCGTAGGATCCAAGTTGCGGCCAATTGTGCCATGCCATAGGGGCTAGTGGCAGAAAATCCAAACATTGGCGCCAAGTTGATCACAGATTTAAGCGTGAAGTTTGAACTATCGAAGGGACCATACAATCAAGATCGCCATGGTTTGGTCAAAACATGTCAAACTGTGGGTAAGAGATGGTGATTAAACCATATTAAACCATGTTACACCATGTTAAACCATATTAAACTATGTTAAACAATGTAAAACTATGTTAAACTAAGCCTCCATTTTTATTTTTTTTGCAGAACAGCAGATCCTTTTTTTTCCCAACCTCATCCCAGGAGGGTTCGGCTTCCAACGCCCGGCGGGGTGGTACAATGCTGCTGTGCGCCGCACGGGACATGAAGTCGGGTGAAGAGGCGCCTTGTTGGGCGAGTGGTGCAGAGGGCTGGGACCTGTCGGTAGAGTTCATCATTTTTCAACTCAGAAAGAGGGATTAAATGGCGGATTTTGGCGTGCATTTTCATGATTTCAGTCCACTTTTCAGTCCACTTTTCAACATGACTATTTCCAAGTCATACTTCATGGATAGGTGAGTCCACCATGAATCCACCATGACTAAGCCAGCTTTTTTCCATGTCCTGCTGCAAGATGTGCCCCTTTTTTCAGGTGACCTTCGAATATTTCGGCGCCCGGCACGCCATGATGGACCTGGCGCCGCGCCGCGAGGTCACGGCGAAGCACGTCGCGGAAGGCTTCCGTTGCGGCTGCGAACGATGCACCCGGGAGGACGAGGGGATGACCGGTGGCACCGGTGGTTTTACCCTCTGGTAAACTAACATAGCTATGGAAAATCATCATTTTTGATGGGAAAATCCACTATTTCTATGGTCATTTTCAATAGCGAACTGTTAAATTACCAGAGGGTAAGTAGAAAATAACTATCACTAGCTTCAGAAGAATCAGAATCATTCCATATCATTATAAATTATATATTCATGATTATACATCGTTATCATTCTTGTTGTGTAATGTTCATGATTGTTTGCTGTGATCATGTTTATGATTCCAATACTTCTTTGTTTGTATTATAAGTATGGTCATTATCAATCGCCGATACGTAGTGATGCAGATGTTGGCCTATGGTTAATGCGGTTAATGATGAATAGCAATGATAACCAATATTGATCATCCAACCACAGCGATATGTTCTAACCATACTGGTAAGATCTGGTAACCATAGTAAACATATTAATCTTAAGATGTCTTATATCTTGTATAACCATGTTAACTACAAACATATTGATCATCTAAATGGAGGTGTCCAAGTTATGGGGGTACCCCCAGTCATCATCCAGTCATCATCCATTTTATGTTCGGATTTTTCCATGGAAAAAAACCATCCAGCAACATGTGGGGTGACTCTGGACCCCCCCAGTCATGGCAACAGCGTCGAGGAAAATCTCCCCGCTCCACCGTCTCTCAGCGCGAGAGAAGTCTTGGAGATGGGTGCGCCTGCCTCCATGGAGCATCTGGAGGTGCGAGAAATGGGGGATTTACCATGGATTTAAGCAACAGAAATGGGGATGAAACCAGGGAAAAAGATGGAACAGTGCATTTCATCAGTAACTTAAATGAATTTAATGAATAAATCATGGACTTTAACAATCCTAAAGTTGGCGGTTTCACCAAGAATGGTGAAACGTTGGGAGTTTCACCTGCCAACATGGTGGTTTTGAAAGGGTTCAACCAGCAGGCAGTGGGATTTTGACCACCAGGGCGGGATCAAACTGAGAGCAACAAACAGGAATGGTGGCTTACAGTAACTAAAGCAAAATGGATCAAGAGGACTGGAATGATTGGAATGATTGGAATGAAGGGAATGATTGGAATGATTGGAATGATCAGTAGGTTTTTGAAACCAACAGATGACAGATCCCCAAATTCACCTCCACCAGCCTGAAGGCCTTGGAAGAGGGTGATCGATTGGAATGGCTGAAGGTGTCTTGGATGTGCAAAAAGATGATCTCGAACAATTCTATAATTGGGGGATTAGCAAGGGGTCTGTATAGATCCATGTTTCTTTTGAACAACATGTTAGATAAGCGTAGCTAAATCTATAAATCCTATAAATCTTAGAGAATTCGTTGATTTCAGTTTTTTTTTTTTCGCAAGAATTGGGATCATCATATAGATTTCTTGGTACAAAACAACCAAAAAATCTCCGAAAATCCCATGGCTTGATCCAACGGTCCGAACGGTCGCCATCGATTTTTCAGGTGCGCTATGGCGCTTCCTTCGCCCCACAGCAGTTGCAGCAGATCCATGCGGCGGCGCAACGCAGCGCCTTCCCCGCATCCTTCGTGCGGCGTGTGGTTTCGGCCACGACAAAAAGCGGCGCAAAAAGCAGCGGGGGGGCAGCCATGGGCAGCCTGGCACCATGGGATTGACGATTTTTCATACCCCCAAAATGATGGTATTTTTTCGGGATTTCATGGGATTTTTTTATGATATATAAAGTGGTAAAGCCAATATTTAAACTAATTAAACCATGCCATTAACCAACCATTTGGGAATTTCTTTTACATCCCATTTTAAGGAGTCCACCAGCATGATGTGGAATTCCCAGATTTGTTGGGTGGCTCATGAGATCATGACGCGGAATGAAATCAGGAAACATTAGGAAATTTGGGGGTTTGAGCGTCTTGGAGTATCTTGGAGCAGTACCCTCTGGAAAACTAGCACAACGGTGGAAAATCACCATTTTACTAGGTAAAACATCTAAAAATGGTCCATTTTCCATAGCTATGTTAAATTACCATAGGGTAGTTGATGGGTAATGATGGCTTGGTATGAACATGTGAACTGCCTACCAATCAAACCATCCTTCTCTGGGTCATTTGGTCTACCATTTTGAGCATGTTTGATCCAGGCATCGGTGTGAAAATCGGTGTCCTGGGTCCAGGTTCAAGACGTACTGATGGCGTCTTCCACCAAGAAGGCAGGATTTTTCCAAAGCCAGATTTCAAGGGGCCCATGGGCCCATGGGCCCATGGATTCTGTGGAGGGCTTGGAGACCATGGAGACCTTGTGAAGCCTCAGACCTCTCATGTCATGATAGACCCAAAGCTTTTGACCCCAATTTTGGCACCTGCAA
>Ga0126342_10005171_pt1 | contig 22646 bp, 15 predicted proteins | sample Cyp1metagenome_FD_92528 | JGI IMG/M metagenome (GOLD analysis project Ga0126342, IMG submission 92528) | Coral microbial communities from Lord Howe Island, Old Settlement Bay, Australia - Cyphastrea 1 metagenome | ecosystem: Host-associated > Invertebrates > Cnidaria > Coral ...
GGGGTATTGAACGGGGGGTATTGAACGATGGGGACCCTTCTGTTCAATAGGGTATTGAACGGGGTATTGAACGGGATATCCACGAGTACCTGTTCAATACCAAAACGTTTTGACTCACAGCCAAGTGAGAAAACATGGACAGCATAGTGGTAGTGAAATGTCGGTACTATATAACTTGCCCTCGGACTGAAAGTCTAATGCACGAGAGCATGCAAACATGCTATAGTGAAATGGGTGTTAACATGTGTGAACACATGGTGTCAACTTGGCACCTAAGCTGGTTGAAGATAAACGTCGTCACACTTCATGGGAGGCAGGCCATTTGAAAGCTGAGCGCAAGCTATTACTCTTGAAGGGGGAGGGCATCATGATATATCATGAAATATCATGATATTATAGAAATATATATATTTATGTATGTGTATATGCACATGTATGTATATATATATATATATTTATGTATGTATGTATGTACGTACGTACGTACGTATGTACGTATGTATGTATGTGTGTATGTGTGTATGTGTGTATGTGTGTATGTGTGTATGTGTGTATGTGTGTATGTGTGTATGTGTGTATGTATGTAATGATAGGAATTTCATGGATTCAAAAATGAAACACCATGCATGCCACGGCCACGGCACCCTGGAAGGTTCACGAAGCAATGGTCGATGCCGCCCAAGATCTTACCTGGCGGGGTGGCAAACGTTGATGACCGAAGGAATTCGGATGAAAAACTATGGTGGAGACATGTGAAAACTAGGGTTTTGAATGGCTTTGAATGGTTCTCATGGGTATTTTAGGTGCTTCTGAATGGAGGTTCTCATGGCAATACTTGTTCATAGTGGGTAGTGGTGCTCATTGAGTTTGTGAATGGGGCTTATCATTGGCGTTTCATTGGCAAATGATATATGTAACGGAGGTTACACCACTGACCTTCCAGCTGACTCTCAAGGCACGGGTATAGCTATATACAACCTTGTGAACTGTGGTGGTTGGGCGCATCAATGTAACCCCATACAAATCAATGCATCCAAGCCAAGCATTCATATAATTTGGCAAGGACTGAACATGGGGATACTCACGGACAGCAAGCAGGACAGCAAGCAGAAAGATATGGGATATTTTTTCAGAATAAAATGACAGGGATGTTTCGCCGGAATTTGCCATAGAACACCAAGTGTTGCCTGAGATGGCAAGCAATGAACAGCTGCTCTGAATCCCTAGAAGTCGGGGGGAATTCCCTCTGCTGAAGCTGCTGAACAGCAGCGTCATGACCCTTTTACCAAACATGGGGACCATTCTTGCCTTGTGGACATTAGAACCATACGATCTGGGAATCCAAGATGGCAATGGACAGTCCCCCATTTATGTGATGTTGATGATGTGTTCATTACCATCTGGTGATTTATATAACAGTTCGCCATGGAAAAAATCACCCATTTTTAAGAACGGTAAACCCAGGTACACCATCTATTTCTATGGGTCATGAATACCATGGCAAACTGTTAGTCATAAGCAGAGGCTAAATCTTCCATTTTCTGGAGATTCGCCATTGCCATCGCCATGATGACACCGGACACGAATCTCTCTCTTCCGCCGTTCACTTCCGCCTGACTGGACGTGGACCAAACTCTTCCGCAGTTCCTGGCTCCCACGAAAGAACATCGCTTGCTTGACTGGTGCGTGCTAAACGTAGGGTTGCTGGATGGGTTGCTGGGGGTTGCTGGGATGATTTTTACTACAGTTATGGCCATCTATCAGTTATAACTTGTTATAAGTGGGATTATACATTCTATAAATGGGGTTATAAGTTATAAGTACTTATAACTGGTAAAGGGCCATAACTGTAGTGATGAAATGGATCATTCCCGAAAGTTCCCTGCGTAAAACGCACCGGTTTTTGTTGATGGCCTCTAAGAGTTTGACATTCTGAGATGGCAATGAACAAACTTACCCTCTGATAAACGTTTACATAACTACTTAGAGCATGGAAAATCACCATTTCTAATGGGATGGGGAAAGTGACATATGTGACATTAAATGACCATTTTCAATAGCTATGTTAGTTTACTAAAGGGTAACTTGTATCACGTACTTTCCGGAAACTTAAGATGGCTATTGTGTCGATGGCCCATTTAGTTCGATGAATTGCCAAATAAACGTGGTGATGTTCCATAGCAAACTGTTGATTTACCAGAGGGTAACCAACAATAATATGCCATAATGATTAGGAATAACGGAATAACCCATGATTGTCCCACCTTATTAGTATCTATTATATAATAGATATTAGTTACCACAGTTATAGCTGCGGGATATTCTTGTTGGCTACCCTCTGGTAAATGAACATCTCCCATAACCCATCACCAGGGCCATGGGGATTTCCGATGGAGTTTCTGATTGACTTCTGTAAGTCTCCAGATGGGGTGAATTCCATCAATTTCCGAAGATTTGTTGCGACTTAGCCTACTGCTTTAATGGATATTATGGTGGTTTTTCATAAATCTCCCGTGGGGTAAATTTAACAAAAAACACGTGGGTTCCACCCAGGGGGGAACTCACCCCCTTCGGTTCCCATGATCTACAAATGGTGAACTTCTACAAATCTCAGATGGATCATGAACGAGTCATTTCATCGTTCCAACCTTCTCAGCCACGGATCATTCAAGATGAGTATATATATATATATGTATACATCTATATATATATATACATATATATATATATCTAATTATAGTTATACTGTATATATAATATATTATAATATAATAATATAGATAGATACGAAAGATCGGGTCATCATATCCATGAAGACCCGTATTGTATGCCTTTCATATAGATCATTCAAAATGGGATCGCTTCTGGGGGTGGTGGTCTAAAACCCCGAACACTTTTTATCTTTGCCAACGGAGTTGTCCGAATACAATTGTACGCAATGATCATGAGGTTAATGACAATAATAGCAATAACTATGAGGCCTGGTGTCTCCAAGGTTTCTGCACTAGCCTAGCTGCTCCTCAAATTGCGTTTTCAACATGTTTCAACCGGTTTTTGCAATGTGAAAAAATGTTCAAGAATATAGAATATTACAGAACCAACTATAGTCAATAGTTGTGTGTATATATATATGGGGGTTTCCATAAATGGGGGTACCCAAAATGGATAGTTTATAATGGCAAATCCCAATCTAAAATGGATGATTTAAAAGGGGTACCCCTACTGTAGGAAACCTCCATACATATTATGTTATATACATATATACATATACATATATATATTATAATCATATATACGCACACCCTATGTTCCTATAGCATGTCCATATCCCCCGCGCCCCCGGGACCTGTGTCCCCAAGCCCGGCCAAGCCCGGCCATCCCGGCCCCGGCCTTCACCATTTGCGAGGCGCTGTTCGCGTTGAAGTCACCCAGGAGAATGATCACATCACCTGGCAACGGTTCCAGCTATATATAATACAATATAAAATAAAAATAATATAATAAATATAACATATATAAATAATATAATATATAATCATATATCTTATATATATTATATTTTATATGTATGTATCATTATATATCATATGGATTCATAGTGTAACTTATATATTGGAATATCACAACGGGATGCCTGGATATATTTCACCGGGATCATGGGGTCCGACCTTAGCGAAGTTTTGGATAAAATTGCCAGCTGTTGGTTTGAAAATGTGATGACATATTTATATAGTGATGGTTTATTGGATTAAGGAAAAAAACTAAGTTTTGGGGCACTACTTTGTGGGGATTTCCTAGGGATCACAGCCAAGTATCATTAAAACATGGTCATCAAATATCTGTGGTCCGCCTTCGGTCTCTCGAGGGAAAAAACCATTGGACGCCCCATTGGACTGGGTGACTGCAGCACATTGGAATCCTTTCACCTTGATTTCCCATCCAATCCTGGGTTTTTTGAAACATGTTTTTAAAAGGTCAAGCATCCCCAGAATATCTAAAACATGAGGACCTAATAACATGATCCCTCTTAGAACATCATAAAACATCACCAAATACCACTTACCCTCTGGTAAACTAACATAACTATGGAAAATCACAATTTTCAATTGGTAAAATCAACTATAAATGGGCCATTCTCAGTAGCTATGTTTGTTTACCAGAGGGCATCACTATTGTTGGTTCATCATCAACCATCCCTAGGAATTTCTGATGAGCCACCCACTTCAGACTGCCCACCTGGTTGGCTATGCTTCTGGATCACCCTGCGCACAAGGGACATCTGCGGCTTCATTGTGCCATTGATGTGTATATATGTATACTAATGGGACACACATGTTTTTTCTTCCGCCCAATGAAGCTCACTGCTGCGGACATATCTATGTATATATATATATATGTGTATGTATACTGTATACATATATATATATATATATATTATGTACATAATTAATATATATATATATATATTATATAATGTATACATATATAATAATATATATACATATATCATTCACACAGCTGGATATATATATGTACATTATAAACATCTGGATAAACAATAGTAATTCACAATCCTGAAATAAGGCTGTTGTTTGCGATAATTACCCTTACTACAGTAGTAATCTTTCCAGTAACGTCGCAGTGACGACGTTATATTACTGGAATTATCCCGTATATACACATGTATATGCATGCGTTTATCCCAAACTTGCGCGGTGCCACTAAGAATGCTTGTTTGAACGGGGAACTTGATGATCAGCCATGAGATTTTGAGGCACTCTATCTTCAGACCAAGGTTCAGGGTTCATCCCCAAAATGAAGTGGGTGGAAAAAACAACAGATTGCCCAGATCTTCAGAGGTTACGAGAGTTATATAGACATAACACCAGCCTGTACTTACCCTACTTGTAACCGGGGTCAACTAACATCTTATAACCCACTGAACGTGGTTAAACTGTTAAACCCAACAATAAACCAGCCCCAATAGAGGTTGATGAAGTTGGGTATACCCCTCTGACTGGGATCATCTTGACTTGGCTTTATCCCAGTTCGGAATAGGCTTATAACACCAGTTTCAATCGGACATTGCCCCTACTTACCCCGTACTTACCTTTCACTGGACTACCCGAGTCATCATGTTTTCACAAAAAAAAACACCAGTAGCTACATTTACCGATCATTTAGCCTTGTTACATGATGTTCCATTCAGCCAAAAAAACATCCAACAAATTCTCTCCGGTGAAGCTAGCAGCTACCTCTGCTACAGTTATGGCCCGAGTTATACCAGTTATAAGTTCTAACAAGTCACCCCATTTATAGAATGTTTCTCATCCCACTGAAATCACCAGTTATAACTGATAGCCATGGCCATAACTGTACCCACCAGCCCCGGTCGCCTCAGCAGATTCCTGGCGCTTCGCTTGCCGCCGCAGCAGCCGCCCGAGTTGATCGCCAACGGGCCGTGGAAGTTGGCGAAGAAGACCTCGTCGGTTTAACGAAAGGAGGGATGTTTTAACATATGTTGACTATGGAACTATGGGATTCCAAATCATCAAAGAATAGATAAGTCATGATAAGTCTGAGAATAGAACAGCTCACATGATCCTTATAACTCATCACCCATAGGATCCATGGTGCTGCTATATATGGTGTGCCATGGATCCCATCAATCTACCCCCTTTATGTTAGCATATATACCAGCACCATGGATCCGTCATGGGATATGTTGACTATGGAACTATGTAGTATTTGGGGATATTTTAAGTGTAAAACTATGGGGATTTTTCAGTGGATATCATAAGTCGGTTTCTGACAAAAAAGGGATAATTCATTGATTTAAGCATCATTTCTAGGTCGATTCAACATCAACAATACAAGGATATAATTCATACATCAGGGTGGTTGATGATTGGAGCAGGGGTTATACCGCCTCAATATATATGGGGATTAAATATTATATTGCTGCACTATGGCAAATCCTATTGATTAACCAACCAGTAAAGAAAAACATCGAGATAAAGTTGGAAGAACTTTGCGCGCACCTGGCGTAACCAGGCGGGATCAGCAGAATGACTAAAAATATGATTTGACCATCAAAAAGTTGTGATGAAACCACCATGAATGGACAACTTGTTACTAAATAAGTTGCAGTCAAGCCAAGAAACAAGGTGATCTAAGGTAATTGTAGTGTCAAACAAGAGGAATTTGAGATGAGTTAAACAACCGGCGGTATTTTGCATTTAGGATGACCAAAACATGAGAATTCAACATATGTTGAGAGAATTGCCAGAGGATAGCGACTCTAAACCATCCAATCCAATGTCAGTTGGTCTGAAAACAGGCAAAACAGGCGATTTGATGATAAAACATATTATGTCCTATTGAGTTGGCCACAGCTTGGGTGTATCCTGCATCCCTCATTTTTGGATATGCCCAAAAAATATTGTGTTGCGGCTTACATGCCCATATGGCTATGAGTCAATACCTATTAATACCATTTTTAGAGGGATGAACATCCATTTACCAGCTATTTTTATGTTCACCAGGGGTACAAGGTTTTGACCCACTGCCATATATCTTTATCATCTTATCCCATTAAAAAACCCGATGAATATCTGCATGACACGGTTGCTTTTACTGTTGGAAAACCCCAGGCCCTTTGTTTGTTGAATCCACAAGTTCATTCCCGACCAGCCAATGTACGGCTAACCCGGGATTACGCTGGTCTTATGGCATGTGTACGATGTTTTTTTGTGTGTAGTATCACCGCATATATATCTATATACATATAATATCATTACGGTACCAATCAAATACACCATCCAATGTACCCTTTGGTAATTTAACATGTACATGACATACCTGTAGCTATGGAACATGGCCCATCTATGAATGATTTACTTATTAATTAAGACTACTGTAGCAACTGTTAATGTACTTATCTTGGATTTGCGAAAAAGGAGCCCCCCCCAAAACATATTCAATACATTCATATTCCCCCAAAAGATTCCCAAGGAATGGATTTCCCATTGGAAAAATCAAACAAACCATCGACTCGCAAGCAAATTCCGGATGGGATTATCTTTCCATTAAAACACCAACGAAATAACTACAAGGTGGTGCCTCCCAAGTGATGTTTGTTGGTTTATAATCCCATTAACTATAGATATATCTACCATAATAACTATAGTCTTCAGCCAAAATGTCCATTTCTGGTGGAATTTAATGGGTTTTCCTACGCGTTTTCCAGCCCAGAAGCTCTTAGTCCACTGCTTTTGTGCCACAGCCGTTGCCACATGACGCCACGGAAACCAAAGTTGTTCCTGGGATCTGTTCATCAACAGCAAGCGGCCCCAAAACTATAGGATTTTCATGGACTTTAATAGAGTTTAATGGGATGGAGTTTGGTAAGTTGATAACGAGACAAAGTGGGACTTATGGTGAATATGTCTATAGTTAGATGATGATAAATTTGTTTATAAAGATTGTCAGATTATCACTGGGTTAGTTTGAGGAACAACTTACTTACGCTTGAAACCTGTAGAATGAAAATGATGGGTTTCCTGAAATTGCTCCTTTCATCCAATTCTGGAAGACTAGTGAATGATCTCGAACCCGTTGCAAACCATTTTTTTGAATATGTGTTGGCTGTTGATATCACGACTTGCTGGTGGTAAGTGGATAAAGAACATTCGGTGCCTAGAAAAAATGATGGTGTACCCCGAAACTAACCCATGTTGTCACTACTGATATCGCTATTGTTGGTGATAGAGCGATGAGCAGATAGCTATATAGTACGTGGTTATAGCTAGTGACTTACATCAGGTATATACCCAAGAAGTGTCTAATCCCTGTTTGAAACCGGCAAATCATCTGCCAATGAGACCTATGATTTCTACATGTTTTCACCATGTTCCCCAGGCATGCCAAGATTTGAAGATCAGGTTCCTGTTGATTTCCATTGAACATTGGAGAGCTCGGTTTGTCGAAAAATAGAGAAGCACACATATAATATATTGATATAAATATGTATATATATATATTATAGTACCATATAACATACTCTAATGGCCTGACATGCCTCTAATGAAAATGACTACATGTGGGAGGTATACCAGTATAGCGCCAAACTACCTTTGGGGGCATCATAGCTGAGAAACAATCGAACTGACCCAAGGATCCAATACACCGTGGCATCCCCCAGTTATAAGTTGGTGTATAAATCCCATGAACACTACAGTTATGTTCTTCTCCATAAACCCAAAGGTTAATCACATAGTTACAAACTAATTAACATAAATTAACATAGCCAAAAATTCAGCAAGTAATCTTGGAACTACAATCAGGTTACTTACCAAATTGTGTTACCTATCACTTACTTGCCAGATTTAATCAGTGTTACTTCCGTGCTATGGGACCCATCTTTGGCACTTTGGCTTTGGGACCCATCCATATTTTGTCGAAATCAATGACCGCTGAGGAGGGAACATATAGAATCATTCACAAAATGGATTTGATATAAAGGTACCCCAAATTCAGACAAAGCCCAAATGATTCTTTTACCTCCCAAAAAAATGGACTGTTTCCTTTGAAAGGAACATTCCGATGAACATCGTGGATCTGAACTTCAAGCTACATTCAGCCACCTTTGTCTCACAATCTGACCATATCTTACCTGTATTGAGCAATGGAGCCACATGCTATACTGGGATTCCTACTCATGGCTTTTCACCGATGCCCATCCTCCACCAAGTGCTATGTTGAACACAAAAATGATGGTTGCTCTCTGTGGGTGGATCAAACTAATTCAATATCAGATACCCTCCAAACTAACCAATCAATAGCACTAGAATAGAATACTACAGTAATAAGAACAGCAACACGAATGATGATTATGAACATATAATTATCATTCTACATGAATTATCATAAACTATCATAAATATCATAAAATAACAATTAAATTGACAATACCAGCCAGTAAATTATCATTAAAATTATCAGTTGTCATTTTTTTCATAATAAACATGCCAACATTGACCAGCCAATTTCTGTGAGGTCCAAGTGGAATGTATTGGATATCTGGTTGGTGGTTGGTACGCCCTACCCCTCTAAAAAATCATGGAGTGAAAGTCAGTTACTCAGTTAGGATGATGACATTCCCAATTAATGATGGGAAAAAATAATCCAACTGTTGCAAACCACCAACCAGATTACCCTCTGGAAAATTAACATAGACCCTGAAAATGACCAGTTTATAGTGGAAACTCGTCTTCCAACCCCTATCTGGCAGGGTCTATGTTAATTTACTGGAGGGTAATGTTCATTTCGTTTGAATCTGTATGGATTGGCAATTTGTCGCCATAATATACCCAGAACTGCTGGTGCAATAAACTACCATGGATCAATGTACCTTGTTGAACAGAACAAATCAATGGCCATGACTCAGGGACCGATTTATTGGAGGTACCTACCATATATCAGGTCTACATAAGGCCTATGTAAGGGAATATCCACACAAAAGATTCAAAAGATTGCCAAAAATATGGTACTAACGTACCTCCATTCAATCGGATCCTGAAATTCCCATTGATAAGTTGGTTATTTCATAACTAGAGAAACTGTTGGGTTTATCAGGTATAGATCGAACTAGTTACATGGGGTTATAGACCAACTTACAACTGGCGGGCCCCACAAACCAAAGCAAACACAATCCATGTAAAAATCCCCAGAGCCCATGGGAGTCATGAAGCTATGAAGCCCACTGAGTCACTAAGCTCCCCCCAGCTTTGACCCCGGGAAGAACATCCGTCACTAAAGGTGATCCGTTTGAATGATTTGAACATATGAAGCCAAGGTGGTAAGCACACAATCATCTCCAATACTGGTTGTTTTCTTTTACTCATCCCAAAGATATGAGTCATTTAAACCAATCATCCCAAGTATTGTTGAACAACAATAAAATAGACATTTGAAAGCACCAACCCGAAGAACTTTCTACAAAGTGGGGCCCGCCAGTTATAAGTTGGTCTATAACCCCATGTAACTAGTTCGATCTATACCTGATAAACCCAACAGTTTCTCTAGTTATAAAATAACCAACTTATCAATGGGAATTTCAGGATCCGATTGAATGGAGGTACGTTAGTACCATATTGTTGGCCATCTTTTGAATCTTTTGTGGGGATATTCCCTGAAATTTAGGCCTTATGTAGACCTGATATATGGCAGGTACCTCCAATAAATCGGTCCCTGAGTCATGGCAATTGATATCTTGAGGGGACCACATTGACTGGGCACAAGATCCACCCTCAATGGGGCCCAGCGGCCAGTAAACATCGGCAGCCTCAGGGCGTTGCCGAACTCTGGCCGTGTACCCACAGGGCCACGGGTAAGTGGTGGCGGTGATGATATGACTATGAGTCAAAACCCACCCTGGGTACCCGAAAATAGATAGTTTATGGATGTGAATTCCCCTAGATATGGAAATGATAGGTGTTGATCCATCACCATCCCAATGAATTGGTTCAAGGGACAATCTATAGGAAAGTTTTGTTCTCCCGAAGAATGTGCGGCTTTCCCTCGTGTGTTTTCCTTCAGGAATGATTGAGGAGGTATCAACCATCAATCCATATGGGTGTGGTTTATGACATGGTTTTATGAACATGAAAACCATGGATGATATCCCCAATCTCATTGAATCAGAATGAACAAGTCATAGATTCCCAAATAACTCATCCATATGCCATATTTATCCCAATGTAAATATATATATATATATACCCTCTGGTTATTTAACATAGCCATGGAAAATTGTCTATTTATAGATGGTTTACCTATTATAATTGTTATTTTCCATGGCTATGTTAAATAACCAGATGGTATATATAAACCCATATTCCCAAACTGACATTTGTCGCTGTCAGGCATTGGCCGCCAGGGTCACAACCCTGGTTCTCCCTTACAGCAGGGTCCCACAGTCGCCATACTCTCTACATTTTACTTCACCTTAAATCATTTTACTTTAGGTAACCCCCCCATTTCAAGATACCCTCTGGTAAACGTTTAGATAACGAACTGGAAAAAATCACCATGCTATGAACATGGGTAAATCAACTATTTCGACTGGGCCATGTTCAATAGCAAACCGTTAAATTACCAGAGGGTACCATGATATCTCAACAGTTGTGGCATTATATCACCACAGAATCCTGGCATTTCCCGGTGGTTCACCCCGGCCGCCAAATTTGCCTCTGGCAGTTCAAGGTTAGATATTTCAAATGCTCTCTATGTTCGATGTTAGATATTTTAACATCCCAAACAAAATCCAAAGAAGCACTTGCTGATTTGATTTTTGTTGTGACCATAAAACGTGCTAAAACACGTGCTAAAACCATAGAAAACCCATGTGAGGATGGATCAACACCTATGAATTACCATATTTTGGGGAGGAAGAACTCCCATAAAACAAGTTATGGTGGCCCAGAAAAAGAAGCCAAGTCAGCAGTACCGAGTCCATAGGTACATATATATATACAATATACAATGAACATACACATAAAATATCATATACTTAGATGGGCCATGGGATTAGCTAAATGGTTAGTAAATGGATTATAATTGGGATATAGAGGGTTATATCCCCAGTTACTAACCAGTTAGTTAATCCCATGGCCCATGTAAGTACTTGTGTATAAGATCATGTTGATCTATGATCTGTACATATCTTTATATGTAATAATGTGATAAACCCAATGCCATAAACTCACCATTTGGGAATGGGTTATACCACATATAGAAATGTGGTGTTTTTTTTTGGGTATTTCATGATATTGGGTTTACCACAATATACTCATATGTATATAATATATGGGTTTGTCTGAAAATAGGGTACCCCTAAATCCTCTGGTTTATACATATGTTCCCTATTAAATAGCAGTGTAATGATGTATCACCCATTTTCAAAAAAATCCAAAGGTGTGTATGTATGTATATATATATGAATACATTTGATCTCATCGTGCCAATACACATACATTTATATATATATACACAATATATAATATAAACATATATATTATCTGGTTGGTGGTGTTAACCACTTTGAAAATTATGAAAGTCAATGGGAAGGATTATCCCATATATTCTTAGAAATAAAAAATGTTTGAAACCACCAACCAGATTAAGTACAATGATAGTATTCATGGGGATTATAAACCATCTGATAATTGAGGCGGACCATCTTTTATGCAATATAAGATATACAATCTGTGAATTATATTATGTTGATTTTATATATCCAAGTATACAATATACAATATACATTTGTATAGATACATTTAAACTATCCCAGTATACATATATTGTATATTACTATTGTATAGATATTTTATATATATAATATATCCCAGTAATATACATACGGTATCAATATATTTGATCTCATCATACTAATACACATACATTTATATATACAATATACAGTACAATATACAATATACAATATATCTTATCCCATATGCTCCATGGTGCTGGCATATTTACCAACATTTGCCCGAACAAAATCACCCAGTCATGTAGGTAAATATACCAGCACCATGGAGCATATGGGATAAGATATATTGATAAATCACAATTTTTATTGGGTAAATCCACTATAAATGGTCATTTTCAATAGCTTTTTGTATGTTTACCAGAGGGTATATTACTTGACCACCGTACACCCATGACATCGATCTGTTCGCAGATCAGTGGCGACGTCTTCATGTCCTTTGCCAAGCCATCTCCAAGCGTCCTGAAAAGCACAGAAAAAACCATCACCCAACGATTAGATTCGATGAGCTAAAAAGCAAACGATTATCTTGAGTATGATATAATGGGATGTAATGCTATATGGTGGTATGATATATATATATATGTATATAATGACTATATATATATGATATACATAGCTATTAGTATTTTTAGTATTTAGTGATACGTAATGATACGTATATGACTGGCAAATCTATACAGTATTTGTCTCTTTGCCAGTCTTTAAAATTATGAGCCTAATCCTAAACCCAAACATATCTTTAGTATTTTTTTAGCATTTTTTTGAGGGGCTCTCCAAGGGTATAATCTGATATAATGATATATATATATAATCGCATATGATTATATGACATAAAGTTTTTTGTATACCTGGGTAAATTTAATCACTGTAACCTCACTGTTCTCACTGGAATCATGGGGGATTGGATTGGGGTAACCCAAAATAGCTTGATTTCAGGTGGTATTTCCAGGGATTCCCAATGAAACCACAATTTCATATGGGAACAGGTGAATGGGAGTCCCATTGCGGTTCCTTATTAAAAAAAAAAAAACATGTGGATTTTTTGGGTTGGACAATTGAAAAGTACTGGGATCAGATTTTTCAGGACCCAACAATCTGTGTTTTCTTGGTGTAAAAAACCGAACAGTCCGGCTTTATCCATCTGGAAACTGTCTCTGTCTGTTGCGCTTGCGCTCCACCGCCAAGCCTAAGCCACTAGCAGAACTTACCATGGGGATGACGAAAAGGTGACTATGGTGAAGTAAAATCATGGATGGTGACTATGGTGAATCCCACACGACTTACCACGTCGTGCCGGGGTCGTCCGCACCAGGTTTTTTGGGTGCCCATCGGAACCATATAATCGACGAAGCCATCGTTTAACTCAACTAAACATATCCATCGACATCGACTGATGGTTTTGAAACATGATGAAACCCAAATTTGATCTTAAGTTTCTCGCAACAATATGTTTTCCGACACACCAACTAACTTATGATAACTTATGTAAAAATTAAACTCACACACCAAGGTTCAGCTTTATAACTACTGGTGAAATACCAACTTTCATGTTCAACCCCCTATCTCCCCTATTCTTGATGGTCCGGCGAAGGTATTTTTGAATGGCTCATTCAGGTTTGTCCGAAAATGGTGTGTATGCGAATTTGAAAGGAAACAATGATGATGAACTATATTGGATCTACCTTTCAAATCCTTTCAACATCTTTTGGCTAATCACGACTTTCGCCATGAAATAGCGATTTTGAAATTGAGGTGCCCATGGGTGCCCCATTTTTCAGATACCCTCTGGTAATCAAACATGGCAATGGACAATCCTCCGTTTCTAGATGACTTTCCCTGCTACCATCTGGTTATTTAACATAGCCATGGAAAATCACCATTTTTAATAGGTAAACCATCTATAAATGGGCCATTTTCCATGGCTATGTTAAATAACCAAAGGTAATTATAAACTATAAACATTCATCTAGTTCGGGGATTTCCCATAATTCCTATGGTTTTCCCATGGTTTTCCATGTCACATTGACACCAAACACCACCCCCCACCCCTTTAGCCCCCTGGATCCGGTGGTTTAGCACGGCATCCTTGCGCACCGCCGTGCACTTCTGGTACGGCGCGCCAAAGGTCACGAATTCTCGGCCGGAAGGGACACCAAAGGAAGTGTGATTCACTTTTTATGTTTTCTTCTAATGGTGATTTAATAGGATTTAACCAACAAAAATTGTCATTTAATGGGATTTAACCAACAAAAATATGGTGACTTAATGGGATTTAACAAACACAAATGGTGATCTAATGACACTTAACCAACAACAATGGTGACTTAGCCATTAGCCAGTATAATTGGGATATAATCAAATACAATGTGTACCCTCCTGCGACTCCGGTGTCATCAAACATGGCTTGCTGGGAAATCCTCCAAAAGTGGAGGTTTCGTTCGCTGGCAAAATCATCTAACTAAATGGGTGATTTTCCGGCAAGCCACGGACTTGACTACTGGAGGGTATAGAATTAGAAACACGAATAGATTGGGTACAGTAATCAATCCTATACATTGTTACTCATACTCCCAACACCCCAGATACGTTTGGGGGGTTAAATCGGTAGATGAAGAGGTAAAAAATCCAGTTTCCTCCATGTGGCTATATAATTTACCTACGGGTTGCAGTAATCCTGCTATAGATGGTAATATCCCCATTTAACACAGGATATTATATGTGTTTATATGTGTTTGCCATATCCAACAGTTAGGAACATGGAGCATAGGCTACCACAGTTCACAGTGAAAGCCTTCTGCTGCTTGGACAGAAGTTGCTAACAACGTAGTACAGTACATGCTGTGCGCCAAGGAATTAGCTAGACAGTAATTAGTTGACTGGCTGGCAACTGCGTTATACTTATACCCCCATATAACAGGTTTGAAGGACTTTGACCATAGGCAGTGCCAAAACTTGTCATCCGCACTGCTAACAATCAACCACCATCAGTCAACTTGTCATGGGTCTAAACATGTTGGTACTCCAAATTGATGGTTTATCACCATGGTTTCGATCAAAATTGCCATGAATTCAGGGACCATCCCCTATTTTTGGCAAATCCATTTTGTGCAGGATGGTGCCCCCCAGTTATAAGCTGGTTTATAAACCCCATTAACTATAGACTATAGTTGTATCCACCATAAACATCCATAAACCATAGTTAAGCCACTTATAAGGCAACTTAGCTATCTTGGGGCCCCATCCTGTGTGTTCTATATCCCATGAAATATGCCCATTTGTTTCCCCATCATATCTCGCTAGATCTCAATTCCACTTTTTCTCCTATGCTATCCGCGTTATGGTTGGTTTCATACCAGGTTACCATCCCAAACTGGTTATGTGTATATAATATGTAATATATGCAGGTTTCTTAAAATAGAGGTACCCCTAAATCATCCATTTTAGATTGGGATTTTACACTATAAATAATCATTATAAACCAACCATGTTGGGTACCCCCATGGGCCCCATATGACGATATTTGCGGCTGAACAACCCCTGTGGTTTTGTTGGATCTTAGACTTAGTTGTTTTTTTTTGGGGGTTATAACCTAGGCGTAGTCTACTTGTGAACCAGCCCACTTAAAAGTGGGGCTCAGTTATCATCCAGTCGTCATGGATGACCAGCCCACTTCGTCTTGAATCCCGTCCCCGTCCCCGTTAGGTACCTTAGGGATCCCCCCATTTTACAAGGTAGTGCCCCCCAAGTTATGTTTGTTGCTTTATAATCCCATTAACTAGTTTAATATATATATATATAGACATACATATATATATATATCACTGCATCACATATGTATATATATATACAGATATATAGACATATCACCTATAAACCATAATGAAATTGGAGTTATTAACGCACCAACTGAACGCGAGCTCGACCGGGGATGCCCCCATTGTATCCAAGCTACGTGGCAGTAAGCCGGCGTCTTGTAGCACTCGATCCTTGTCGCCTGGGATGTGGGCCCCCTCGACTCGTTGTTTGAAAAGGTGTGGAAACCGTTCAGCAAGCCACAAAAAAGGTTAAGAAAGGTAAACTCCTACCCACATAGTGATAATTCATTAGTTTATATCATGTGTTTTATGATGTTTTATCATTTTTTGGATCTTGTTATCTGTCAACATGGGCCATGGGTCATTTTTGACTTCAACGTCATGTCGCGTCTTCCGGAGATGTCCGGAGCAAGAAAACATGAGGCTATTGACAGCCAATCATCATATTACTCAGGAACTATTGGCAACTTTCATCATGTTTGCATGCATATGTAGAGATTTACCAGTCACAATGGATGTGGTTCCTCTCATGGGGGCTCCATCAGAGCGTAAGACAGTAAGGGATGTCCATCAGCAGGCGACAACGGAGCCATGGTGATGGGATGTGTTGGATGGCTAGTTGAACTTTAAAGCCTCCACCCAAACATTGTTTCAATAGGGATATCATGAGTATCATGAGTATTAATCATCAGTAGTTATTTAAAACATATTAACATCTCCCTCCCAAGAGAATGCCATTGACACTGTCAGTCATGAGTATCATAAGTGTTGGACAACTACTGGGCCTTGTTGATGGTCGATGTTCGGTGGGGACATGGCAATGTGGTCACTGCTTCGCGGTGACGGCTTAGGGTATCCACACCATCAAGTATCAATCGGAATACTTGTCATAGTGAGAACATGTGAGAATAACTGGTTGGTGGTTTGAACGTACCCCTCTGAAAAATATGATTTGGTCAGTTGGGATGATGAAATTCCCAATATATAGAAACATAAAAAATGTTCCAAACCACTAATCAGAAGTGATCATAATCATCCTCCTTCCTCCTCCTCTACTTGTCATAATAATAATCATTGTCGTCATCATCACCTTCAACACCATCATCACCATCGTCGGTGAATCATCCTTTGCTCATTGCCAAAGATAGGGTACCCAAACAACAAAGAAACCAACAGTCAATTTTTAAAAGGAAAACAACTTGTTATTTGTTGAGATATAATTTTATACGCCAATTGTGGAAGTATCATGTGTGGGTCCTTCCTGTACCGAAGTTTGACCCAATAGTTTCCCATTTCGATCTGATATTCAGTGTTCCAATGGACCTGATGAGCCTATAGTTATATTATCTGAGTCTCTCTGAAAATAGGGTGTATGCACATGAAATGGCAAAAAATCGGGAAACGATGGGGAAGGTATGATTCATCATCCTTTTCTTGGGATATCTACTTCATTCTACTTCCACCAACCCATCGCTAATCTGCTCTCAGCTGCCGCATTCTTGGAAGGCGATGAGATCGATGGGTTCGGCCCTTGGCCAAACGGATTAAAGTGTAGATCCCCGGCATTCTGACTGGTTGGTGGTGCAATAACCTACCATTGGTTGGTAATATACTATTAATATATTGTTAATATTAATGGTTATTATATGGTTTATGATGGTTAATATATATATATACACATATGGTTGGTGGTGCAATAACCATCTTGAAACATATGAGTTCGTCAATGGGAAGGATGACATCCCATATATTATGGAAAACAAAACATGTTTGAAACCACCAACCAGCTTATGTGCTCCCAGTTTCAGCCAAACATGGCAACACATTTTATAAGTTGCACTAAAGTGCCCATCCAAGATTTACTTTTAAATGGGGATGTGGGCCGTTAATCAATCCGGTGATGCATCAAGTGAGCCATTGAACATACCCTTAGATATCCCATCTCATCATATCAATGGTGATATAATAATGATATATATATACATATTTATTTATTTATTGGTTGGGTGATAGGTTTCCCTGCTATGGGTTATAATATGTTATAATTAAGACCAATATTGCTGGTGGTATCTAAAGCTCCCTATCAAATCCAACCGACAAATGTGTATTCGACATCTCCAAACAGATGAACCTGACAAAAGATGGGCGATCACACCGGTCACTTGCAGGCGACAAGCTCACAGTACCATTCACTGTTGGTCCTGTTGGTGATGTGGCAACCCATTGTTTAAAAATAACAAACTACCAAACTATTATTTAATCGTGCTTGAATGTTCAGCCATTTGGTTTACCGGTTTACGATACCAGGGAGGACATTATTGTACCCTTGGAAAACCCAAAATGACAACTCTCCGACAAGAACCTCAGCGGTTTCGTGATTTTTTTTGTGGTCAAGTCCCTTTTTTGTGGGTTGATAGGGATTCCCCAACCAATTGTGATAATCCCCAAGATTATAATCCTTCAACTCATCATCAACCAAAAAGGGTTTTGCAGCCACTGCTCATCTGCCGAGCTGCACATGCGTCGTTGCCAGAACACCTCCTTCAGTGCCTGCCATGGCTTTCATGGTCCAGATTCTGGTCTATTTGCATGGTTATCAATGGATTGGTTTAAGGGAAAATCTACAGGAAACCATGGTTTTTACTATAAAATATAGGGGGTTTCCTGTAAATTTTCCCATTATCCAATTCTATGAGGTTAGTACATTTTGGGGCTGGTTAGTACATTTCACCATAGCAAAAAAACATAAGGTACTAGTTAGCATCTAAACTAAGCAAGGTTGACCCAGTTTGGGTCTGTCTGAAAACACAGGATACCTTAAAAACGACATCATTGAATGGGGAACACGTGGGAAACATGATTATCAACAGATGGATTTTGGCGTCCTCTATATAATCCGACCAATCCGTACTGTAAAACATGTGTTTTGTATTGAGCTGTACAAGTACCCGTATCTAAGAGTCAGAGGCATTCAAGACATCTACAAGCATAACATGTCTGAGACCCGACCCTTAGTCAGATGGATTCGACAAATAAAGCACTTAAGAAACCACTGGCCATGGGTTGTCACTGCCAGTATCTATGAGGGTTTACCTGAAAAGTGGGTACCCAAACATGTGATGGATGATATGTAATCATGTTCACATATGTTCATGACTATTGGTTAACAATAGATTTATATACCATACGATTATTTAACATAGCCATGGAAAATCACCATTTTTAATAGGTAAACCATCTATAAATGGGCTATTTTCCATGGCTATGTTAAATAACTAGATGGTAGATAACATGTCACCGTCAACATCTCCTGATGAACCCTTTAAAGAATCATCATTTGGGAGATCTACGGCGTCTACATTTTGTTCGAGCCGTATCTCTAAGTCGAGTCACCCAAAGCCCGGCCCGTTCCATCCTCCATTTCCTTTCAACTTTCCATAGACCCTCCACCACTCGAGGTTATAGCTCACTACCTGGCTTCGGGTGGATATGGATTGATTTTTATCCCTATCCGTTGAGGTAAACGAAGGTAAATAAGGAAAAAACCTTGAGGAAACCATGGGACATTATATACAGTCAGTATACATATAATATATATATAGTACTTTATATCTATTATATATATATACATATTATACAGATATCATAATATGTAGTATACACTTTTACATAGGTTTCAATGTCTATGTTCACTCATCCAAAGGGTAAGAATACGAACCTCCTGACCGCCCTGACCTCTTTGGACCCAACAAATGAATAGCTTAGATCACATCATGGATCAACCTGCCTCCCAACATCAAACGTCTATTGATTGTTCCAAAAAAACAAACATTATAGAGTGCATTCTTTTCTGATATTAGGGACCTCAAAGGAAAACAATAAGTTGTTTCAGTGCTTTGTTGGTGATTTTTGGCCTCCAAGCCAACAAAAAATCCCGCTGGATGTTTGCTGAGGTTTTTGTGCTTCAAAATCGGAGTATGACATCATTTTTCTATACCAACTGACAATCCAAAGCAGGCGCAGCAACTTATTTCGACAAAGGCTGAGCGAGCTAAGCCATACCAAAGCTATATTCGTGTGATCTTTGCCCCTATAAATTAGCAACAGATCATGCAGCAATGTGTAATTATGTGGGTTTGTCTGAAAATAGTGTACCCCTACACCCAATGGTTTTGCTGATCATTATCCCTACTATAATTGGGCTATAATTGGAGGTATACCCCATTTTCAGACATACCCATGTTTGATTTCCTTGTCTAATGGATCACTCCCCAAAAAAATTGTAGACTTGCACTCACCAGGGACCTTCATCGGCTAAAAAAATTGCCTGCTTCATCACCTCACCATGGCCAATCTTACAATAGCTTCCAAACATGTTGACGTTTAACTCTCCATATTTGGTTGGCTAAACTATCCTTTCTCATGGATAAAATGCCCAATTCTAGTGGGTTTATCTCCGCATCTTCGTTGTCGAACCCAATCATCCAATACCAACCCTTCCTAAGGCCACAAACCATCATTAACCACAGTCAAAGCAACGTTTTTTGATGCTCCGTCACCTGATGTCATCTCTGTTTTTGATGGCTACCCGCTGGTAATTTAACAGTTTGCTATTGAAAATGGAACATTTACAGTTAATTTACCTATTAAAGATGGTGATTTTCCAGTTCGCAAACTGTAAACGTTTACAGTTTGGGTAAGTCACCCAGCCTTCACTGAGGTCAACCCCGGTCACACACCTTGATGCGGGCTTTCATGGGCGAAGGCGCTGGAAAGTTCTCGTTGACGAAGGGATGCGGCAGGAAGGTCTTGCTCCTGGAGTTCCGGGAAAACATGGGGACCAGCTTCTGAAGATATCATCGTATTTATATCGTGTTTAAGCAAGTCATGTGGGGGGTTATACATGGTTATAGCCATTATAATCCATTATATCCCGAACACATATGGGGATAAGGGGGTTTTAAGTATATTTTTATGGGAATATGTTGTAGGACACATTGTATGGGATATATTAAGATGGTGGACCTCGAAATCATTTGGGGCACCAATGGACCCACAAAAGTTGCTATAACCCAGCTGTGAATGAGATAAACCCTATAGTGATAATAGTGATATGTGGCTTCTGAACCACCTGCCAACATCTGCCAACTGGCTTCACAGCTTTCCCCATCGGAATGGTGGATAGTGCCCCAATCTTATGCTTGACGTGGAATCTGATCCTTCACCAAGCAAACCATTGATGTTTGCAAAGCGTTCATTGTACGTCTTCCGCAAGGTGTCACAGCTGTTCTCAGACGAAATCGGAATATCAATCACCGAGTCACAAAGGCTGATTTATGATGGTAAAATATGGTAAAATGCTGCATGACTATACCCAGTCACAGGAAACCATCATTTACTAACTATCAGGCCATGGCGCCATGGCGCCATGAGATGCTATGAATTTGAGGTTTTTTTTTTGAGAACAACATGTTTTTGTCGTGTTATAAGAAACACGTAACGAAGATCCTCAAAATTCTCAGGATTTCTGAAACACATTTTCTATTCAACCACTTCTGGGATCAGTCTCACCGAGTACCAATGGACCCACAACAATTCGGCTCCGTATTTGTCAGCCATAGCCACATCAATTTTTGGCTCTGTGATCAGTGGATGTAGGTGTTGCTCCAACTTACCCTCTGGTAATTTAACATAGCTGTTGAACATGACCATTTATAGTGATTTTTCCCATAAACAATGGTGATTTTCCATAGCTATGTTAATTTACCAGAGGATATATGAACATTCGGAACACTTTGGTGCATTTGTTCGTCCAATGGGCAAACTGGCTGGCTGTTTCTGTTACAGTAGGTGGTGCGAACGGTTCTGTTCGTTGCTTTATGGAGCCATTATAGTTTCTTCATCAGCATAATGACGTCTAATGTGGTTAACCGAATGATGAAAATCATCCCCAAGATCACCATTTTGATGCTATAAAAACCATCCCCAAATGGCCCCATAGTTTTTCTCATTGGGTTTCTCACATCACGAGGCCCCCCTCGGCCCCCCGAGGCCCGAGACCCGAGAGTCTCCTGGGTCTCTTTTCCAGGCAGCAGCAGTGGTACGCAATGCCACCGTCATCTTCGGAGTCATGACCTGCTGCCTCTCCGCAAGGCCGCCACACGGCCAGTTTGGGGGACCAGGGATGCCCCCAAAAGTAAGTGTCTGTTGGTTTTGGAAATAATTCCCATGAATACTATAGTGATATAGTTTTATATATATTATATACATAATTAATATATAAATTTCGCAGAATGCATGCACGCACGGGCTTGGCTGGCGCACGGCGCATGCAAGTTCTATAGATGAGAAAGGTTATATATATAATATATATATTGGGACCTGCTTCAGCCTGTTTACCTGTTTTTACAAGAAACTACTCACAAAATATGAGAAACTAATCACAAATTGTAAGAAACTATTCGAAACTTGTCACAAAAATCAAGAAACTAATCACA
>Ga0126342_10005172_pt1 | contig 22642 bp, 19 predicted proteins | sample Cyp1metagenome_FD_92528 | JGI IMG/M metagenome (GOLD analysis project Ga0126342, IMG submission 92528) | Coral microbial communities from Lord Howe Island, Old Settlement Bay, Australia - Cyphastrea 1 metagenome | ecosystem: Host-associated > Invertebrates > Cnidaria > Coral ...
GCGCGGACGGTTGCGAACGGTTGCGAACGGTTGCGCTCGCGAACGCAACGTCGAGCGAACACACCCTCAACCCCCAGACCCCCAGAGTGAAACGGGAACCCTTGCTACGCATTCGGGAAAAAAGTTCCAAACCACCAACCAGTGGGGCATGTCATATATGGGATATAACAAACACATTTCGTGGGGGATGAGTGTTGAATGAGATATTTCAAACAGTGGCGTGAAAAACGATCAATCTGCCGAAAACGAAATCCCAATCCAACAAGTATACTGGATACACACAAGTGACTTAGTGGTAATTTCCTCAAAATTTTTGGTGTTGGCTTTGCATAGAAAATTTACTCATATCGCGTTCCCTGAAATGTGGCTGGGAACCCTCATCCCTTCGGGCCCGAAGCGGGCAAGGATCCAATCCTTGGGTCAATGGAAATTTCAGGATCCTAAAATGAAGGTACGTTAGTACCATATGTTTGGCCATATTTTGTGGGGATATTCCCTGAAATCTAGGCTGAAAAATAGGCCTTATATATGGTAGGTACCTCCAATCAATCGGTTCCTGAGTCATGGCCATTGAGTGATCCGGCCTTGGATGCTGTGTACAAGTAGACCTCCCGCAGGACCTACCAGCTGCGCCAGGCCGAAGGCCGTGTCAGCCGTGGATCATGGACTGATCGTGGGAATGGAATCATGGGATAGATATAGTGGGAGAATGGGATAGCAAAAAAAACATGGATTTGTTGATCATGGGAATCATGGAATTTTCTGGAATTATGGATAATGAGATCAATATATAGATCAATATAGATCAATAATCCAATGGGCTAAGCAACATCTTTCGTGGGAAAATCATGGGTTTTTATCCTGGGATCTAATAGATATATACATATATATTATATATATATATATATGTATTATGGATATATATCTACTGTAATATACACCTATAATACATATCTAATAGATATATATATATATATGTATACACAACCTTCATAGGTGCAAGCCGGTCAAGCCACATGGTATTTGAATATCTGGGGTGGAAGTCAGAACTTGGTTTAGAGTGAACCCTGGGGTAAGTGAAATGGAATTTATGGTAATTATCTACCATCTGGTTATGACTAACATAGCGAACTGGAAAATCCCAACCATAAATGGAGGTTTATAGCTGGGAAAATCATCTATGGACCATTTTCCATGGCTATGTTAAATAACCAGAGAGTACATAATCCTGGATCTTTTTTACATATTGTGTGGTTTCAAATATAGAAGACATATCTACAGCTATCTCAAACACCTCCAACAATATAGATACCCATCGAACAAACAAAAACATGCAAATTGTCTTTGAATGTCTATAGAAATCTGAAAATATCCATGGATTACATCCATTATCTGGTTGGTGGTTGACCTACCCCTCTGAAAAATGATGGAGTTCGTCAATTGGGATGATGACATTCCCAATATATGGAAAAATATAAAAGCCATGTTCCAAACCACCAACCAGTGTTTGTTGGTTTATAAACCATTATAATCCCCATTAATTATAGTTATATCTACCATATAAACCATAGTTAATCAATGGTTCCAAACCACCAACCAATTATTGAATATAGAAATATCTATGGATTACCACTGACCCAAAGAAATCCCATCCACTGCCCACTGATCACCGCTCCGCACCGGCTCTGAACAACGCGTCAAAGGCCCCAGGTCTTGTGAGAGCTCTGAAAAGTGGAGCACGCCCCGGCCAACCACCTGGGTTTCAACTGGATTCTCAAACAAAAACACATGGTTTTAACAATGAAAAATGGATAAAAATGGTGGTTTTACCATGTTTTACCATTGAACACATGAGATTCATCCGGGAAAATTAAGGGCTTGACATTTTGAATGGGATATGTCATTCTTTTTGATGGGCTCATCTACAAATGATTATCCGAGGCTTGATTGGCAGATGGCGCATAGGAGTTCACCACAGAATTATTTCAATTGGTTTATTTCTTTAAATCACCCATGGATAGATCTACCATAAACAATCGGACAAGAGTCAGCCTAATTAGTTATAGACCAAGTCATCTTGACCCCCATACATTGTATACATTGTATCCGTGGGTGGTTCTTGACTTGGTGGGCTCAAAACACCTGGCGAAACTGCCAAGCTTTCAGAAATCACAGTCAATCTGAGATGCACAAACATCAGCGCTGGTTTGGTTAAGTGTTGTCAAACAAAATCCTATTTTTCACCATTGAAGTGACATATAGCATAAAAGGTTTCCTGAAATCGGGGTACCCAATTTATCATCCATTTTGAAAGGATTTTCCATCATAAGCCATCCAATTGAAGGTACCCCCAGCTTAGGAAACCCCTATGGCCATAGCTTGGGACAAACCAACCCCACGAGCACCTTGGGAAGCCACAACAGCCGTCGTTCCAGCAGATCGAAAACCAGCTCCTTCTGCCCGGTGTAGGGATACCTTTCCGACGCCGCACGGCAGTGTAGGTGCTCCCCAGTTTTCAAAAAAGTACTCTTAAGACCTCGCCCAGTACAATAAAAAGTTTATCTTATCACGAGCAAGGCAAAAATTCCAGCATTTTTCCACCAACAACTGAGGCAGTCCTGCAACATGACAGCCATCCAAATGATTCTGACGAATGCATATGTGTTTTTTTCAAGAGATTCATTGATTTATCTTTCTGTACCTCTATAAAATTGCATATAATTGTACACAGTACATATGTGTTTAGATAGTACTAAACCATCCATTTCTGGGGCAGAAGATGTTTGACACATCCCTCTCTCCGAAAAAGTCCCACAAAGTCGCCACTAGCCAAAGCGCTGGACTATGGCATCGAAATCAATCCTGGTCCACGGTCCGTGGCATCGAAACCAAAAACTGATCGGACTGCAATGGAAATCTGCTGGAAATCAGGGAGAAAATCTCTGAGAAACCAAAATTCTGCGAAAAATCTGCTGGAAATCTTTCATTTTTAGGTATTCTGCGAGAATCTGTTGGAAAAAAAAACAAACAATGGATCAATCTGTGAAAACACTTACTATGGTATTTCTTCCAGATGTTCAACGATTTTCCCATGGATCAAGTTGTGGCCTGCGTCGTTGGGTTTACACCTCTGCAATCTGAAACCCCTCCAGGGGGTTTCAAAGATCGGTTGAAATGGCAACTGTTGTCTTCCATGCTTCAATTCAAAAGCAAAGATGGACTAAATGTAAACCCAAGTTTCAATTTCACTCAATGGAGAATCCACTCTCATTAGTTATAAGCCCAGGTCCTAAGTTTCCTATTCAGAAAACGGTGATTTTCGCCGCCATCTCCAACGGCTCGCGCCTAAGACCTTCTCCATCAGGGCTCGCGAACAGCGGACTGGCCTCGTTTCAGAGCTGCGACTGGTGAGTTTACTGCTCCGTGTGACAATGCGACACCACCAGTCACGAAGATTTATGGTATGATAATGTGGATGGGCCAGCGAAATCCTGCACCACCAAAAGGATGGTTAAAACCCTAGAAATAATGGGATAAACCACCGTTTTCAACTGGTGCAGGATTTCTTCCATCCACAGTATGGTATGATCATATTGATGCAAAATAGTGGACACCATCCCTTGAGATGTTTGTTCCTGTCTTTAAAATTGATGATAAATGAAGTAGAAGCCACCTTGTACCGATCAGATTCTACTCACTCTTCAATATGTCAACAATTGGTTTCAAGGATCATGTCCATCACAAAACTTCACCTAGGACTTTGCCTTAAAAGTGCCATCATTTTTTGTGTGGATCTTTAAAAGATCAACACATTGGCCGCCATAGACTGGCAGAAAAAATCGCCATTTGACAACATGTAACGAAGCTCCAATTTTTTTTTTGTCCGAGTGGCCCCATTGACGCCGCCTCAGCATGACCAAAATTACCCTCTGGTTATGTCAAAATAGCTATTGAAAATGGCCAGTTATAGTGGATTTTCCCATTAAAAATTGTGATTTTCCATAGTTATGTTAATTTACCAGAGGGTATGACAAGTTCTGTGCATGTACCGTGAAACCCCCAAAGACCAAAAGCACGTGAGAGGTACCATGAAAAATCCCAAAAAAGTTGTGGGTAATGTGAGTATTCCCATCCCCTTCGTCCTCTATCTTGGCATAGCATGATAGGATCTGATATACATATATACAATGAACATGAGGGGTATAATATGGTATAATCCGGTTTGTGACGTATATGTATATATATATATATACATATGCGTATATCTAAAATGATGTGTATATATATATATATATGTATACAATTATATATATTCTATATAAATGATATACTATATATATTATATATAATTATATATATATATATTATGCAGATTACTAACATAATCTGGGTACAATAATCCCATCCTCCTAATCTGAGATATCAGATCCAGGACTGATGCAGAAAAACTTGTAAGGTTTACCTCTGTGGGCAAGGCATCATAAACACACTCAAATAAGTTTACAAGTACAGCAACCAGAAAAGAAAGTAAATCATAACTATTTCAGTAGATTTTAGCAGGAATTTCCTTTTCTAAATTCTTGGGGGTTGAAGTATGGAATGTCGCTCCCTCGGATGTGAATCCGTGGATGACATGAACTTTGAATACCTTGACTTCTCTGGTTGGTGGGGGCCACCTACCCCAATGGTGGTTAATGGTGGTTAATGGTGGTTAATGGTGGTTAATGGTGGTTAATGGTGGTTAATGGTGGTTAATGGTGGTTAATGGTGGTTAATGGATATATATATATATCCTGGTTGGTGGGGGCCACCTACCCCTCTGAAAAATATGAGTGAGTAACAGTTGGGGCGATTGTTCCCAATACATGGAAAAATATGGAAACATAAAACATGTTCTTTATTCCTTGACCATCGCTGAAGCCATGAGAAGGTCTTACTGTTGATATTCCTGAAATTTCAGACATGGCTACCCGGGTGACATCAGATTCCCAGTTCTAAGAGGTTTATGACCTGTTTACACACCATTTACGGTATAGAATTTGAGGACGTCCCAATTCAACCAACTTGGGGTGCTATTAATCTTGGGTCAAGATTTCATTGAGACCGAAACAACCGAAAGCCAATTCAAATGGTGGCTTCTCCAATGTCCAACCACACAAAATTTGCAAACAGAGTCTGAGAAGGGGGGTCATTCTGAGTGGACCTTGGTTTCAGGCAGTTGACGTTTCACCATTTCTCTGGTGGTTGCTTCAAGTTCTGGTTTGTCGCGCACAATTTGGCCGGGGTTCACAGCTTGGCTTTGGGATTTCAATGGTCAATTGCCCCAACTGTTCCATGTCTGTTGTTCGCAATACCTCACACGCCTCAAATGCCTGACATTCTGGTTGGATATGAACTGTTATAACTGTTCCATTGTTTTCCCATGTCATAACTGTTCCATTGTTTTCCCATGTTGGTTGGTTTTCCAATCTGCTGAAATACCTGACATTCGCCCTCTGTGGATCGGTGGCTTCTCAACGCAATCAGTAAATCTCAGTGAAGTCGTCGCTCAGATTGAAGGATTGCTTAAACTTGTGTAGCACTAAAACATGCAAGGAGATTTAATGGGAATATCATGGAATGTATAATCAACCTTAATCAACCATGTGATATTTGGGTGTGTCTGAAAATGGGGTGTGCCATTCAAATAACACAAGAATATTTGATCATCACTAAATTTGATCCCAATATGCCCTAACAGATTTTGGTCAACATGCCCAAACTATCCAACCATCTGGGAACTTTGAAGCATGGGCAATCCTAGATACTCTGCCACAAGAAGAGTTGGTTAGCATTAATGTTGAATCAAACAATCCATGCAGTTGATTTACCCCAATGATCCCCGATGTTGATTGTTAATTCCCCATGTTTGGTTGCTAAAAGCCTCATTCTTGATGGTCAAATCACACTTGTATATCCCATGAGTGTTCCCTAATGATCCCCAAAGTTTTTCCAATATGAACGAATGGATTATGTCAGTTATGTCATGTGATTTCCCCATATTCTCCATTGCCATTACAAAAAAAGTATTGATTTCCGATGATTTCCCCCATGATTTCCATCGAGGCATCAAGGTACGGAAGCTTCGATACCAGCGGGGCTGCAAAGGCTCAGAGGCCTGGATCGGGATCGGCCGTGGGTCATTTTCTGTGGAAAAAATCGTTGAGTCTTTGGAACTGGTGGGATTTTTCATCCAAATGATGAACTGGTGATTTTTTTCACCCAAATGATGGTGAAACTGGTGAAAAAAAAATCACCCAAATGATGGTGATGACTAACTTGATCTTAAGCATCTTGAAGAGTGTGATTGAACTGAAAAAACCAGCAACATGGACAAATAACCAGCACTGGAGGTTCCACGGCAACATCTTCGATTGGTTGCTAATGTGGCTGTGTCTGAGGATGGGGTGTACATGTTATATGGTAATTGAATGGGAAACATTGTGATTCTGGATGAATTTGGGAGTTTATGTTCAGAACCTATGCCAGGTTGAACCTACTTACTTTGATGTTGCTAGAGAATTTGCGATTGGTGGTTGTGTTTTGTGGATTCTTAGTTGTGTAGCGATACACCCCAATTGCTAACCAGCAAACAATCTAGAATCTAGCATCAATGGATTGGTTTACATGAAGATCTACCGGAAACCAATGGACTTTACCATCAAATCTAGGGTCTTTTCCTATATGGATCAAATCCCTTGCCACCAACCAGACAGCAGACCTTGGTGGAAAGGAGGCAGGTCTTGCCCGAATGCAGCTGCACCTGGGTAGGTCAACTGGATGGAATCTGGAAGTATGTTGATCTATGGGGAAATTGACCAAATATGAACATCATAGATCAAATATCTGTTGGGATTTAAGATATTTTTTTTCAGCGACCAACTAACATATTTCTGCACTTCGTTCTGATATAGTTTTCACCTGGCAAAAATTCTATAGTCATGTTTTCACAGATTCACAAATATATGTGTAGATAGGTTTATGGTCCCCAACTTATCACTGCTGACATTTCAATGGCACGAATCCGGATCCGTGATCCCATATCCAAAATTTCGGTTGCAGTATTTCTGTTCCACCGAAACAAAAAACATACCAACCATCCCGAAGTGGGAAGTGAAACAAAGAATTGGTTAAAGTCACTGGAATAGTGGTTAAAATACCAACAGATTTGTTTTTGTCATTGGAATAGTGGATAAAATACCAACTTTGCATCAATAATTTGGGTGGGCAACTGCCAAGCCAGGATTCTAGCTGCAAACTCCACCAAGCCACAGATCCGTACACCATCAACGATGATTTCTATATCTTCCCAACCCAAATATGTTCTGTTGATATTTCCCATCAAACTTGATGGTTAACCTAACCATCAATCTCCATCAACATTTCTTGTCATTACTATGATTGATAAATTATTGATAATTCATATAGTTTCAAGAGTGTCGATTCAGTTTCTGTAGTTGATGAAACGTATGACTGTTTACCCTTAACCATAAATATAACTCTGATAACTATCTATATAAACTATATATATATAGTATATTATAGTATATTATCTATAACTATTTTTTTCATCAACTATGATGTCATAGATAATATGCTATTATGGATAAAAAAAAGAAAGAAATACTATCATAAATGACAATTTGTGTCATCAACTCATGATGATTTCTATAGAGTTTCTGATCCGCCTGCAGGCTGCTGCTCTTCAACTCGCTGGAGAGCGCGCCATGCCGCACCTGCCGGGGGAGTTAACGAAGGCGTGAACATATTCTATTCATATTACATACCCTGAAAATAGATTGGAAATTACAAGTCAAAATGAATATCATATGGACATGTATGTACCTTCTTGGAAAGTACTTTGGGTAGGATTTTTTGGGGTGGTTGAGTCGGTGAAGTAGCTTTTCAGGAGCTGTTTGGGTCCATAGAGCATAATTCGTTCATCGTCCAGTCCTTTGAATTTCTTTGTGGGATTTGAATGTAATTAACAGTTTGGGCAAAACATGAGCTTTACAACAATAGGCGACAATATAGGTATAGTCTCTGTCAGTGTGGTACGCACGAAACCACAATGCAAAAAAAAAACAAAGGTACCCTCTGGTAAACTAACATAACTATGGAAAATCACCATTTTTAATGGAAAACTCACTATTTCTATGGCCATTTTCAATAGCTGTTTTGACATAACCAGAGGGTATCCAGTATCTGTGCAAAAAGACCTGAAGACTTCGGGGTCCGTCCACACGCACTCAGATGAACCATTGACAATGACAATTTGGTATAGCAATCCCCAAAAAGATCAAGTTTGCTACGATGCTACTAAAAATTGGTGGTAAATCACTTGTCTAGTTTTTGGGGGTTACCAGAATTCTAGACTCCCCAATTCACAATGGATATCCACCAGGCTCTCCCACCACAGACACAAGAAGGACATATTTCGGCAACTGGGTGGGTGAAATATGGTAAATCAAATCATATCAAATCTATTTTCTTCAAAAATGGCGAGTCATCTACAATTTCAAAGGTTTGAGCCCTGATCGAGTAGAAGATTATATAATCGAACATGTAACATAATTTCAATCATATGTTACAATCATATGGTTCATTAATCAGTTGATGATTGTTTGAAATCAGTGCTACAATCATTAATCAAACATCTGTTTGCTGTAATTACAATCATATGTTTCGCCTGCACGGTCACCAGAAGCATTGGAGCCTCGGGAGGAGGAGCATTCTGAGGATCTGGGGCGTTTCTTTGCTGGAAATTTTCCTCAGAATCCACTGGTCATAGCACAAGTTGTATAAGTTATGTGTATATGATCCATGTATACATGTCATATCAATGTATATATATATAATAAATATTACTGTAATAAATAAAAATTGATTTTATGATACACAGAATACATACAGTATGTATCGTGCCTAGATGCCACGCTGTGGATTTCACCCCCAAGCGGTTCATCCAAGCGATTGGTGCTCCCACGCCATAGTTGTTCTATTCATTGCTGGTTGGTGGTGGCCAACCTACCATTGGTTGGTAATATACTGTTAATAATGGTTAATATTAATGGTTATTATATGGTTAATGATGGCTAATAATATTCTGGTTGGTGGTTGAGCCACCTACCCCTCTGAAAAATATGACAACTCGTCAGTTGGGATGATGACATTCCCAATTTTTATATGGAAAAATATGGAAAAATAATCCAAATGTTCACAAAACACCAATCAGCATTGGATGAGGCTGTTTCAGAATCACGCGGAAAAATTGGGCATTGCGAAAGCATGTTTACATCTAGGGGAACCGGCCCGGTGTTCGTGGACCTTGTTTGTAACCCAGGGAAAACCGCCGCCCAAGTGATCAACTCGTTTGCTGCCCAGATTTTTTTTCTCGGTGTGTCGGGGAAACCGGTCCCATCATGTCCCATCCACCAGGAAAATCTCCAGGAAAATCCCAATTTTCGACAAAGATTTCGTCACGGACAATGAGAAAATGTTTTTTTTTTAAGGTGCGAAAGAATCACTCTAAAAATTTGTTTGGAGAATTGGAGGAGATTCGACAAGGCGACGATTCAGCAGCTATTCGACAAACGACCCAACGACTCGGCGATGGCCATGCGACATGTATACGACGACATGCTAAGTAGACATCTGGTTGGTGGTATACCTACCCCAATGGTGGTTAATGGTGGTTAATGGTGGTCAATGGATATATATATATATATCCTGGTTGGTGGTTTCAACCTACCCCTCTGAAAAAACATCGACAACTCGTCGGTTGGGGTGATGACATTCCATTCCCGATTAATATGGAAAGTCATAAAAATCCATGGTTCCAGTCACCACCAAGCAGATCACCATCATAATTATGTATTCCCATTGTTGTTGGTTTATAGCCTATGAAAACCAGGATAAAAACCATCACTATCAATCACTATTACCTACCAACCAGTATACATCTTGTTGTTGTGATCATCCCCAAGCACCAAGGGACATTTTCCAGCTGCTGCTGCAACTGTGTTGCTTGGTAGCTGTCCTCGATGCTTGAAACGTTGGCTTTTGCAAGAGTTGTTACATTATGTTACATGGGTTTGTTAGCACATTTAGGGGAATGGTTTGAGGGAAAATCTTTGCGAAACATGAGGAAACGATCGTTTTTACATCTTTTACCATCGATTAGAGGGGGGTTCCAGCATATGTTTTCCTTCGACCATGTCTGAGATTCATTTTGATTTTGCTTATGGGAGTCTAGGAGTTGACATCAAGTCGAGGGGTGGTAAATCAAGTTGGAATGCCCATTGATGTTCGGGTTGTGTCCTGCATTTCTATTGAAATTGGCAGAGATGCCACAGCATTTGATATAATATATATGACTGTTGACATGAAGGGTTTTCAAGCGTTTCCCACAGAATCTGAGGTCTTGTCACACAATTTCGAACGATATTGATATAACGAGGTAAACCCAACAGTCAACCATCTTCAAAATCTCCATTTGTATGGGTGCCAAAAAAACTATCCCCAACTTTTATGCTTACCTCATTGGGTTTCCCACATTAATTGTGATAAACTCTGGGCATTCTCTACCCTCTGGTAAACGTTTACATAACCATGGAAAGATCCACCATTTTCTAGCTGGTTAAATCCACTATTTCTATGGTATTCTATGGTCATTTTCAATGTCGCAAACAACGTTAGTCATTACCAGGCCAAGTGCTATTCAAACATCTTCAAACGCCAAATGATGGCCCGGTTTTTGCTTCAACTCTCAGGCCCAAGGTTTTTGCATCACCAAGACATCGACTCGACCAGGTTTAAGTCTGAAAAGTGAGGATGGCCTTCCCAATGATGTCCGTGATATCCATAGTGATGGTTCATAGTGATGGTTCATAGTGATGGTTCATAGTGATATCCATAGTGATATCCATGAATAATAATGTGATATCCATAGTGCCATAGTGATGGTTCATAGTGATTGATAGTGATGGTTAAAAACCATAAACCTAATAAAAACCATGGGTTAATAGTGGTTAATAGGCTATGGCTTACCCAACCGTGATATCAAACCAATGCCATCTGCACCATCCCCAAGAAAAATTACGTACCATAGATGAGTGATAAAAAAAATATCCCGGAATGGTAGGGTTTTTGTTGGTTTTAACCCACCAAAAAACGAGGCAATTCGAGCAGGGAAATGATGACAACCATAGGATTAGGGCTCCAAATTTTGAGATACTCCAGTAATCAAAATATGCTCAAACATGGCAATGGACAATTCTCCACCTACAGTACCCATTTAGTTCAGGGATTTCCCAGCTAGAAAAAAATTGAGTACCCACCTAGCTTGGTATCCATATATCGTTTAGTAGGATTTCCCAGCTAGAAAAAAATTGAGTACCGAAGGGAACATCCTCCTTAGATCTCTGTTCAATCCCATAAAACCCCCTTTTTGTTGATGCGGAAAAATACCCATTCTATCCCATTCACCTGGTTGGTGGTTTCAACCATCTTGAAAATATTAGTCAATGGGAAGGATTCTCCCATATATGACATGGAAAATATATTCGCCATGTTTGAAACCACCAACCAACTATATATATTAGGCTATAGACCATTCACCAAAGCTGACCCATTAGTCAGTTGGGATGATGACATTCCCAATATATGGAAAAATAATCAAAATTTTCCAAACCACCAACCAGTCATTCACATCCCCATGGAAATCCCCATGGAAATCCCCATGGAAATTCATCACCGTCTCGCTCCCCGGTCGTCTCAATGCCGTCCTTTCGTTGCTGCTCCTGCTGTCGCCGCCGCACCACCGCCACAGCCGCACCGGCGGCCATGGCGCCAGGCCCAGTTACCCACGGGGGATGAAACCCTCTGGTAATGACTAACAGTTTGCGACATAGAAAATGGCCATAGAAATAGTGAGTTTAAAGTTTTCCCATGAAAAATGGTGATTGTCCATAGTTATGTAAACGTTTACCAGAGGATAACCTTCTTAGCCATCTGTGCTTTTTGGCTTCCAATCACTCATGGCTGTAATGCAGGACCAATGGGACAAGCCCAGGGGCACTTACTATGCCGGGTAAGGTCGGATCCCTTCCAAACATGTCGGGATGTCCAACTCCAAACGCACAGATCTTGGGTGGTTCCACGTGTTCCATGTTCGCTGGGAGAAACCATCCTCAACTAACCCAGTCTGGTGACACTAACCATCACATCCACCCACATCCCACTAATCCAATCGCATGGTTTCTGCTATTTCCAGAATTCAAGGAGAATTACCATGGTAAAAAAAGGGAAAGAAACTCCACACACACAGCTAGATTGCGATGTTGCGATGTTGAACCCCCCAACTACATTAAAAAAAGTGGCAGCTACTTGGGAATGAATCCCTTGTGGTTGGTTTTACCACCCAAGAAAAACACCCAAGATCCTCATCAATTCACCGTTTTTTTGCCGCCAATTCTTTGGGCAAACAAAGCTGCAGCACGGGACCGGCAACATGGGAGAAATCTTGCGCTGGACTCAAACTAGAAATCCTCAAATCACGATTTTCGTGATTAAAATACATAAAAAAATAGGGAAACCAGATTTGAGATGGAAAGTCATTGATCAAATTCTTGAAATGATCATTACCTGACTTGCCAGACATTCCCAAACATTGATCAATAAACTATTCATCGCTTGTTTATGCTTGAACTTTGATAAAGGAACAGCTGTCCACAGGGTATGGTTCATGCATCCAGGGGATCTTTAGAGAACAATACCAACGCCAAATGTTCGAACTGCTCGGACTCTTTATCTGGAAAATACATCGTTGATAAAATACAGATAAAGATGTAGATGAGTGATAAAATACAGATAAAATACAGATAAAATACATCCAAGGTTCTGGAGAATACTCTGGATATGAATGATGCAGAATGATTCTCCTATGAACCTCAGACCACAAATTCAGTTGTGCGTCTATAATTCTTGTCCATGTGAAAAACCCAACTAAAACAAAGGTTGTAAAGGTTGACTAGTAGTGATCATCATTCCATAGTAGGGATGAACACAACAAATATTGACATCACAGGTTTAGATAGTTTAGATGTAAGCAATAGCTCAGCCGGCCGAAATCCAGGTATCCGGCTCTGTTCAAAAATTTGGTTTTGTTCATGGATGTCCATCCCCAGAAAATATTAGGTATGACTGGTTTTGATTAATCCCCATATTAGATCTAATAGTAGTGGATTATCTAAACTATATCATACCTGGTTGGTGGTTTCAACCCCTCTGAAAAATATGAGTTCGTCAGTTAGGATGATGACATTCCCAATATATGGAAAGTCATAAAAATCCATGGTTCCAGTCACCACCAAGCAGATCATCATATTCCCATTGTTGTTGGTTTATAGCCTATGAAAACCACGATAAAAACCATCACTATCAATCACTATTGCCTACCAACCAAAAACGTCCCATTTTGGATCGTTCATAGCCCATCTGATGTGGCGACTTCACTTTGGATCGGCCCCACCTTCGAGCATCACGCTTCAGCCGTTCCCGGTCCTGAACACCGTTTTAAACCAGGTAGTCAGCCGTATATAGTTTAGATGAGGCTTGTTTAAACCCTTGATCTATGAATATGTTTATATGATGTATCAATGTGATGTTAATAAGGAGTATATATATATAGCTGGTTTAAGTCTCATACGTGCAACGATAGTTTTACCATCCTCTTATATGAGCCTATAGTCCCGGTTTTGATTCTGGGACATGGGAGAGAAGTGAAAGCCAACAAAAACACATGGGACAAAACACATTGAGTTGTAGCAGCACACGTGCGGAAATCTAGGTTGTGCAGAAACAAAGGAGATGTCAGAGCCTATATGCCAAGGCTTTAGAGTTGTGAAATTAACGCCTAAATGGACAATCCTCGATGCGCAGTTAAATCAAAAGTTCCTTACAGCAGACACGCACATCGAAACTATTAGAAACATGTGTGTATATATATCATGTGAGATTCTGTGAACTTTAACCCTCAATATTCCTCAATTCTATCTGTTCAGTTTGTCAACTTGACAACTTGACATTTCCGCGCATCCCTGGCCTCTTCCCACCTGAAATTCACGGCGCGCTCGTGGAGTCAAGAAGTGAGGAACTCAAAACATGTCCGGAAAGAGGGTTGCTTCCAACAGCCGAGGTACAAGGTGGGTAGATGGGTAAATATCATGCTTTTTTACAACCAATTGACCTTTCGAATGGCTTGGAAGAATCCTGTAGAGTTTTTTCCCAAATCTAATCCCATTGAGTTCCAGGATATGCTTGGTATTGGGCTTCCACATCCGAGCAACGATGCCATGGAAATAAGGCCGCCAGGGGTTACCATTCGAAACATCGACTGGAGGGTGTCGATCAAACGAGCGGGCTGAGATCCACACTGTTGCCTTTCCTGGGCTGATCATTCGGAATCTGAGCTGGACACTGGAAAATCTCCACAGCATTTCATAAATAGATGATTGTCACATGATTGTCACATTGATGCAGATGTTGTAATATGCTTAATTATTTACCACTAGTTGTTTACTAGATATATTTATGAATATATGTTTACTATGTTGTTTACTAGTTGTTTACTATGTTGTTTACTAGTTGTTTACTAGCTGTTTACTATGTTCAAATACACACAAATCAATGTGGGATCGAAACTTACGATGTATCCAAAAAGAGGTTAGTCCTACCTGGGGATCCCTGGTGGAGATCGTGAATTTTCTGGGGCCCACCCAATGGAAATAGTCCAAAAAAAGACCACTTTAAAAGGGTTGGTGGTTTCAACCCTCTGAAAAATATTAGTCAGTTGGGGTGATGAAATTCCCAATATATGGAAAAATAATCCAAATGTTCCAAACCACCAACCAGAGTTTAAAAGTTGTTTGTTCAAGAATGGACTTCACCGTGTTCCATTGCTATGCTTGATTATTGGAGGATCCTCCCACTATCTGGTTCACCCTGATCATAAATCCTCTGTCTGAGAGGTTTTTTTAAGCCAGTGGGGATTCACCCGTTTCGCACATACGAAAAGCGCAGCTACTGATCATCATTGGTTGAATCACCAGTGAATCGTTGGCTATACAGGCGATATAAATCTGTATAATACCATTTGGTTATTTAACATAGCCATGGAAAATCCCTTATAAATGGAGGTTTTAATGGGTAAATCAACTATAAATGACCATTTTCCATTGCTATGTTAAATAACCAGAGGGTATATCCCCGTCTTTCTTGACGATTGCTGTCCCTTTTCCTATTGCTACATCCCCGTCTGATTCGTGAACCTCCACAGCACCCGGCCTTTCTTCGGTCGCTGGTGGGTGGGCTACTCAAAGGTTCCTTGGTAGGTGAAAATCCACGACCAACAAAAAAGTGGTCCCCCGATCGATAGGTAACTTTGTTTATCAGGCTAACTAACTATGGGTTTATAATGGTTTATAATGGTTTATAATGGTTTATAGTGGTTTATAATGGTTTATAATGGCTTATAATGGTTTAATTGTGGTGTCTACAATGATCTATAGTTAGATACACTTAGATGGCTTTACAATGATTTATAAACAAACTTATAACTGGGGGACCCGCATTTGCAGGATGTTTATACATAATGAAATTATATAACATCATCACACTTTATGATTTTCATTTTTTCCAACCTTGTCGATGTATATTGGAATGGCATACCCTGAAAACCTTGCCCACAACAGAACATGTTGTTCTAAATTGTTATTTGGTGGTTCCATATAATGTATATATATTATTTGACATTATCATATTAATATATTGATTTATTAGTATGTGTATATATGTATTTTTTAGTCTAGCAAGAGGATTTGTCTTCGAGGAAGAAACAGAAATGAGAATAGGGTACCTCCAAATTCCATGCTTTATGATCTTGATAGACTATTCATCCATTGGACAAAACAAGTAATTTTTGGGAATTACTATTCATTGGGTAAAATGATCATATTCAGGTGGAATTACCCATTTGAATTCCACCTATATAGAATAAACAGGTTGGGTAAAGTGATCAAGTCTGGTTTGCCCATCACTTGATGGCTATTCATCCCCCATTTGGACAAACCCGGGAGATCTCAGCAAGCGTTCCACCTATATAGATCTATATATCTAAATAGTTTTGAATTTAGCCATCAATTTTGGGGGGATATTTTGGAACAGTCACTTGGGATACCCTCTGGTAATTTAACATATAGCTATTGAAAATCACCATTTTTAATGGGAAAATCCACTATGAATGGTCATTTTCAATAGCTATGTTAAATTACCAGAGGGTATATACAGTATAACATCACTATAGATCGGATATGTGAAGTCGTCTGTTGGGATATTTTGGGATAGTCACCTCAATCGGATTGCCAAAAAATAACGGTCGAGTAGACATCTTGAGCTTCACACGCCCTTCTCCAAATAGTCCCGCTTCCTGGTCACTTGGAATTCACAAATTGACCCCATGGGGGGAAGACAATGCTTTCCTCTAAAGAGAATTTACTAAGATCTAAAAAAGTAGTTCCTGGTAGTTAGGAGAATGAAAGCCTAAAGTGCCTAAAGACCCATATCATAGCTCTAAGTTTTAGTTTGGTGATTCAGTAGTTCATTAATGGTAAAATTAGCCATTACCCATTATATAGTTTATTATTAGTGGTAATAGCTTAGTAATCATTATTATTATTAGCCATTACCAGTAGCTCTAAGGTCCTGGTAATGACTGGGACCAGTCTCTAATTCTAAAGTCTCCGGTTCTGTACATATTACCCTCTGGTAAACTAACATAACTGTGGAAAATCACCATTCACTATAGGTAAATCCACTATAAATGTGGTGTTTTCAATAGCTATGTTAAATTGTCATAGGGTATATCGAATCACAAATTTTGAAACCAACAACTAGAGCAACTTTGAAGTGCAGTGTCAATTTTCACCAGGCTGGCCAGATTCCCGACCGCGCCAACTTTGAGTTACTAAATGGCGTCAAGAAAAGTCAAATCTGGTGCTCTTGAAATGGCACTTCTAGAACGAAGTGCGCCAAGGGGCTGATCAATCACCAGATCAGCCATGTAGTGTTTACATGTGTTTACTATAGATGTATAGAACTGTACATCAATTATCAAACACCAACATCACCCATTGATGTCTCTACAGGTAAAACAGTATATAATTGTGTATAACTATATATATAATATTATATATTATGTATTATATTATATTACTATTATATTACTATATACATGTCCGCAAACTAACATAGATGTGGTTTTCCCCACCACTAAACGTCGATCATTTTCCGAGGGTTTCCCCATGGCCTGGGTTTGGGTTTTGGCTCTCAACAGCATTGACAACCAGAAGAAAGGCAGTGAAAACACTTGAAAACACCACTGAAAAAACAGAAGAACTGTGAAATCATCTCAAGAGATTACCATAGCTATGGAAAACGAAGGAAAATGGCCCATTTATAGTTGATATACCTATGAAGAAATTGTGTTTTTCATAGCTATTTTAGATTCCCTGACGGTATCCAGTCGTGGGGAAGAATGGACAACCAATACTCCAGGTACCGCAGATCAAAACAGGCCGTACTCATCAACCAATAGCTCTTCGACAGAGAGACATAATTTGGAGAACCTGCACACTCCACTAGTACAGCTATCTATACGGTAAACAAAAGATTAATAAAGCATCTGCCATTTTGCAAGAATTGGATAAAATTGGGTGGTCTAGACCGTACTCAGTTGGACGTTTATTGTTGGGTTTAATTACCAGATAATCATTTTCATACATACAGCTACGCCACTGCACCATGTCTCTTGGTTGTCAATCGCTGAGCCTTAAATGACCCATGACAGATGCATCTGGTCACACAGATCGTCACGAATTCACATCCCGCAACGTGATTTTTACGGCGAGGATGCAGGTGTTGGGGTGGATGACGCCGAAAACCAGAGTTGTGCCGTGGGCACCCGTGAACCTACGACTGGGTTGTCGCTAGCATTATATTGACAGCAATCAACTAGGCCAAAGGAATCGATAGGACAGGGACGTGCAACATCTGGAAAACGATTTTGCATACAGTCTATATCTACAGCATATGATGGATACCTCCATGTTCGAAAGTCTGGTGCGGACAATGTGGGATCCAGTTTGGGACACTACAGGGATAGTATTCTCCAACAGTAGATATAAATTTCGAATAATCTCGTGCACCATAGAAATCAAGAATACCAAGCCATGTCTTTTGCAACCACGAAAAGTGAAAGACCACCCTTGTTGGATGTTTTTTTTTCCGTACTTCTAACGTTTGCTTGGACCGCTTAAACCACCATGTTTTCTCCCTTGTTTTCCCAAGGCGTCGTCCGGAAAAATGGCCGTTTCCACGGCTTCGTTAAAGATTCACTGCTGTCGCGGCGATTTTTTTTGACCCCGCCATCAGATCGAGGTGCTTGTGACCTGTGCCCGGGGAGAATCATAAGCCAATCTTGTGGTATTCCCTATTTATAGGCGAATTTGTGCGCACATACATATAATAGAATATGTTTATCTTTAAAATGTTGTGATATAGATGATGGTACTCTACTCTACATTACATATTTCTATGTATACATGTACGATAAAGTATTGTAAAATTATGTATTTATATCTCAAGCATCATTTCTCGCTAATCTGGGTTTGTTTGGTGACTGACACCGTTTTTTCCATATTACATTTGCCCAAATTAAGGGTCTATTTCACATTATGAAATACATCTAGCCATATGTCTGTCTATCTGCTATCTATCTATCTATCTACCTATCTACCGTATCTACTCTATCTATCCATCTATCCAAGTGACATATCAACTTAGAATATCTGTCAGTTTTTCACTGGCATGCTTTGGTATCTTCAGCCCCACCACCCCTTATTGTTTGTGGTATTAAAATATGCAAATAGCCACTGTATCCCCTACTTTCAAAAAAAAAACATCCATATTTGGCGTTTATCTCCCATGTTTAGTGTTCCATGTTTTTCAAGGAATAGTTCATGCATGTCCAACAAATTCTTCGTTCACATCCTCGGTTGCCATAGCAAGTGGGAACCGAACCATATTCCTTCACGTAGTGAATGAGTCATTCCTCCATATCCCCACTATCCCATGCATATTCACCATTATATGTCATTACCCGATGATCTATGACCATACTCTTTTCCCAACTTAATTAAATAGTATTCTGATGTTAGGGCTTAATATGGCTCAATCATATCCCAACTTTATGGGGGTCACTGCACCATTTCAAAACCGACCAATGGGGGGCGCAGGACTTGCCATCATCAAGGCTATTACAAGAAATTATACGTAGTTTTAGCCTTGTAACCCCAGCTAAATAAATATATATATATATATGTATATATATAAGTATATATATATATATATGTACGTATATATATATATATATAAATTAAAATTGTTGCTATAATTATTATACCCCCATACATAACCATCGTTTTTCCAGCGTTTCTCTATTACGTCCCATTGTACCATAAACACCCGTGCGGGGAGTTAACGGGACGTAGCTTTCAACATTGAAAGTCGCAATCCTTCGCGCCTGTCAGCGATTTTTTTTTGGGGGGCTCAAAAAAATATCCAAAATCAGAAACATTTTTTTTGAAAAAATCACGTTTTACAACAGTTTTGGAACCCTTTGTCCGTCAACTTCACTTTTTACCCTCACATCTTCGCTTGCTTTTTCAGTTGCTTGGCAGTCGCTCGCAGCACGCAGTCCGTGCTGTGCTTTGTTGAGCTTTGTTGATCTTGCCTTTCTTTCTGGTATTAATGCCCGGTGGAAGCTTATCTTTGATTTTCTTCCAGGTGCAATCGATACCACCTGTGTGCACACTCAAAGCTGGCTTTGGTCCTCGTCGCTTCAAGCGAACAAATTCTCCAGCAGCGTGATTCACTTCCTCATGTTTCAACTGGTATGTCTTTGACAAGGAGTGGTATGCCTTTTCACCATCAGTCACCAAGTGTGAGATCCCTTTTTGATCTTCTCCATGTTAGCAAGGGCAAGCGGAGATCTTGTTAACGTAGCAAGAAGATAGTCAGCAAGTGCAAAGGAATTGTTACTGTAGCATGAAGATAATTAGCAAGTGGAACAGAAGATCTTGTTAACGTAGCATGAGGCAAGTGCAAGAGAAGATCTTGTTAACGTGGCATGGAGACAGTTAGCACGTGCAAGAAAAGATTTTGTTAACGTAGCATGAAGATAGTTAGCAGGTGCAAGCGAAGATCTTGTTAACATAGCATGAAGATAGTTAGCAAGTGGAAGAGAAGATCTTGTTAACGTAGCACGATGATAGCTAGCAATTCCAAAAAAGATCTTGTTAACGTAGCATGAAGATAGTTAGCAAGTGCAAGAGAAGATCTTGGTAACGTGGCATGAAGATAGTTAGCAAGTGCAAGAGAAGATCTTGTTAACGTAGCATGAAGATAGCTAGCAAGTCCAAAAAAGATCTTGTTAACGTAGCTTGAAGACAGTGTGCATTTGAACATGAACGTTAATAGCCCACCGCCCACCCCACCCCACCCTGTTGTATGCAAGTGTTGCCAACGTAGCATGAAGATAGTTAGCAAGTGCAAGAGAAGATCTCGTTAACGTAGCATGAAGATAGTGTGCATTTGAACATGAACGTTAACAGCGCCCATCCCATCGAAACCCCCCCACCCCAACCCACCCCAGCAAAAACGATGAAACATCTTGTCCGGTTCCCCCCCTGCTAGCATAAACATCCATTTATATCTCACAAACGAAAAACAACTCAAAAAATCACCGAAAAAAAATGCCATCGGTCAATGGATTGGTTTAAGGGAATATTTACCGGAAACCTCCATATTTCATGGTAAAAAAAACATGGATTTCCGGTGTAGATTTTCCCTTAAACCAAACCATTGCCATCGATTTGGGGCCCATTTTCTCGCCAAAAACGGGGGCGCCACGCAACATGCTACGGGCGCCTTCTTGGCCCGTCGCCGTCTCTCCAGGCGCGGCACCAGGCGCCAAAGCTCGGCGCCCGCGGCGGCCTCGCTGCTGTCGTCCGCCGCGGCCATCAGAAGGCCCTGGTTGGGGCCCAGAAGGCCTCGGTGTGGGGCACTGGTGAGCCACCGGGGTGGGGAAAACATGGGAAGAACATGGACAAACATGGGAAAAACATGGGGAAATGGATGAAAAATCATATGGAAGATGGTGGGAAAAGATATGAGAAAATTGGAGAGAATGTGGAAGGACAATGTAACATGTGGGAACATGTTAGGGATTTCTAGGATGAGAAACAATGCTGGTTTTGGATGCAGGAGCACAATGACAATGTGTGCCCCCTAGGGATGGCTAAGATGGTTAAAATATATAACTAGCCTAGCCACAACTGAGACGTGTGGTATTCCCAACAGGAATAACTTTCAGGATATGTTGAATGGGGACTTTCACTGAATTGATCCAGCAGAAGTTGGGACTGACTTCTGTTCAAAACGAGGAAGTACCCTCTGGTAAACTAACATAACTATGGAAAATCACAATTTTAAATTGGAAAATCCACTATTTCAATGGCCATTTTCCAGTTCGCAAACTGTTTGTTTACCAGGCCGGGTAACCAACAGTGACTTGCTCAAAACCATGGGTCCTTTTGGACCAACATGGGTGGACCGAGACGGGAGCGACCGAGTTGTCACGGTGAGTGTAACCATCCCATCTGAGGATATGGATGACCTGGTTGGTGGTATACCTACCCCTCTGAAAAATATGAGTTCGTCAGTTGGGATGATTCTTCCCAATATATGGAGGAGAAAAAAAAGCAATGTTCCAAACCACCAACCAGTGACAAAATTTGGGATGCATGCGTTGGTTTTCCCATCTGTAGGCGCTTTTCGGTGGGTCAATGGCTCGTGGGTTGTTTCAAGCAAGGTGACCCCATCTCAGGATATCCACAGGTACAAACAAATGGATGCGTAAACCCAAGCACTACCTTGTCGGCTGGACTTTGCCCAATTATCAAATGAATTAACAAAATGGTGTAGTGGAAATTCAAGCAGTACGAGTATGAGTAAGAGTTACCCTACATAGTTTCCATCAAACAATGGGGCAAATGTGGTAAAAGGTATGGGGTTTACCACTTATATCATAATGATCGTGTATTATCCATTACTGTCTCCATTCTGCCATTCGATTGTTAAGTAAGATAATAATATATAATGATAATGATAATGATATCATATATCATATATATATATCATAAATACATATCATAATATATCATAGTATATAACATGTATATATATATGCATATCATATATCACAATATATCATAATATATCATAATATATCATAATATATCATAATATATCATAATATATCATAATATATCATAATAAATCATAATATATCATATATATATATATATATATACATATCATATATCGCAATATATCATAATAAATCATAATATATCATAATATATCATAATATATCATAATATATCATAATATATCATAATATATCAAAATATATCATAATATATCA
>Ga0126342_10005173_pt1 | contig 22642 bp, 22 predicted proteins | sample Cyp1metagenome_FD_92528 | JGI IMG/M metagenome (GOLD analysis project Ga0126342, IMG submission 92528) | Coral microbial communities from Lord Howe Island, Old Settlement Bay, Australia - Cyphastrea 1 metagenome | ecosystem: Host-associated > Invertebrates > Cnidaria > Coral ...
AGATCGTTATGATTTCGATAGGATCCCCTCTTGCTACCCACGTCTCTCAAGAGGGAAAACAGTCTGCTGCAGGTGAGTGGTGAGGGCATGTGATCACATGCACGTTCACGAGAACACAAATTGATACATACATACATACATACATAGATACATACATACGTGTCTATATATATATATATACGCTCACCCCCCCTCCGACGACCCCGCTTACAACATCATCTGACTATATTGCCCACATCATCCACATTTGTATCTCAGCTTTTCATACCTGTCATACTGAGAATTTTCCATTCTGCATATCTACTTACCGAATGTATTATAACATTTTTTCATTTGGAGAGTTTTTTTGATAACTAGAGGCAACAGAGTAAGAATAACATCTTGATCAGCCTTTTCTTACTATATTCAGAATATACTTTCATTGTAGCTTCAATATACCTTTAATATGCAATTTTACTGACCTTGAAAGTGTCTTTAATAAACCTTCTAGGTGCCTTTACTATACCTTGAATATACCTTTGAACAGCTGTTTATACATCTCTAATATACCTTTAGTACACCGTTTAATATACCTCCAGCATACCATTCAATATACGAGGAAGCTACCTCCAATATACCATATAGTTGACCTTGAACATGCCTAAATATACCTTTAGTATACCTTAAATACACCTTCAATACATATATCTTGAATATACCATGTAATATACCTTCAGTAGACCGTTTCATAACACATGAGTATACCGTATACCCTTACTATACTTGAATATAACTATGTTATTCCTTTAATCTATCTGTAATATACCTGTATTATTCCACTTAATATTGACCATGAACTTATCTTTAATATGAACTTATCTTTAATATACCTGTAAAATACCTTTGAAACACCATCTAATACACCTTCATTATACCTTTGACATACAGGTTTAGAAAACACAACCGAGGTGTAGCACATTCGCCAATCCACAGGTCCTAGGGACTCCAAATTTGAATAACAAAAAACAAGAACACCAACAAAAATAATTTTCCAGAGGTCTTGGGGACCTTAAATTTGGAAAAAACACCTTGAGAAAAAACACACAATATTTTGAGACTCTTTAAGGAGGGCCCAGCAAAAAACCTTGGAAAAAAACAAGAACAACAATATTTAGACTCTTTGGGGAGGGCCCCATGGAGAAAACAAAAGAACATCAAAAAAACCTCAAGGAAACCAACCATGTAAAAAACATATTTTGAGATTCTTTGGGGAGGTCCCCATGGAGAAAACAAGAAGCACCAAAAGAACGTCGAAAAAAAACAAAAAAACAAAAGCAACCAAAACATCCAATATTTTGAGAATTTTTTTGTCATGGCCCACCCCATGACATGACCGAGTGAATGAACGGGATATTGTTTCAGATGTTAGCATGAAAGGGATATTGTTCCAGATGACTCAATGAAAGGGATATTGTCTTATATCGACTGAATGAAAAGGTTGAAGCAGACGATGGGGTCATGGGGGGGCTGACCATGTATATGTATATATATAGATATGTATGTATGTATACATAGTATATACACAGATATAGGAGACCTTTTGTCTTCCATGACTTACAAGGGGTTCCCCGTCGGTTTTCTCTTCGTTTCCGAAGTAACACCAACAGGTCGCCAACCAACCTAGTTTCTCACCACTCCAGTCATTGCCAGTCTTCAGCAAGGTGAGATCATCAAGGTGAAGGCACACTACAATTGGTCTATGTACCAAGCCTTGCTGAATGCCACTAAGAGCTCTCTGAAGGCAGGGGCTGAGGATGGGGGATGAGGGACTTGACTGTGATCACTATTTGAATCGGATTTTACTTCTTTGATCTGACAGGTTTTTTTTGGGGATTGCGAAGCAGCTACCAAACTTCAAAAGTCGACCAAAATCAGCTTGCAAAGTGCTCTCCAACAGGCCATGAAGTTGCGCCTCTCCTCCAACTACCGGGAGGGCAAGCCGCCACCTCCAGCCTTCTTCGAGGTGGATCAATGATGTGGACATAGCGATATGGCCCATTTAGTCCGATGACTTTAGCAACTTTAGCCCTTAAGAATGGTGATTTTCCGCAACTATGTTGAATTACTAGAGGGTAGTTATGTGAACACATGGGTTTTGTCTGAAAATTGTGGGAACAACCCATTCCATCCGCTGGTTAATCATCATTATCCTTTTTGACATGGCCAGAAGTGATGGTCTGCAATTTCAGACAGACTCATACATGCTTGATGTGGTACACTGGTACACCCCAAAATAACCATCCTCAATAGTTTTTTAGACGGGTGGGATTTCAATAACCATCTAAAATTAGAGGTTTATGGCATTGGGATTACTGCACTACACAATTTCATACATCCACGCCACGCCCATTCCATTTGGATCAGTATTACTATACCTATCAAAATGGCAGTTGTGGTCAACTACACCATTTTCACACCCAAATTGGAGTTGTGTAATCTCATGATATCCCAATTCATACTCCATTAACCAACATTGAACCACACCCATTTGTGCAAAAAAGGTGGACCTCCAACTGAATGGCGATGAAGTGGTGTTGAACCCTTCGGTGACCGACATCCAGGCGCATCATCAGAAATACGTAACTTGGAGGGTTGTTAGACTGTTAGACAATGATCACCTTGGAAATCCACCAGCGAATCATTTATTTCAATAGTTTGTATAGTTTGGCTGGAGTATTCCCAAGATGTAACTTGGACTCGGATTCATGCTGTTTGAGTCTGTTGACTCAAACATTCAGAATTTCTGGAGGCTGCGATCAACGGCGGTGCAGTGGCTGTTCTGAAGTGTTCCAAGATGATTGAGGCTTGGGATACAGTCTCTTGGATGCAATGGTGGGGATCCATCGGCATGTTCCTCCCATGATGAATGCATGCACTTGGCAGATGCAGTGAGTCAGTTCATCGACTGTCTTCGGGTTGCTCTCGGAAAATGATGCTCCGAGGTGGGCAACTTTTCATAAAGACTCAAGACATCTCAAGACCAAGTGTTGCCAACCTTGGGGTAAAGTTGAGAGATGTTGAGAGTGGTGTTGCTGATTTTGCCATGGTTTTTGCTCTTTATCATTCTTTATCCAGCCTGAGAGCCTACTGAGGTCACGATCCCCAAGAACGTGCAGCTTATTCTGGATGCCAACCTTCCTCCGGTGCAGGGAACGGGCTCCCAAGGCCGGAGATGGGTCGTGGCACTCTTGGTGCCATTGGTTGGAGAAGATTTCTAGACCCAGTTGACTACCAGCTATTGATGGTGTTATGTTAGTATACATATATATATATTATATGACATTATATATGTATATATGTATATACTGTATATAGTATGTATATGGTTGAAGATAACATGGTACAATATGCAGAGAACATCTCAAAGTGAAGTGAGCCATAGCTGGGCCATAGCCATCATGAACACCTCCACAGCTCCACCTGAAACGACGCTGGCAGGTACTTTCTATGACCGAATCGCACAAGATCGTGAGATCCTAAAGGCCTGATCAGGAGTGCACCCACATTATGGGTATACACATGATGTGTATATATATATAAATTACAATGTAGTATGATGTAATATAATATAATGTAATATAATGTAATATAATGTAATATAAGATAATACAATACAATACAATACTCACATATTCATATGATATTCGTTCAATAAACCTTTCAAGGTCAACATGCAGCGGTTCGGAGTCCAGCCGACCTCCACCAGGTGGTACTGCTACTGACGGGTAGCATCCAATCGGCCAAGAACATGTGTAACGGCTACTTGACCACCTTCAAAGAATATGAGTGGACCTGGAAGGAAAACATCGAAAAGATGCTTGGTGAAAAACCAAAATTTGGGCAGAAAAAACCCTGGTTGGAACAGGGGAAGATCTGCATTTCCCGAAGTGTGGCTGTAGATGAGGTCTTTTGTTCAGTTGTATCTTCTCTCGTCTGGTTGGTAGTTCTAGATGTTTCAATTTCACTCCCCCGAAATAGGCCGATGACTTCGGTTGACTTTTCTGTTTGTTGGCCCGGGTACCTTTACGTTCAGTTTAGCCCTCCTTTGTGATATTTTCTTCTCAATATTTTTCCAGGTTGTTTGGCTCAGCAATTCGTCATGGCATCCTCAGGAAGTATCAAGAATTCAAGAGCACAGATCCCAGTTTGGACGAGACCGAGTTGCTTGCCAGCACTCATTTCCAGGAATGGTGCCAGGGTAGCTGTTATGGGTCGAAGATGAGCTACCAATGGACTCATAGTTTTGGTCATGTTTAGTGCCAAACTATGCATTTTTTTGGCGAAGAATTTGGATTCCCAGTCATACACAATTGTCGAAGGGAAGGATTGTGAACAAAAGCACGAGAGCCTTTTTTCATCCATGAGCATATGCACAACTTTGACTTAAGGGAAATTACTTGCTACAGGGTGATTCTCCCCAAGTCAGTCATTCGTTGATTTTAGGTCCAAGTTGAAGGAATTTGTCGCCATGGAGAGCAAGGTGGAGCAGTTGACAGGTCAACACCAGACCTTTGGCAACGACCAGGGGAAGCCAATCTATACATGTGCACGTATATATATATATATGTATGTAAATTTTTATTTAATATTTACATATTTACCATCGTTGAATTATTCATTGGTTGGTGAACTATGATCATTTATGCAGATCCATCGACCTATCCGGTTGCAGGAAAAATACAGGGCAAATCCAGCAAGTTGGAGGGTCTAAGATTGACTTCTGCAAGTCCATCTTTCTAGGAACTAGTAGTTATGCTGAGAACAGCATATCATTTTTTTCCAAGCCCGTGCTGAATCACCATTGGTGAGTTTGACAAGAAGGCAGACACTGCCGTGCAGCATGCAAGCGTCGACGCTCCAATAGCAGTGAATGAGAGAGGGGCCCCTTTCCTTGTATCCCAAGCATTCCCGGACTTTGTTCCGGCATGCTTGTGGCCTTAGTCATGTGTTAGCAATCCTGTTGCATGCTTGTGGCTTTAGTCATGTGTTAGCAATCCTGTTAAATTAGCAACCTTTCCCGATCTGGCTTGTGGTTTCAATAATTGGTCTATATGTCACATTTCGTTCTCAAAAAGAGATGACGTCATGACGTCCATGATGACGATGACGATGATGATGACGATGACGACGACGACGATGATGATGATCCCAGCCGACCTATTTTTCGGGTCACAGGTGGCTGAACCGTCCTTGCTCAGCACCCCAACACTGAGGATCTCTGCCTTGATGTTGAAGACGGGGAGCTTGGCTCAAGACCTCAAGGGTTTGGCGGAGAAGTGGAAGTCCTGCTTTGCCAAGGTGTGGCAGTGGCAGAACGGTAGATCTGCGGGAAACACGCCTCACCATTTTGATGGCTATGGAACTGAAGTCTTAAATGAGATATCTTTGTCAAAATTCTTGGATCAAGCGCCGATATGGATTGCTCCACGCACCATTTAAACATCATACATGTTTATTAAACATCATTAAACTAAACATTATAAATGATATATAAGCATCGTTAAACGTGATTAGAGACAATCAACCATCTTCAAAGACCATCAAACGTTAACAAACAAGAGTCGTTCCTGAGAGCTAAGACCGTGCCTGCATGGTGGGTCCAGGAGTTGCACAAAGAAGCCTTCAAAAAATTGGAAGCCGTCAGTGAGATGGCCCCTAAGCCTCAGAAGATAGGCTGATGAGGTTTATTTTTCAGAGAAATTTGTTTCATTTATGGGAATTCATGCAACAAAATGGGATATGGGGAGATTCATCAGATAGATTTCAGACCTAGGGTATCACTGATGGAATGGCTCTCTCTAGCAGAACCATCCAATTTTGACTTTGAGACATATAGTGGAAAAGCTTGGGATTGCAAAGCCAAGGGCATACAATACAAGACTTGCAAGATTTTGCACAGCACCGCTTTAGTTTTATGATGGATGCACGTCTCCTTTTCTGGAGGCTTCATCGTTGGAACATGAAAGAGGTACCCTCCAGCAACGTACCAAGCTGCCATGACTCGATCTGAGGTCAAATCCACTCGGAAGAAGCTTTTGCGAGAGGTGTGCGCCACGATTTGTGATACACTTAATCTTCTGTATCCATTACACACACATATATATATGTATATATGTATGTATGTAATATATATATATGTACATATATATATATACACGTATACGTATATGTAGTTGTATGTATTATATTTTATATTTTTTTTATACATATGTTTATGGGACCCTATCGGTATGTCTGAAAGAACATATAGAATCATGGGGTGGTTCGATGTTGAAGTGATCAATTTTGGTGGGTTCATTGGCACACCATTTTTGATGACTCCTCCTTCAAATTCTGCAAACACATTCGAAATAAATGCACTGTTCTCCATTTCTGTCCGTAACATCAACCAAAAAACTGCACAAATCTCAACCACATTGCTAACAAATGCACATTTTGCACCACAAATTTTCATTTTCTCAACCATTCCCAACAAACGAGTCCCAAATCTCCCAGGTGGGTTCCGGCGACATCGACGCGCTGGCCTACGTGATGCAAACCTTGCAGGCGAGTTGCAAAGCCAATGTTTGGGTACAGTCAGCTAGTGTAACGTATATATATATGTATGTATATATACATATTATATAGTCATATATATATACATACATGTATTGATGGATGGATGGATGGATGGATGGATGGATAGATTCGTAGATAGACAGATAAATAGGATAGGATGAGATGAGATGAGATCAGGTAAGATAAGATCAGATAAGATAAAGAACAGGAAAGGAAAGGAGCGCAAAGGAAAGAACAGAAAAGACCAATAAGATTGATAGCTAGCTAGCTAGATACATAGATAGATGGATAGATAAGATTGACGCACACCCAGATGACTCTGATTTCCCTGGCAGGAAGTTTATGCAAAGCAAAGTGAGATCGAGCTGGATTTCATCCCCATTGAACACATGTACCGCATCCTGGATGAGCACTTGCCCAACATCATGGACAAGGAGCGTTTTTCGGGAAGTGGTTTGTTGAGCAGTGGCTGCAAAAGCCCTCTCGGTTGGTGATTGTAGGAATTACTGTACAGAGTTCATTTCTCCAATATATTGGGCATTGTCATCATCCATGAACCGGAAATCCTTATTTACCAGCCGTTATACACAGGGTTTTGAACACTGCTCACTGGGAGATTTAAAGTATCACCTTTCAATGGTTGGGTGATGTTCAATTTGAGGAGCCGGATAATTTGAGAAAAATCGCCTGAGAGAAATGTTCAATTTGAACTGCTGCAATATAGATTTGTCAGCTAACCTTTCAGGCTTGAACTTCCGAGGGAAATGGAGCAATCCGAAAGCCTGCCACATTGCTTAATTTTTTGCAAGTTCCCAAAATCATCTGTCTTCAAAATGTCAACCAAACTGCCGGCGAAGAGTTCCACCATGTTCCGCGATCCAGGAAGAACAAGATACTCGATCCATGCTCAAGAAGAACTGGAAGGACCGGCAAAGGTGTGTTCGCCTCGCAGCAAACCAAGATGGAGGTCGCTAACTTTCTCCCAGTTGGGGGTCTCAAAACCGGATCAGTACCATGGTCTTCACATCAAAATAAGGGGTCTATATTGACAATATCTTCCTTCCCCCATGGTATCATTGGAATGGACGAACCCCCCCATGGTGGTGGTGGGCGGTGCTCTCAACGAGGACCTGTTAGAAGAGAGCGAAGCCCGTCAGCATGAGCTCTCTCACAAGCAGTGCCCTGGAGAAAGATCGCAGCCGGCACAGCATTTGCTGTGCCCTGGGTTTGTCTGAAAATCTAGGGGAACAGCCTCAAATTTCCAGTGGTTTTCAATAATGTTTGGTAATGGCCATGAATGAGGCTATACTACCGTAGTAGTAACAATTATTAACACTGGTACATCCCCATTTTCAGACACAGCCATACGTACTTGGTTGTGCTTGTGATTCGATGGCCACGTCCAAGCCCTTTGTGAGGATCCAATACAAAAAGGACCTCATCAAAACCGTGAATTCCTTCAAGAAGGACTGGATGAGTGGAGAATTCCAAGAGACTGCTATCTACTGTACGAATGGTGACCTATGAGATAACCTGCTTTTCATCACTTCTGAAAATAAAGTTTGAACGCCAGGGGAACACCAAATTTTGATTAAATGGCTCTGAAAATAAGGTACCCCATTCCATCCATATTCCATCCAGGTGAATCACCATTTTCCCTAGTAAAAATTGTAATTCTTGGGCTCAATCTCCTACTATTTCTGGCGCATCCTGCGCAGGATGTGACGCGCTTCCGCGCAGAGTACGAGCGCAGTGGGCCGATGGTGAAGGGCATCCCTCCACGTGAAGCCGTGGAACGCCTGAAGCGTAGCATGGCCCACGGCTGCGGCTTTTTTGCCAGGTTATGGCTGAAACAATGGGGGAGTTGATCAACAAAAATAGGGAGAAACATCCATTCTCTGGCATATAATCATGCATATATATATATATATATATGTATACATATATATATATATATATAATATGGTTGTCTTAAATCAATGGGCTGAACAAATGGCTTACCAAATGGGATTTCCAAGACTCAAGCGTCAAGTTTCCGTGATTTCCATGTTCTTTTTGTCGAACAAGTGCAGAAAATCATTGAACACAATGCTGATAAGCTCGAAGTTTTGGAGGGCCTAGCAAAAGAGTTTCGACAATAACTCAGGATTCAAAGAGGAGTTCGAGGTCAGAGATCGAAAGCAGGCTGGCCAGAAAGCTCTTGCAGCGAAACACAGCGTTTTGTGGCGCTTTCTGAAAGGCCAAGTTGCCAGATGCTTCTTTCTTCCTGAGTTTGAGCCAGGAAATCTACTACATTGGTGAAGACTTGTTCGGTGTCCCCCATCAGCGGTACCCAGCCTTGGACACCACCAGACAAGAACTGGGATACCTGTCGCAACTCTACGACCCTTGGCTTGGCATTGGGGCCAGGTCTGTCGCCCTTGGAACACTAGAGAAAATTCAGCTGAGCAGCTGCTAAACCTCAGAATTGTAGGTTGATCGTAGCTTCGCAACCAGATTGGGGATGATCAGAATCTCAGGACCTCTATGTAGCGGTTTTGGAGACCATCAAGGACTGCTGATTGCGACCTGGGGTTCTGCAGCCCACTGCGAAACAAGGATCTAAGGCACAGACTCGAGCCAGATATTCATTATATATATATATATCATTATATATATATAATTATATCAATTATATCCGTCAGATGTCAGAAGTTGCCAATGAGGTTCCACAGAGCAAATTGGGCATGCATCTGATACAAGGTTGGTACTTTAGTTTTGGCACACGCACAGGACAGTGGACAGTTCACAAGGTGTGTCCCAGAAGTTTTCTGCAAGATAGCCAAGTGCAACCAATCAGATGCATGTAGGCAATTAGAAAACAGTAAAACAATGGGAGAGTAGCAATGTTGCATCACCCACCATCAATAAAGCTGGCATGTCAAGCGGGGCCCCACAAGTAGTGATGCACCCTTTCAATTTACACTACAAACTATTGCGCAGGAGTGGAGGGACTATCTATGGTGTGATGTCGGTGAGAACATGGAGACGATGCAGAAGATGCATCCTGACTGCACTGCCGCGGATGGTTGTTTGAACTTCTGACAAAGTGCTACGGGCGCTTTCATTGAAAGCTATAGCGACCACGGCTTTATGCTCCATTTTATGAATGCCTCAACCAGATCACTAGCCCAGATGAAAACCAGAGCGATGCCCCTATATGACATCTGAATAAAGTTTTACAAGTGATATACCCAGGCCTGCCATTCTCAAACATCTCCTCAGAATTTCCAGGACGGCATTTGAACAACCCTCCAAGGATTGATAGTTTCGCTGCTCGATGCAAGAAGATGCCCAAGCAGCTGCGAGAGTGGCCAGCCTACAACGAGCTGAAGAAGGAGATTGAGGACTGACATGGTTGACATGTACAGCAGCTGCCGACGTGCCTTTTCATTTATCAAAGGTTGACATAAGCAAAACAAATTGCGATTTGTCCGTCTTTTAAGAGGCTTAGTTTTCTCTTTTCTATGTACGTGGGGATGCACATATCCGTAGAATAGAGTAGCAGCTGGCTTTTGGCTCCCCTTAGATACCAAACAGAAAGATGTTCTTCGAAATATTTAGGAATTCAGAAACACATGTCCCTCTACCAAAAGCCAATATGTTTTTTTCAATTTGAAAACCAAAATTCTTGGAGTCAAAAACATCATGGACCAAATGAGATCTGCCATCATGATCTTCATTTCTGTCAGGATTTCCAAGCCGTGCTGCCACTGTTGCTGGAGCTCGGCAAGTTGGGATACTCAGCCAGGGAAGACCTGGTGGATTGGGAAGGCTTCCAGGGTCAAAATCTTCCCCAAACAAAGCGATTTCTGTGGGAAAAATGGCCTCCTGTGTTTGGATCTTTGACATGATCCTCCTCATCGATAGCTTGCTGCTATATACGTGTCACCAGGCTTCACGTCGTACACATTGTGCATTTCACGTATGAACCTGCACGGCAGTTCAGGGAGACATGCCAAACAGCACCTGGACGTTGTATCCTTTTCCCCACGGAAGGCCATGAAAGATCATGGAACACAAGCACGGTTTCCTGGTTCCATCGATCTTAATCTCGTGGTTCATATGGCATTGGGTCACGTGAAAATTGCTGGCAAATTGCTATTCAGTCCCGCGAAATTATGGCAAAATCATAGGTTTTAACAATATCCCTTTATACCGTCCTGTTATCAAACATGGCTGACTGGAAAATCCGTCATTTACAGTAGTTCCATAGATTTCCTATTGAAACCTCCATATTTAGTTCGGGGTATTTCCCAGCGGCCTGCCATGTTACCAGAGGGTATGTGCTATATACCCCCATTAAATCCCATTAAGTACTATTTAGATCCCATTCACGCTTGATTTAACAATGTTGTATACAGGCATCAATCCCATTAGATGCCATTTACACCCCCATTAGATCCCATTAGATCCCAATTAAGTACCATTAGATCCGATTTAAGTACCTTTACCGTATATATTTCCTATTAAATCCCATCAAATCCCATCGATTCCTCTTGAATTCCATTAAATCCCATCAAATCCCATCGATTCCTCTTGAATTCCATTAAATCCCATCAAACCCCATCGATTCCTCTTGAATTCCATTAAATCCCATCAAATCCCATCGATTCCTCTTGAATTCCATTAAATCCCATTCAATTCCCATTAAGTCCCAGGTTTTTTCACCCTACCCCAGGTTGCGCTTCTCAAGCACGTCCCACCTAGGCCCAGCATCATGCCGCGACACTGGCAGCAGGTCATGGATATCACAGGCAGGGTATCTGTGGGTTATATCTGCATTTTGTAAAACGGCAATATAGAAATATGATTTATATGTATAATTTATATGTATAATTATACACATATATAATATATGTATACATTATACATATGTATATATATATATATATATATATATATATAAATAAAAAATGCTAGCCCCCACAAGATCATCTCAGGGGAGGTTAGCATATCTATGTACTATCTATTAGACATGGAAGATCACCAACTCTTGGGGGGATGTTGCTTTGAGGCCCTATCAGCTCCTGATCGCTGGGGAAATGCTCAAGTCTTGTTGGTAAAAATGGTTGGGATATTCTTTTTACTGGCAAAATGACGTGATTTCAGCATCAAGGTTAGATTTTCTCGAGGTTTGCTGGTGAAATCCCCACTCATTGGTCCTGGTTGATTACATCTTTTTTCAGGCAAAGATTTGCCCATTGACTCTGAGAATTTCAAGCTGCAGTCCCTGATCGACGCGCAGTTGAATGCCACTTGGAACTGCGTCAAGGAATGCCTGAAGTATGGAGCGCTACAATGTAGTAACGGACCACCAGATTTTCGCATTTGTTTAAATACAAAGCATAACCTAACCAAGCCATCCGTTTTTATGGGGTTCTATGATTTTGAACTGAAGACCAAGAGAAGATGAAATGGCTGGCCTGTTTGTTTCTGAAGAACATATTTGGAGGTACAACGATTTTGAGCAGCGGCCAAATGCGTAACTTGCTTGATAGACAAGGCAGAGACAGGAAAAACAGGTATCTGAAGGCGCCATCTGTTGATTCGCATCGGTGTGTGCAAGTGCATTGGCTAAGGAATTCACCGATGAGATCTCCGACATCTGCGAGGGAGCAGACAAACAGTTGGCTTGGAGCCCCAGATCGGTTGGAAACCGTGACGTTTTGCTTCGGTTGGCGCTGTTGAGGCTGTTGAGGCTGCTGACATCTTTTTCTTGCCAGCTTCACTGCTCCTGGATTCTCCGCCTTCAGGTGATTGAGAGCAAGCTGAAGGAGATCTCGGGACAGTGGGCCCAGTCCTCAGTTGCCATCAGCTCCAGTGTTTCATGATTCTTCGAAGGTTTCTTCCCCATGTTCAATGTGGTAAACCCTGCCACCCCTGAAAAAAATCCATGAGTAAAAGTATCTTGGGCTGAAATTCCTGATTTTTGGACAATCCTCTTTGCCATGAAAAGGTGATATTCCTAGTGGTGCGAGTTAATAGATTTCTCCAGTATATTCACCTTTTTACCCTATGGATCCCTATGGCCCTATAGTTGTCTAACATAGCTACGGAACAGTCACCGTTTTGGCCGTCAGGAAGGCATGATGTTCGACTTTGGCACCTGGAAGCAGCGCGACATTCCCTGCGTCTTAACAGGAGCCAAGGTGGCGGAGACTCAGGAGGCCTTGGAGGAGACGATGATGAATCTCAACACCATGAACGTCAGGCACTCAGAACGGGACAAGGGGAGAAGTTCCCCCCAAAAAAACAGGAACAGATATGAAATTCCATAAAAGATTATCGAAAGACACGAGAATATTGATTTGAGATTAATTGAGATCATCAAAATGGTTTTGGATGCAGAATGTCAGGTAGTTAGAATCCGAAGAGAAACAAGAATCACGGGTTGCTACAATCCTTAAACCAAGCCAGCGAAATATGCCTGTTGACCATAATCTCATTTCTCATGTGAGGCTGGTGAAATGTTACATCATACTAATTGGAAATCAGTTGGTGACATCTTTGGTCCTTTTGCCGAGGCCCAACGGCACTCGATCCCCTTCAAAGAAGAGCTGAATGGCCTGCTTTCGACGCTGTCGGACACGGGCGACACCATCGAGCGCTGGTTCAAGGCGTCGGGCTGTCGGGCTGTCGGGCTGTCGGGCTTTGGCTTCAAGCCTGATGGGGTTTTCGGGGAACAACTCGGAACAAGCCCTAGTTTGATGATGTTTGATGGACATTCAGATTTCGGCAGAATGACTTCTCGGGATCCAAGGTGCAGCAGATGTGGACTTCCTTGGAGTCGGTCTTCACCGGAGGTGATATCGCCAAAGCCATGCCCATGGAGGCTGGGATGATCCCACCGGTGAGGTATTGATACGTAAGGTTTACGACCAGATTTATAGGATTTTAATGGATTTTATAGGCACCTTACTAAGGTTACTAAATCTATCCAGTATGAACCAGCCAAGAGTCTGTGCTGGTTGAGTTGATTTGTTTCTTTGAGATTTGAACGGATTTGCGGATCTCAGACCTTGGTTCGAGTCATGGCTTGTGGCCATGCCACTACACTAGCTTCATTCTTTGCTTCATTTGGGCTACTCACGCTTGATTTCACGCTTGATTCGATTCTCCCCACTTCCAGTGATTCCAGTGTCGGAATGTCTTACTGCAGCCTGGGAAATGCGGTTTGCTTCCAGTTTTCTGGAGAAATTGTCGAGTTTTTTAGTGCACAAGTGTTGATTCAACAGATCCTAGAATTGGATGGCGGGACATTTTTTTGGACACCCCTATATTCGGCGGCAAAAACCATGGCTTCCAGTTTCCAGGCTGTCCCACCAACACCCATCCATTGAACAGGCAAAGAAGTTCCAACAGATCGACAAGGATTGGGTCAAGATCATGCAGCCACTTGGCCATCAAAGTGCTCTGCAGAGTGTGCTGGTTGATGATCATAGGGTGGTATACTTCCCGATATATATATATATATGTATATATATTTATAATATAAAATACAATATACATATGGGAGATTTTGCATATCAAAATCCATTTGATGCCATGAACCAACCATTGAACCAAGAATTATTTGTGGGATTTTGCAGTCGGTATTTGAAACTGCTCATGTTATTTATTGGCGACTTGAATTGGCTCAAGTTTATTCTATTTGTGAAAGTCTGAGCACGGCGTTTCTAGGCAGATAGAGATCATGTCTGATGTTCATGAAGCCGTGCAACACGACCGAGAGACTCACGAGGGTCTCGAGGATCTGGTGCTTTCAGCTCGTGAGATTAAGAAGGTTCTCAAATTCACCGCTTATGCAGACATACTCTACTTGCTGGCACCGAGATGACACTTGCACCCTCTTACATGTCACTTTTGACCATACCAAGTTGAACGCCACTGATGTGTGCCGGATTTTCAAGAAATATTCGAAAGAAAACATGAGCGACTTTTTCTCGGAGGCCGCATGCGGCCGCTGGCAAGACCAGTGCCACAAGCACGTTCTTGTGCGCAGAAAGACCCCAATTCCGCATCAGATTCCTCGAGTAGTTGGTTTGAGCTCAATGCAAGAAGCACTTGGTGTCCATATCTTCCAGGGCCTAGCCCAATCTTGACAGTCCGAGAGATCTACCGGGAAATCTTTCGGCTGTTCGCCGCCGATTTCTTCATGTGCATTGATGTTAGCCACTTGTTTGCTGGAGAGCCATGCATGCTTCGCATTTCCTACTACTGGAATCGAGATTTTGATGAACAACGGAATGAGATTATTGCGTTGAAGAAGTCAAGAGATCTGGCGATCTGCAGCTTGCGCAATCACCTCCAGAAACAAAACCTTTGGGCAAGCCACTTGCCTCAGGTGTGTTCTGATTTCCTCATCCTCTATGGCAGCGGTATGGAAAACACCTACCCTCTGGAGACAGCAGAGGTCACCAGCATTAGTGCTGTGGCATTCTCGCTGAGTGCCGATCAAAGTGGACGCTTCTTCACCATCACAGCTGCACCAGGAGAGTCCATGGTGACACCGTCGCAGCATCATCGCTTCCAAGATAAACAGATCTTCCAATTGGAGCCGTCCCAACTTCATGTCCGACCAGCTCCTGAACCGAGCGCAGGTGTTCCAGGTATTCCAGGTGTTCCAGGCGTTCCACTTGCCGAAATCGGAGCCACAGCAAATGCTAGACTCTAGAATGAGTCTCATATCTCCAGTGCTGCAGTTTTTGCAAGCTCTTCGACAGAGCGCTTTGCATCTTGTATATCATCGAATGCCCTTGAAGCTTTTGCATGACACGTTTGATTGGCTGAGCCGCCACGTAGATGTTCTTAGCGAATGACGTTCATGGATGAGTCATCGAAGTCTTAATCAGATTTTATTTCGGCGTTGCATGTCCCATGTCCCCCAAAGAAGTGACTGGGCACTGAGTGACTCATTCTGCCGTTCTGCCGAGAAAAGTTTTCGCGTACTCGTAACATGGAAGTATGATACCAATGGCAGCCAGATCCAGTGAAATGATGATCAGCCTGAGGAAGTCTGCTGACACCAAGTACGTGGTTCCTTGCTGTCAGTCTCTTGCTTGCATTCGGTATGTGACAAAACCTCGAGCACCTCAAACTGGCTGGTAAATGGATGTTCTGCCCATTTCGATGTTCTTCCAAGTATTAACTGAATATTGGGAGATGGTCATCACTCTATTCATAGCGGTTTAACATACCAGTTATGATGAATCCCATTCATGATGGTGGGATGACCCATATACCGTATATTAACATATATTAACCATGAAACGTGACCATGGCACGTAGAAGTTCCAGTCAATATCCACATTTTTTTTTTCGATGGTGCCAAGCTCTGCGCAGGAACGACATGCTGAAGCAGATGCTGCCCATTCTTGCTGAGGGCCTGGAGAAGTGCCAAAAGTCCTTGGAAAGCTACCTGGAAGGCAAGCGAAACAAGTTCCCGCCACCTGGTTGTTACTTGAGCTGACCTGAACATGGGGGATCTACCACCAAGTCATGGCAATTTCATTGAGAAAATATGGGACAATTATGATTTATTTGGACTTTGCGTGCCATATTATTTCAGGGCAAATCCGCTTGAGATGGGTTAAAGATGGTTAAACGATGATTACCCTGAGAGTAGGGTCAGCAAGGATCTTTTTTTTGGGGGGGACTTGGGCTGTCTCTGTTTTTTGTGCTTTCGATTTCTGGAACAGGGTGGGGAATTGAAGTCAGCCTCTGCTTTGAATCTTGGTTTGACAATTTGAGATTAGGATGCGATATGCAGCATCAGCTCCCGAACCCAGTTCTCCATGTTTGCAAACAAAATCCAAAACACATGTTTGGGCTTTGGAGAGCGCGATGTTGAATGACTGTGTGTGTGTGTTCTTTGTTTCTTTCTTTCTTTCTATCTGTCTATCTATCTATACGTGTATATATATAATATATATATATACACATGTTTTTTTCTTAATGAGAAGCAGATTCAAAATTGAGGCGATTCTACTTCACCTCAGATCCTGTCCTGCTGAAGATCTTGTCTCAAGGCAGCGACCCTGAAAGCATCCAAGAGGACAGAGACACGACTGAGACTCGTGTGTGCCATGGACAGCCTACCATGGTTTGGTGATGATAAAGATAGCTTGGCCAGTTGATGTATAGCAAATAGCAACCTAAATCTGTGTATCACTTTTGAGGTGTTTGTCTATCGAACTTCACTGGGTAGACTTGCAGGACTTTGAAAAGCTCTTCGATGCCATCAACAGAGCTCCTAACCAAGAGGGACCGCCATTTTTTGCTTTGGACAATTGAGGAGCATCCAAGGTTGCCATTCTGACACGAGCATGTATATGATGAAACCGCAAATCTTCCGTCCGATCGTTTACGTAATGGATCTTCAATCTCTAAGGTCCAGTTCGACAAGGTGGACAGGAAAAAGATTGCCACTTGACTCCGAGTCCTGGGTCGTTTTTTTTTTTTGGAGGCTTTTGGAATGGCTCAAAATTCATCAACATTTTTCCCCAAACAGTGTGTCCACACTGAGGGGTTCTTACAATAAGTGTTAAAGGCCAGGGTTAGATCAGGGTGCTCCATCTAGTCTCTGGCTTTTTCACTGTGAATTCTCGCACAAAAGTTCTCTTGTGCATTTCGACTGCGCAGGCTCGCACAAAGTGCGCGGTTAGGCTTTGTCTCTTTTCGAGGTGTCGATTCTCTTTTTTTGAGCTATGTCCATTTTGTGTGGCAGGCATGGCACTTTCGGGAAATTTTGAGGTCTAAAAGGTCGTTTTGCCTGACAGGTGCAGGACATCGGACACTTTTTCGTCCGTGTGGCACGTGTGGCAGGTGTGACACTTTCTGCACGTTGCTAAAGCGTTGGCAGGCGTGGATCAAAATGAGAGGTGCTTTTGGAGGTCATTTTGCGTGGCAGGCGTAGCATTTAGTGAACTTGGACGACGTTTCGAAAGGGCCGAGAGCATCGTTTTGTGAAACTGTCGTCATTTTTGATTTTGAACATGATGATGATTCCGTGTGGCGGGTGCAGTACTTTGTAGACTCATTGTAGACCTCGGCCGAAAAGTGGCTGAGACCTGGGTAAAACATCGTTTTTGACTTTTTCAATGTTCCTTTCTTGTGTTACGCGCAATGTTTTGTGAAAATCTAACATTTGCTCGCGCAACCCTCTTGTGACTTTGTGCGTGTCGGATCGCTCTCGTTCTGGCGCGCTGCGAATTTTGATATCGCTCGCGCAACCCTCTCGTGACTTTGGGCGTGTCAGATCTCGTTGTGACACGGTGCGAATTTTGATATTGCTTGCGCAACCCTCTCGGCACTTAGTACTTGTGGGATTGCTCTCGTTGTGGTGCGCTGCGAATTTTGATATCGCTCGCACAGCCTTCTCGGCACCTTGTGCGTGTCGGATCGCTCTCGTTGCGGCATGGTGCTGATTTTAGCAGATTCTCTGAGGTCCTGGTTAAGAGATTTCATGAGTTCCGTGGAAGGTCCTTCTATGACGATCTTGCAAGAGTTGCATGGTGCAGTCTTAGAGGTCCGTAATGCGTGAAGCTCTTGACCAAGGTCTTGCAGAGGTCCTTGTGCGAAAATGTTGGGAAGATCCTGATGAAATCCCGTCAGAGGTCCTTGCATGAACTTCAACAGGTCCTTATTAGAAGATCTTGTGAAAATTTTGCTGACATCCTTGAAGAGTCCTTGCCTGATCTTGTACAGAACCTTGTCAGAAGATTTTGTGGAGATCCTGGTAAAGTCCTTTCTAAGAGGTCCTTGCGTGAAGATCTTGCAGGTGCCATGTCTTAGAGGTGCTTGTATGAAGGCTTTTCTGGGATGCTCTTGGGAGGTTCTTGTCTCAAGATCTTGCAAGACTCGCTCCAGCAGCAGCAGGTCCCTTTATGACGATCTTGTTGGATAGGGGCCCTGGCATGAAGATCTTGGTCAAGGTTTTTACAAGTCCTTGTGAGAAGATCTTGTAGAGATCCTGGTGAAATCCTCTAAGAGGTCCTTGCTCTTGTACAGGTCCTTGTGAGAAGATCTTGTGGAGATCCTAGTAAAATGCTGTCGGAGACCTTAGCATGATCTTGTACAGGGCCTTGTGAGAAGATCTTGTGGAGATCTGGTTTAATTTATCCTCCACAGGTCCTTGCACTAAGTTCGTGAAGATGCTCTGATTTGGTGCCTGTATGAGAGTTCTTCTGGGATGCTCGTAAGAAGTTCTTGCATAAAGACCTGCTAAGATCCTCTATAGTCAATGCAGAAGGTCCTTCTTTGATGATCTTTTGAAATTCTCTCAGATGTCCTGGTATGAGGTTCTGGTAGGAGGTCCTGCTGGGTAGACATAGCGTTGCTTCTGATGCTAAAAAAGAGTCCTGATGAGTTCTAACTTGAAAATTTCTAACTTGATCTGCACTGTTCCATGGCTACTGTTGCTTGTATCTGGTACGTTGGCTTCCTACCCCCACACTGTTTGGGGTCTCTTGCCGGAAGTTTAGCTAATTATATCTTAAATTTCATATAAATTGTATATAGAGTAGTTGTGCGTGCATTTAATCTATATGTGTATGTATAAATATATATATATATATACACAATAGATCTATTAATAGCACCCCAAACATGATGGTTTTGGAATGTTTTAGATCCAATCCAAATGACCATCACCTTTTCTTAATCGCAGGTGAAGATTATGGAGACCCATGGCCCAGTGCAGGAGGAAGTCTCATTGCAGCAACTTGGCCTCAAAAAATGACCTCGAGGGGACCCCCACGAAGAATGCCTTGCCATCGATTCTTGGGGGGTTCACCTTCCGGGGTGGTTGAATCCCCATCATGTGTCTCCAATTTTTTTGGCCATCGGATTTGGATGCCCTTTCCGACTGACCGGCATAGGATTTTTTTTTAGGGCAACCCACATTTTAGAGGAACCAATCAGGGTATCCTATGTGTTGGCATCAAGTTCATTGGCCCTTTGCATTCTTCCGGTAAAAGAAGATACAGACGTCAAAACTGAGAACCAGTGAAAGAAGAGATCCTAATGTTGGCATATGAGAAGGTCGGACGTGTTGATGCATGCCAGTCTGCCTTTTCTTGGTATAGATATACAACATTCATATCCGCTTGAATCTGTGAAACGTTTCAAGCACGCGACCTTCACTTTGTGGCGGTCATTGAGGGTGCCAGTACAAGCACAAGGCAACATCGAAGACTGGCTCCTAGCATTGGAGGCCCTGAGAGGAACAACACCTTTTCCGCCCGAAAGGGGCTTTGGACCGCCTGTTATGATCTCAACATTCCCAGAAGTTCAAAGGGAAAACTAGTAGGATTTGGTAGGATCCTGGTTATTTTGGATGGCAAAACATCATTGTTTCATGGTTTCCCATCATTTTTCCCTGACATCAACTCAGTGAAACAGCCTGGTTTCACCCCCTGCCATGAGATCAGCCTTCCCATCCACCAGGCTGAAATGCAGAGATCCGTGCGCCGGGAATGCAACATTTGCTCCAGGGAGTGCGGACAGGTGTGGGGCCTGGAGCTGGGAGTTGCAAACTTTATCCATCCAGGCAGCTGCAAGTTGAGGCTTTCAAGGAAACTGGGTTCTACGGCTTGGTTGGAAAGTGGCCCAGATCTACACACGCGAAATAAATCATCTCAAATGACTAAGGATTATAATCAATTTCCTTTTTTTTCCGTTGTTTTTTGGTGAACCACCGAGTAGACAGGCTTTGCCGCATCGGCAGGTTCTGAACGGCACATCGATGTCAGACTTTGGCAAGAAGTGTATCGCCCAGGTGTCCCTGCTTGGCAACCTGACGAAAACCCGAAATCGGCTTCCCAGAAGCCATGTTGTTGAGATTTGTTGAGGAACTTTCACAGAAACTCATGTCAAATTGTATTTACATGCCAAATGTGGGGTGTATCTCCCATTTTGCTGCCGTTTTTTTGGAGTCCCCACCTGCAACAAATGAATGGAAACGGCAATGCCCAAGATCCAAGAGATCCAGTAGCTGGTGCACTCCAATGCCGAACTTGGAGCAGTGCGGAAGCGGTACACCCACCGAAAAAATGGCAACTTTAATGGGGAAACTGATGATTAAGCAGTGGATTTGGGGGTACCAAAAATTTTCAGAGGAAATTGGAAGCACCAGTCATGATCAGCAATTTGTCTTCTGTACTTGGAGTCAAAATAGTCATAGCCGGTCCCTCCAAAACAGACCATGGACCATGCTGTGGGGATAGGTCTAAAACCAATGGTTCCCATATGCCATATGAATGGGGCAACGAACATCCATGTGTGCAACACCTATTTTGATGTGAAAACAGTTTTGCCTTGATGATCAATTTCCAATCGTTGATGGTGAAATGGGTGAACTTCCCTAAATAAGAATCCCGAAATGGCTTCGACTAGGTTTTAATCTAAAGCCGCACAAACACACATACGTGCACACACACCCACATATACATCTACATACGCATACATACGCATATACATACGCATGTACATACGCATATACATACGCAGATACATACGTATATACATACGCAGATACATACACATATACATACGCATAAACATGCGCATATACATAGGCATATACATAGGCATATATATATATAGGCATATACACAGGCATATACATAGGCATATACATAGGCATATGCATATGCATATACGTACGCAACAACATCGCATATATATACATACGCATATACATACGCAACAGCAAACGCAACAACATACGCATATAGATACGCATATACATAGGCATATGCATACCCATATACATACACAGATACACACACAGATACATACACAGATACATACACAGATACACACAGATACACACAGATACATACACATATACATACACAGAAACATACACAGATGCATGCACAGATACATACACAGATACATACACAGATACATACACAGATACATACACAGATGCATGCACAGATACATACACAGATACATACACAGATACATACACAGATACATACACAGATACATACACAGATACATACACAGATACATACACAGATACATACACAGATACATACACAGATACATACACAGATACACAGATACACAGATACATACTTACATACTTACCTACTTACTTACCTACTTACCTACTTACTCACTTACAAACTTACTCACTTACATACTTGCTCACTTACATACTTACTCACTTACATACATTACTTACATACATTACCTAGAGACATTATTTACATACATTACTTACATACATTACTTGCATGCATTACTTAAATACATTACGTATGTACATTCCTTACATGCATTACTTACATACATTACTTGCATACATTACTTAAATACATTACGTATATACATTACTTACATACATTATTTACATACATTACTTACATACATTAGTTACATACATTACACACACATTACATACAGTACATACATTTCATACATTACATACATTACCATTATGTACATAACATACACAACATACATAACAGACATAACATACATAACATACAATACGTACAAAACAAACCATAAAATAACATAACATAACATAACAATACACTACACTACACTACACTACACTACACTACATACCTACATACCTACATAACACTACACTACTCTACACTGCACTGCACTGCGCTACACTGCACTGCACTGCACTACACACCTACATACCTACATACCTACATACCTACATACCTACATACCTACATACCTACATACCTACATACCTACATACCTACATACCTACCTACCTACCTACATACCTACATACCTACCTACCTACATACATGCATACATACATGCATACATACGTACGTACATACATGCATGCGTACATGCATACATACATACATACATGCGTGCATGCATGCATGCATGCATGCATACATTACATACATTTACATACATTACATACATTACATACATTACATACATTACATACATTACATACATTACATACATTACATACATTACATACATTACATACATTACATACATTACATAC
>Ga0126342_10005174_pt1 | contig 22642 bp, 16 predicted proteins | sample Cyp1metagenome_FD_92528 | JGI IMG/M metagenome (GOLD analysis project Ga0126342, IMG submission 92528) | Coral microbial communities from Lord Howe Island, Old Settlement Bay, Australia - Cyphastrea 1 metagenome | ecosystem: Host-associated > Invertebrates > Cnidaria > Coral ...
TAGATATATCTATAATGTGGGTAAAACAATGCCATAAACCACCCATTTGGGAATGGTTTATACCTATTTATGGTGTTTTGGGGGATGGCTTATTATAGTTTTTCCAACATTAACTACTATGGTTTATAAAGCAACTTACAACTGGGGCACCGCCTTGCACAAATCAATTTGATTTCCCCATCAAGATATGAAGTTTCCAACTGTTGATGGATAGAGGTTATATAGTGCAACTTCATCCATAGCAACCCACCAAACATTGACTCCCACAAGCACCATCTGCAGTTGTCCAAGAATAAGGAAGCCCACAATCCAGTTAGGTTATTCCAGTTATTTCCCATGCTGACACATTGTCACATCTTTAAGTTTAACCATATTGAACTTTTTTTTTATCCATGTTGAAGCATTTTAATCATATCAAACCCAGCTTAACCATTTTAGACCATGTTGAACTGATTTAAACCAAATTTGACCATATCCAATCAATTTAAACTATATAGATTCAATCATGTTTAACCGTATTTAATGCATTTTGAAGCAGATCAAAGCATGTTTCACCATAGTAAACACCATGTTGAAGCGTATCACGCCCTGTTTTACAATCTTCAACCATGTTGACACCATCTATTGGCCATCTAAACCATATGAAACCACGTTTAAACATGTTTAAACCATGTAACCCCCAAATAAAAAATCATCACAAACCCACAGGATGGGGCCCCACAGTGATGTTAGTTGGTTTATAAACCATGAAAAAGTCCCCATTAACTAGTTCGTTATATCTACCATAAACCATAGAATTCAGCCACTTATGTTCACCAACTGAACGCTATCGACTGGGGGCCCCATCCTGCATGGGCCTTTTGATCCTACGACGAAAAATCTTAAGGTGCCACTGGTCCGGCGACATGCAGCAGCTGCTTTCAGGATCGCGTCCTTGCATCTTGGCGTAGCTCAAGTCATAGCTGGTAGATGTTCAGCCCGCTTTAAAAAAGGCCTGGTTGGTGGTTTGGGAATTTCCATATGGGAATGGTTAATAGTGGTTAATAGTGGTTAATGAGATATCTGGTTTGTGGTTTGGAACCATGGATTTTTATGAATTCCCATTCAGTTGGGAACAATTAATAATGAGATATCTGGTTGCTGGTTTGGAACCATGGAATTTTATGAATTTCCATATATTGGGAATGTCATCATCCCAACTGACGAAGTCATATTTTTCAGAGGGGTAGATATGCCACCAACAAGATGATAACAAATATAGGTAACTTGACCCACTTTCATATGTTAATTCACGGGGATTCATGAAAGTTGAACATGGGTAAAAAAAAAAACATCTAACATGGGAATACAATGAATATATATATAGTATAAGCAATCAAACCTTCCACCTTGGTTATTTCTATGGACCGATTATTCCATAAATGGGATGACTTCCTGACTTATCAGTGGTAGCTACGGGCCATGCTGTAGGAATTTTAGATGGCGTGAAACTCACCCAATCAGATAGTTTACTGGGTCAACCGACTGGTTAGGTAATAACTAGTATTTTAATCTTTTGCCATCAATGGTCAAATGTACTACCCAGCTAAAAAATAGTTTATTTTCCGCGGGTATCTAACGTTCAGCCTGTTTAGTGGAATGATCCTCCAAGTAAGAATATCCCACATACTAGTTAATTCAAATCCGCTGAAAATGATCCCATATATCACTGGGTTTCAAGTAATATGGTTAATAAATTAGCCAGTTGCTAAGTGGAATGATCCTCCAAGTAGGGGACAAGGGAAACTTGCGTTTCGGGTTTACGGGGGTTCGTCCCAGTTGCTTTCCGTCCCACGTGAGTTCTGTTGGTGAAATCCCGCCGCGACTTGATGCAAATTTTGCGCCTGAGCGCCGATTTTTTGAGTTTGTCTAAAACTGGGAAATATCTATCCCCAAGTTGTGGTGATTATTGCAGGAAATTTCCGACATATATATATATATGGGGGTTCCATAAATGGAGGTATACCCCTAAATCATCAATTTTCATAAGATGTTTCCTTATAAACCATCCATTTGAGGGTAGCCCCATGACTATGGACCCCCCCAGATCAACCTGGTGTTCCCATGACGTCAGCCCCACCAAGGATGGTGACAAGTGCCTTGCAAGTTGTCCCATGGGAAAGTATGTGGAGTACCAAGGGCCTCAAAGGCCAGGCGAAGGGGTCGCCGAAGGTTCCGAAGGTTCCGAAGGTCGTGGCCATGGATATGATGGAGATCTTGCCCTCAGAGGTTTAGGCCATGTTTTGTTGAATCTATGAAAGATATGGGGATACTATGGGATACTAGTTGATATGATGTAATTGATACATGTTGGTTGGTTTTCTTTGAAGGTGTTATCTACTTGGAGGATCATCCCACTTAGTAACTGGTTAATAACCCTAGTTAGGTCGTTATATCGTCCCCATTCAATGGGCTTATCATATATATATATATAATTGGGTTATAAGATGTTATAGGTATATATATAAGTATGGTCCTATGGTTGTTAAATGTTATGTAGCCAGTTTCTAAGTGGAATGATCCTCCAGTCGTGACGGGGGGCCTCACTGACTGTATCAGTGGCTTGGGCTGGGAGGATCCGGTGATCCGCATCAACCGGATCCGGGTATCGTTCGCAAGGTGATGCCCCCTACAACTAGTGGTACCCCCCCAGTGATGTGAACGTTGGTTTATAAGCCCATCAACCAGTTCCATATATCTACCACAAGTCCTAGTTACTGGAGATATTGGCACCAACTTAGCTATCGAACTGGGGCACCACTATGTAGCTAAGTTGGGGGAAATCAATGGAAATCACATGAAGTAACTCGGCGTAGCGTCGATACATTTAAGCCATAAACCCGAGTTTTTGTTTGAGTCATGTTTTCCAACCCCGGAACATGAAAATCAACGACAAATCCCATGTTTTTTCTCCGGAAAATCACCACCTGAGGGAACCACGGAACGGTTTTAATCCCAGGCTCCCCAAAGACGTCAGACTTTCTCCAGAGCCAGGATTTGCCGCGCATGTAACAAGTCATGCGGGACTTGTGACGGCACAGCCAGTAACACGGCAGCATTTTTGTTCGGTTGATAAATGGAGGTTTCCTAAAATAGGGCTACAATGTGAGGCCCCCAAGATAGCTAAGTTGGTTTATAACTCCAATATCTATGGTTTATGATGTTTATGGTACTTATAACTATAGTTAATGGGCCTTATAAACCAACTTATAACTGGGGGGCCTCACATTGTACCCCTAAATCATTCAATTTAGATTGGGATGTTCCATGATGGTCCGTGTTTCATTCGGTCCATGGTTGCGAATTATACATGGCTGTCATACACGCCTGTTCCATTTTGTTCCATCTCCGAAGAAAGCATTTGCTGAGAAACGCCAAAACTATTGGCAACGAGGTTACTGCAGCTTTGGATCCCGCTGCAAACTACCGACATTTTGAGGACTCCTCTGATGTGAACCGTGTTCTTCAGATGCTTTTGAATCTGAGACAGGTTTGCAACTTTCGCAACAGCGTTCGCATAAGCCTTCTTGCCATCCCGGAACGGACTGATCTAGCGCTGCCGCTCTTCGAGGCAATTGCTGCGCGCGACCTGCAACGTGTGATGCATTGCCTGGTGGAGGGACAATGCCCAAATAGTGCAAATGCTGCTGGCTGAGCTCCGTCCTCGAGGCTGTTCCACTTCAAGATGTCGGATCTCCTCTGCACCGCAACGCTTCAATTCTGCATTTGCCTTGCCGCCACATGCCTCGTCTCGTTGCTTTCTTTTGCGAAACGATGGGGATATGGTGTGCCAATGACTTGGGCTGTGTCGTAGTTTCCTCAAATGGATGTACCTCCCACAACAATGGTCTGATGGGTATTGACCCATCCTCAAATTGAAATAGGTGCCAGTTATCTTAGATTTTAGATGGGTTAAACATGATTTTTCAATGCCAGCTGCCAGCTACAATATCTGGTACAGCCTACATATTATGCAATATACGGACTGTGGATATGATATGCATAACTGCATAAGCGCTTTTAGGGGCCAATTTACAATCAATGGCACAGATCGATGCCGCGGAACAAAACTGTTGATGCGTGACCCAAACGGTTGATGCGGCCGGGTGTTTCCCGAAGGAGCCATTGGTTGGAATCACACGAGCATATCAAGTGATGTCCTCCCAGTATCTCCCAATTATATGTTATATGATGTTATATATGTCAGTTTACTCACTTCACTAGTTCGATCTGTATACATCTGTATACCCTAAAATTTCTTGAATCATTCCCAAACCCAACAGTTATGTTAATTATCAACCATCAGATTGAACAAAAATCGATCGTTTGGGGACTCCTTCATGTACGGATACGTATACAAGGTGCTACCCCCTATGGCAATGGTCTCCATAGACCAATGTTCCACCAACTTTGATAACATCAAAAGCAACGAGGCACTCCATATGGGGGATTCCCAATAGCTGGATGGTTTATAATGGAAAATCCCATGAAAATGGATGATTTGAAGGTACCCCCATTTTAGGAAACCTCCATATGGGTCTTGCGTAAATCAATTTTTTTGCTGGTTCATAAATCACCATTGACTGCTCAAAAAAACTTTGGGCACCGCCGGCAGTAGAAACTGTGACTCATAACCATTACATCGCCATTATATCCCCCTTACATCCCCTTACAATCCGTTTTAATCCCAATTGTCATTGGTTAAATCGTTCCCATCCCAAATAAGGATTCGTAACTGGTTCATAACCATGGTGGACACGCTCGTCCCATGTCTATGTGCTTATCCCATTTAAAATTGGAGTATAACCCCACAAACGCTACCCCTACATTTATGTTCCAATTATAGTGCGATTAAGATCATTATCATTCATTATCCCCATGATCTTGACAATCAAATCTATTTTAACCCCCATGTGTCTTGGTTAAGCCCCAATTTGAGCAGTGTCAAAAACCAATGCCCATTCAAAAGGGATCATTCGAATCCAGTATGGCACTAGCTATGAGCAAACCAGTAAAACCAGTTCGCAACTAAATATTACTTGTTTGTCATTGCTCATCTGAAATAAGGTGAAATTGATGCGTAAGTTTCCCTACAATCGATATAGATTCTCATCTGGTTGTTGGTTTGGATCATTTTTTATTTTTTCCATATATTGGGAATGTCATCATCCCAACTGACGAACTCATATTTTTCAGAGGGGTAGGGCTCAACCACCAACCAGATTATCATTAACCATCATTAACCATATAATAACCATATATTAACCATATATTAACCATATAACCATATAATAACCATCATTTACCATATAATAACCATATATGAACCATATAATAACCATATAACCATATGTTAACCATCATTAACCATATAATAACCATATAATAACCATATATTAACCATATATTAACCATATAATAACCATATAACCATATATTAACCATCATTAACCATATAGTAACCATATAATAACCATATAACCATATATTAACCATCATTAACCATATAATAACCATATAATAACCATATATTAACCATATATTAACCATATATTAACCATATAATAACCATATTTCATGATGAAATCCATATGAAATCACGGTGAGTTCCCTTGTCGTTTCGCTGTCCCGAGGCAATTGTACCAGCTGTCCCGAGGGCGCCGTGTTGGATGGGTCCACCTGCAAAGTGTCGTGCCGGGGCCCCGTTGGGTGAACGCATGGCTTATATCTGGTTGGTGGTTTGGAACCAGCAACAAATAGGGATTTTTCATGCGATTTGATAGGGATTATATAGGGTTAATGATGGTTAATGATGGTTAATGATGTTTGATAATCACTGATTGGTGGTTTGGAACATGTTTTTTTTTATTTTTCCATATCAGAGGGGTTGAAACCAACAACCAGATATAATCCTGTGAAAATGTGAAACACACCCAAAGTTTTTTCATGTTCATTTGCACATACCCCATGAGATATCCCACAATTGATGGTTTTCATTATCAGTATCATGTTTGTGTCTTACTCACCAGTTTCCATGGCATTTGCACATCCAACCCTCACCGCACCCAGGTCCGAAGGGAAAGTTCCCAGATGCTCAGCGAGTCTGTCAGAACTGCAATGCAACCTGTGCGACCTGTGCTGGTTTCTCGGCTGAATTCCTTGGTCCGTCCGGAGAGTTTCCAGAGCCCCTGCCGAAAATAAGAGTTCAGTACAGTTATGGCCCCAAATACCTAGGTCAATCTCAGATGGGTACTTTAATCCTTTAGCCTTTTGGTATTAATGGGAATATCTACTAACCAGCATTTTTTTTTTGGCAGGGTATCTAAGATTGGCAATGATACCAGTTATAACCGGTTTTCTATGCTTATAAATAGTTATTTCTTCCATACATGGGTTATAACTTATAACTTTCTTATAACTGGAAAAGTGTCATAACTCTTTGTATACGATTGTAAGTTTGATGCCAACAATTGTGGCTAACCAATATGTATTACTGGAAACACACTGCCAACATGTGTTACATGTGTTTGGTTTTAACCATATAATTACAGGAATATTTGGAGAATAGTAGTTGGGAACAATCTCACTGAACTTTTTGTCGGTATCCTGAGCCAATAAACATTGCTAGTGAGACAACCAGGGGCTAGATTTATTTAACCAACCATTAACTATTTCATGAACAACCCTCATTCTTTTGTATAAAGTTTACGCACATGTTTGCTGTGGTTTGGATTTGATCCGGATGTTGGGAGCCCCATGAGAGAGCAAGCTAAATGACTGATCAGGTAAAAGTTGATGGACAATTATTGTATTCCGACATGTATTTTCCCAGGTACTTCATGTACGTGGTGTTGCCCCATAGTTAGCCAAGTTGTCGTTTCTATTGGATTAGCTAAGCTTTGTGGTGTCTATAACTGTATCCTTACACTGTACATTTGACATTGGTATGTTTATACTCACCACCTTCATTTTGTCTGTGAAATCTCAAATCCTGATCTTTATCCATTAAATCACGATTTCTATTGGTTAAACCGAGGTAAACCATCATAAAATCCATTAAAATCCCATTCAATCACCATTCAAGATCTGTTTAAATCCCAATAAACCACCATAATCCCATGAAAGATCTCAACAACAAATCCCAGTAAACCACCATATTTCTTCAGTAAATCACCATTAAAGATCTCATTGAATCACCCAGAAATCACCCATTTTTTTTCGAACAAAAATCCCGGCTCCAAGGAGATGCCAGTGAGATGCTCAGTGCGGACAGGAAGCGATTTATTGGAGCTACCGATTCCATATATGTTTGGCCTATTTTTCAGGGCTAAATTTCAGGGAATATCCCAAGAAAATATGATAAATATGGCCAAAAATGTGGTACTAACGTACCTCCGTTTTAGGATCTGGTTGGTGGTTTCAATCGATGATGATCTGGTTGGTGGTTTCATTTTGGTTTGATGGTGTCCAAGCCTAGAAATGGGATGACAATCCCAATCGACATTTATATCTGGTTGGTGGTTTGGAACATTTTTTATTTTTCCATAATATATGGGATGTCATCCTTCCCATTGACTTTCATATTTGCAAACATATGTGCCGCGGTCAAGACATGTTTTTTTCTCGTAGAAGGGGATGGTCATACACCCATCAATAGGGTTTAATATACCCATAGTAATGATTCCCAATATAGGATGGATGACCATAGCTCATATATCTGGTTGGTGGATTGGTAATATGCAATATTTTTAGTTATTGATTACCATTATTATTAAGGGTAGACCATGATATTCTGGTTGATGGGGATTTTACCGGCAGGGGTTTGTCAAGATCGATAGGTTTCTATGAGTCTTATGATTGATAACTACAAACCTATGGTTGTTACCAAAAGTTGTAGTTACCATTGGTTTCTATTGTACTTACTAATAGAAACCAATGTTGTTAACATATTATGATTTATAGTTGTTGCATGTCTTCATGATGGATAAATCTACGCACTAAAACGTCTATATCTGGAGATATAGATGTTTAAAAGATCACAGGCTGCTACACAACTTTCTGGGCGTGTCATCTACCAGATGTTGGATGATTCTAAATTACCCTCTGGTTATTTAACATAGCCATGGAAGCCATGGCCCATAGAAATAGATGGTTTCCCTGGGTTTACCTAGCTATAAAATGGTGATTTTCCATGGCTATGTTAAATAACCAGAGGGTATATAGTTGTTTTTTGGCCTATGCTTCTTCATATCCGCGATGCTTTATGGTGATGGTTTGACCAGCAGGTTTGCTTGCAAGCCCATGTGTGTCCTTGAAATTCCCACTTTGTTTGGTTCAATCCTCTTTGTGTTGCCTGAATTCTGTCTGTTCGATTCACTTCCCTAGATTGTTGCTGAAATTCATTGTTTCACTGTTCAACCCCAATCACTACATGTTAATTCCCTGGGTTCATTCCCTTTTCCATTCCCTGTTGTGTGTTCTGCCGGTTTACCCTCTGATTATTTAATTTTTAAAATTGCATGATTTTTGATGATTTACCATGATTTACCTATATCCCATGCAACATTGTGAATTTGCATAACTAGATTAAATTACCAAGAGGGGATAATTCCAACTATAGATTGCTAGATGACTGTACATTATGATATATCCATATCAGTGTCCAAATATTCCCATTAGTTCTTCTGCCGTGGTTTGTTTTGTGTTGTTTGCCATGTTTTTTTTGAATGACTCGGCCTTTGTTCTCGGCTACTGAGATTCTTGCCTCACGTGCAACAGTTGCTTAGCGGCCGGTGGCAGTTCCGAGAGTTCTTCACACAGAAATGCGTGGAATTCACAAGGGATTATCATGGGATACCATCTGGTTATGTCAAAATAGCTATTGAAAATGGCCCATTTATAGTTGATTTACCTATTAAAGATGGTGATTTTCCATGGCTATGTTAGTTTACCAGAGGGTATATTATGGGAAAATCCGTTATCAATGGGAATAATGAGAAGCTATGGGGATATGCATGGTGGTGCCCCAGTTCGTTAGCTAAGTTGGTTTATGACTACAATAAGTAGGACTTATGGTATATATATATATATCGAACTAGTTGATGGGGGTTATAAACTAACTTATAACTGGGGGATACCACATTGTGGAATCAGCAGTATGGGGTAAGTGGGATGCGCCTGAAAATGGGGCTTCAATCCGGGATTTAGCGAATTTTAAGATGGACGATCATTCTTGACTCATGGACCATTGGATTGAGGCGATTTCCCCCCATATCTTTCAGAGAAGCCCACATAAACTTCAACTTGTTGTGGCGGGAAGTTTGAAACACTGATATGTTTGCTTTCCGGGCCTTTTGTGGAATGAGTGAACAACTAGTGACATGCAGTTTTTTTTGAAAGAGAAGGACAGGTTGATCAATGGTTATATCCCTACAACTAGCAAATAGGCAGTATCTACATAGTGGTGCCCCATAGATAGCTAAGTTGGTTTATATCTCCAATAACCAGGACTTATGGTAGATATATCTATAGTTGATGGGGTTATAAACCAACTTATAGCTGGGGGGTACCACATTGTACAACCCCAAACACGACTCTTTCATGGAAGATAAGCTACTACTTGGCGGTGCAGTTCCATGTACAAGTGGTTGCATCACCATAGTTATAGTGGCCCAATATCCCAATTTGAGGGGTTTCAACCCTTTATGGGTTTCCAATGGCTTTCGCCCCAACTGCACTCGCAAGTAGTGACCCCAAGTATAAGTTGCTTTGTAACCCCTGTTAACTATAGATATAATATTTGATATCCCCCCATAAACCATAGGTAACCTACAAAAAAGTTGAAAACTGGAACCTGAAGAAAAGATGGTAGCTGGTAGCACAGCTGGAACTAAAAATCAAAAATCCTAAGTTTGGGGAATTGTTTTTTAATACTATTCTAATAGGAATTCATTATTAAATCCCAATCTTAATGTTCCATTTTTGCTTCATGGATCATGTGGGTCATTTTGAATACTATGAATCGCTTAGAAAAATCGCTTGGGCAGTGGGGATTGTCATGGCCTCTTTCATAGAAATATCAACCAACCAGTATGATGGGATAGGGATATTTTTCACTTTTCGTGTGATGCTTCCCGGACTTTGATCAAGGGTTACTGCTGAGCCCCCACTTCAGTACTGAGGAAAGGCACCCTTTTCAGGTTCGAAAAATGGAAAAACATGGTATGTACAACATGCATCACCACTTGGTGTAAGGTTTCCTGCATGTTTTTTCCTTTCACCAATCCTTTGAGTGGCTGTTTATTGGGATTGTACTCCCATCTATTGGTGAATTGACCTGAAGGAATGACTGCAATCCCAAGCAAGAACCAAGTGGAACCAATCCGAACTAAGTTTTTGACGTTCAGTTCCCATACAATCACATGATGCGGAGAACAAGTGCAGCTCGTGGCAGCTCCCTTCCACAGACTCCTTTGACATCAGACTGGGAAGATCTCCAAGGTCGGTTGGTGCAATGACTTCCGTCTCCAGCACAGCGTTCATGTCAAGCAATAGAAAATGCTCCCAGCATTGTCGCAATCAAAGCACAACTAATCACAATCTGGAAAAGAAGAAAGGGATAGTCAATTCACCAAAAAGTCACCAGACAAGTCACCCAAGGTGTGTAGTAGTTTATGAAGCAGCCCACAGAAGCTAAGCCACGGGGCACACTCCAACATTCTTGTTCAAGCATCGGGAGATTGGTCGTGAGCTAATCTCCATTGAATAGCAGCGGCTCTTCTGTCAGCAAGATAAAGCAAGGTATAGACACCTCCACCTTCATCTTGTACGCAGGGCCAACCCAATCGGGCAAGCAGGGGCTCACGCGGGCATCCACAAGGATGCAACATCTCTCTCGATATCTGGACAGTTCCAACACCAATGCATGAAATCAAGCTCAGATTGGCATGAGGGACAAGTACCCATGCGAACAGGATATTTGCGGCCCCGATCATTCTTCACAAGTCTATAAGGAGATACAAAGCCTCCAGCCATAATTGCAAAAGTATGTGCAGAATCAAAAGCATGCTGCCTTGCAAGTCACCAGACAAGTCACCAAAGGTACCATGAATATCCATGGATATTCTTATGTCCTAAGATGACTCTAAGATGTCAACGTTTTTTACCTTAAACTATGCATAGGATGTATTCCACCCCCCACTAGGAGGATCTCCCTCTATTATATAGTGAATAACCCTGGTGGATAAGTCTCCTCTACTTGCCAAGCAGCTACTAAGTGGGATGACCAGCTAATTACCTCCCCAATATGCATCTGGATATTTAGGGCCTCTATTCAGTTACATCCCACCCTCATCCAACTTGTCACTGGCTAAGAATTTTGGGGTTATATCCCAAATTACATTATATATACATTAATTGTATATTCTAAGTGCTGGTCCACTACGTATGTGTATAATATTGTATATATTACATGTTCATGAGATCCTCATTTATGCATACATGATTTCGCATTCAGTGCCGTTATCCAAGTTGGTTTTCTCATGATCCCACGATGATTTCCTCATGATTGTCCTAGTTTCCTCATGATTGTGCCATGAAAATAGCTATAAATCCATGATTTCCCTATGTTTTCACCATTTTCCCTATGTTTTCCCCCGGGTTTCCCTATGATTCCCCCAGAAATTCCACCGATGAGGCGGTGACTTCCTGGATGAATCCAGCTGCGTGAACCCCTGCCCTGATGGCAAGTTTCCGGAGGGCAAGGTGAGATTTTCGGCAAGGTGAAGCAGAAATGGGAATCATATGAGAATCATATGGGAATCATATGGGAATCATATGGGAACACTTTTTTGGTGGGAACGCTTGCCAATGTGATGTTCTTTTAGTTTTGTCGTTTTTACCAGTTTGTTTTTGTATGTCGATATGAATCTATAGCAGAAACCAGTTCGTGAAATTGGAGTTATAAACGCCCCAACTTCGCGATTTTGCTCACTGGGGCACCACCTTGCATTGGGAAAATGATGGGGGACATCATGGGAGACTCATTGGGACAAATGGGAGGATCATTGGGAAAATGTATGAACATATCCACCATCATACATTTTCATACATTGTAGTTACTAAGATGTTAGAACAGTCATCATAACTCTGGTAATATGAACATATCCATCCCAACAGTCATTGTAGTTACTAAGTTCCATGGTTCATGGCCAAAGGTCATAGCTATTTTCCATGCTATTTTCCATGGGAAATCATTGGGAACGTAAAAACCATTGGAAAAACATGGGTCCCAGTCCCAACAAGTCATTGTAGTTGCAAAATGTTAGTTAACCATGTGGGGCCCTAACACTTATTGTATCTTATTGTAGTATATTGTAGTTGCAAATCAAGTTAGAAACCTATCATTTGGGGCCCCACATTGTATGATTTATATTTTTCCAGCTGATTCCAGCTTAGAACAAAAAAACACATCTTTGTTGAAAAATAGAAACTGATCGCTAAAAATCCCAAATCCGGCCCCATTCTGAGCAGGATTGCCGCGTATGCAGTACTTCTTGTGCTACCTGCAACTAGGATGAACCGGGATCTCGTGCACTGAGATCACAGATATTCGACGACGAATGTGGTAAGCCCCATGTAAACCCCTTTAAAAAATAGGGGATGTGTTTACTGTATATACTGTACATATAATATGTACAAATATGTATATATATATACACATTACACATTATATCATATTATAATGCAGCGATCAATTTTTAGCGTGACTATATATTTTAATGGATTTGACGGTAAACCATAGGATAGTAGTTGATGGACGTACTGGGAACAAAACATCAACAATGGTAATGAGGAATGAGCGAAATGGGCGTACAAAACATTGTAAGACAAAACATCGTGGGGCTGTAATGGGACACAAAACCAACAATATGATATGGGTTTGTCTGAAAATGGTGTATACCCCACTGGTTGGTGGTTCGGAACATGAATTGTATTTTTCATTATTTTTCCATATATTGGGAAGTTCATAACCCCAACTGACGAACTCCATCATTTTTCAGAGGGCTAGGGCTCAACCACCAACCAGAAATGGTGTATACCCCAAAATTGCAAAACCGCGCAGGTAAAACGATCAACTAGTGGATTTGAGGGGTTCCCCTTTCTGCCGGCAGACAAAAAAAGCCACGAGTTTTTGTCGAGCTAACATGGAAAGGTGCAGAACCTTTGTGAGTTGATTGTTTCACTTGGGCTGCAAAGAGTCGTTTACTGGGAATGATTCTTATCATTTCTTATCCATAATCTTGGATTGTTCATTACCCTTGGAGAATGAAACATTGCAATGGAGAATCTAGATATTGTGGTAAGGAGGGCTATTTATTTTGGGTATTTTTTTTGCGGCAGGTTTTGGATTTAGTTTTGGGTTCCTGTTTCTATGCTTTCCTGCTTTTCTGCTTTTTGTTTTTCCTGCTTCTCTGCTTCTCTGCTTGTTTGCTTCTTTTCTTTTCTGCTTCTCTGCTTGTCTGCTTCTCTGCTTTCCCTGCTTCTGTGCTCTTCTGCTTTTGTGCTTTACCTGCTTCTTTTTTTTCCCTGCTTATCTGCGTTCCCTGCTTCTTTGCTTCTCTGCTTTTGTGCTTCTGTGCCTTTCTGCTTCTACTATTCTACTTTTTCTTTTCTTCAGGCATGTGTTGTTGTTGCTCTACTTCCTGCTCCTCTGCTTCTTTGCTTCCTGTCTTTACTGCCTCTATGTTGGTTCTTTTCTGTTGCCATTACTCTCTCCTGTTTGTAAACACCGTAGGTGAAACGAAACCCAAAGAAACTTAAAGAAATCCTGATAAGAACTCCTGATAAGAAACCCTACATGCAACCCTAAATGAAACCCTAAAGAAACTTTTAATGAAACCCTATATGGCATCCTAAAGAAACCCTAAACAACACTCTAAAAAACCCTTAATGAAACCCAAACGAAACCCTAAACGAAACTGTAAAGAAACCCTAAACCTAAAGAAACCCTAAATGACACCCTAAATGAAACCCTAAAGAAACCTTAAAGAAACCCTAAATGAAACCCCAAATGGAACCCTAGAGAAGCCCTAAACGAAACCCTACATGAAACCCTAAAGAAACCCTAAACGAAACTGTAAAGAGACCCTAAACCTAAAGAAACCCTAAATGAAACCTGAAATGACACCCTAAATGAAACCCTAAAGAAACCTTAAAGAAACCCTAAATGAAACCCCAAATGAAACCCTAGAGAAACCCTAAAGGAAACCCTATATGAAACCTAAAGAAATCCTAAACGAAACTGTAAAGAAACCCTAAGCCTAAAGAAACCTAAATGAAACCTGACATGAAACCCTAAATGAAACCCTAAATGAAACTCTAAATGAAACTCTAAAGAAACCCTGAATGAAACCCTAAATGAAACCCTAAATGAAACCTAAAGAAACCCTTAATGAAACCCTAAGGAAACCCTAAATGAAACACTAAAGAATTCCCTGAAGAAACCCACATGAACGTTTGGAAATCAAGATAAGAAACCCTACATGAAACCCTAAACGAAACTCTAAAGATACCCTAAACCTAAAGAAACCCTAAATGACACCTGAAATGGAACCCTAAATGAAACCCTAAAGAAACCTTAAATGGAACCCTAGATGAAACCCTAAATGAAACCCTAAAGAAACCCTAAATGAAACACTAAAGAAACTTTACTGTGAATGAAACCCAAAATGAAACCCTAAAGAAGCCCTAAAGAAACCCACATGTACCTTTGAACAAATCCTGATAGGAAACCCTACATGAAACCCTCAAGAAACCCTAAATGAAACTCTAAAGAAACCCTAAACCTAAGAATCCTTAAATGAAACCCTAAATGGAACCCTAAAGAAACCCTAAACGAAACTCTAAAGAACCCCTAAAGAAACCCTAAATGAAACCCTACATGAAACCCTAAATGAAACCCTAAAGAAACCCTGAATGAATCCCTAAATGAAACCCTAAAGAAAATTTCAAGAAACTCACATGAACGTTTGAAGTACCAAAATGTAGCAAATACCATGCAAATGAGAGGTTGAAGTGCCAAAACGTGGCAAATACCATGCAAAATGCAAAGTGACCATGCCAAAATGTAGCACATACCATGCAAAATGACAGATTCTGGTTCCAAACTGTTGCAAATACAAGGCATATGGTACCAGGAAAGAAAGCCAACATAAATTCCAAAACCTGAGCAATAAAAAACTATTCTGCACATCCTTATATGGTAAACCCATGTACATATGAAATATCGCATATTTAATACAGCGATCTTTTTTCCTGTGACTGGCCAATCTATTGAAATTTTACCATACAACCATAGGATAGTATTTGATGGACATCAGTTTGACTTTCCTAGGATGCCAAGGCGCCTTTGAAGTCGAAGACACGTCCCAAAGTATTGAACAAGTGCTTGACCAGAACTTCGCCGGATGGAAAAGCAGGCAGATCAGAAAGACTGGAACTTGATCACAGAGATTTCCAAGCAGCTGTTGTCCGAATGAAGTGCTGCCCGAATGGGTGTACCGAGCTAGCATTTCGGAGAAGTTCACGCGCACAGATCCACCATCTACATACCAACATACGACCCTATAGAGGATGACAGAGAACACGGCGATATATCCACCGACTCTTGCGATTTTTGGAGCACGTAGTGGGGATGAACCATCCACAATGGGAATTAACGACATGGGCGTATAAACCAAAAAAACACATTGTGGGGCTATAAAGGGACATAAAACATATAAAAACCAACAATATGAGATGGGTTTGTCTCATTGAGTTCGGAGACTTCCCAGCGAACCATGTTCGACGCCACCGGAGGGTAGTGATTCCAATACTATAGATCCAATTAAATTATCCCTTCTTTCTGTCAAATTACCATGTTCCTATGGTTTTCCACGGTTTTCCCATGATTGGATGGATGACAATATGACAATACCCTTGCTGTTGAACCCCGTTTAAGCACGGATGGTGGGTTCAACGGTTCAACAGCTGCCGAAAAGTCGAAAATGTCCCGAGGCGCCATTTCGGCCAACAACTGTACCTCCTGCAAGGCAGATGACGTGAAGGAGTCTCGTCAGATGGTCGAAACCCAATGTGTATTGGGAATGAATTGCAATTTATACAGCCAATTTATATCTGGTTGGTGGTTTGGAACATTTTTCCATATATTGGGAATAATCATCCCAACTGACCAATATATTTTTCAGAGGGGTAGGTCAACCACCAACCAGATATGGTGTTCAAGGATTTTCAACATCGCGCATATGGGCCATGTCATTTCTTGGTTAAAGTTTGGGCTTGAGTAGGTCAACACCGGTCAACCCACAAATTGAAGAATGCAAAAAATACTGCTAACTAATTGTTTGCCATGAATGGGCATATTTTAACCTCCGGCAATCAAGCATGGCAAGGGTAAATCCCGCATAAATGAAAGTTTTATTGAGAACATATATATATATGGGTAAATCATGGTTAGTAAGGGAAATCATCCCCAAATGGCCTTAATTCAGGTTAGTGAAATATTATAATTTACCCAGATATATCAAGATGATCTATATTTCTATAATTATATAAATGGGAGATTCTCAAATGCCACGTTTGATTGCAGTGCCCAAACAATGCACGAATCCGCATAGATTTCCCAGTTTTTTTTTTTTGGTCAGAGTATCTAAAGACCTGCCATAGTTATTTTGGGTAATTTGGATAATGGGCAATCAGGGGGTGATGATGGTTAATAACTGCACATATGATAAGGCTTGATTTACAAGAATGGGCCTACTGACATCATGTGAGGGTACTGTTGAGGGTACCCTTAGATTTCGCGTGTGAAACACACCGAGGACGGCAACAAGTGCATCAAGGAGTGCCCTGCTGGCAAATTCGAACTGGAACGAAGCTGTCACTCGTCCAGCACTGATGTTTTGCCTTGATTCTTGAGCCAAGATCAACCAAGGGGTGCAGGCTATCCATATAGGCATGGGTCAAGGACCACAGATTTTAGTATATCGTTCAGTATTAATTATCCATCTACCTTCTGGTAATTTAACATATGTATTACTATTGAAAATGGCCATAGAAATAGTTGATTTACCCTTTAAACATGGTGATTTTCCATATAGTTATGTTAGTTTACCAGAGGGTAAGTACCATTAAATCCCATTTAATCCCATTTAACCACCATGTTCCTATGGTTTTCCCATCAAATTACTAAGGTGCCCAATTTTGACTTATAGCCATCATGGGGATTTGGCCAACCCCCCTTTTCGGAAATCTCCACAGTAGTTTGTGTTTATGAACTCGCTATCATTGGCTTATCATAAGGGGGGTTACCTTAGAGAGGAGTTGGTGAAATCCTAAATATTATATATACATACATGGCAGTGTGTCAAAACCTTGTACCCCTGGTGAACATCAAAATAGCTGGTATTAATAGGTATTGATCCATACCCATATATATATATATATATTATATATACATATGTATATTAGACAAACAAATACAGTATTTTACAGTATATGGTAGACATGTTGGAAATCCAGACCTGATATATTTAGTCACTTTAACTATTTTTTGGACCCGGTTTAGTTGTGTTCAATCCCCGTGTTTGTATTTTGATCGGTGAAAGCTACATTTCTGCCTGCATCAACTCCTTTTGTTTCTGCTCGAATTCATATTCTAAGGGTGGCTTGGCAGCACAAAACTATTGACAGCTTTTTGGGCAGTTGTTTGAGTAATGCAGCTATAGTTCCTTGTAATTGCATGTGTTTTCTCGATCACAGCATTGAACCAACCAATACTTCGATGGGCCATGGACTCAGTTAACTAGTTGAGAAATACATTTTGTTGGAATACAGTGGGTTACAACCCACTTAGCCAGTTAGCTAATCCTATGGCCCATCTAAGTATGGGTGATATTGAGGCTGTGAATTAAATAATCATTTCGACTTCGGAACTGCAGGTCTTGCATGCAAGAAGCCCTGCTCTGCTTGTAAAGGCCGTGGGAAAAAATGTCGTCCTTGCCGATGGCAGTGATGGCTATCTTGCTTAACATTGGTTGGTATAAATTTCACGAATTCAAGTATGTAAGTATCATGAACCATAGTGAAATTGGAGCTATGTTCACCAACTTAGCAATTTCGCAAACAGTGGCCCCACTTTGGAAGAATGTTTATCATTACTTTGTAAACAAAAATGTGATCACCATGGTCGTTGTCATCATTTGTTTGCTCCGAAAACGTGTCAGGTACTGTTTATAGTGTATTACCTATGCCTATCTGACCTCTACTGTAGTTATAATATGTTATAATCACGTATATATATATATATATATATATCATTACCATATTTGAACTATAGTGTGTTAACTCAGGGTCCTTGCAGACATACTGTAGCCACATGTCGCCCTAGGAAGATGGTCAACACACCAGGCAGATCCCACTAATGTTCAGCTACAATTAAAATCAGATGGCTGCAGTTACGGCCTGACTGCCAGTCATAAATTGTCACATGGTTTTTAATTTTTGCTATTTATTCCATAAATGGGGGACCCCAAAATGGTTCCAACATGGTCGGCTCTGCCATGGCGAATCTGTGCGATGCCGCCGAAGTGTTGACCCCACGGCCATAGCTGCGGATTCTGATCAGCCCACTTAGTTCACTTGCCAAACTGAAACAATCATTTGATTGTATAACCATCTGCAACCTGAGTTCTCCATGGTAAACGCCATTATCTCATGAATTTACCTTGGTAAATGGTTTGTAATGGGGTATCCCAAACATATATATTATTATATATCTATATATAATATGTATATTATATATATAATATACCAGATACCCCCAAACAAACAATAACAAATCTGTGGCCAGTTCTCATGGTTTTCTTGATTTTCTATGAATCTGTGCTGTGATACTTCCATGTTTTGCTCATGCAGGCGCTGCTGATTATTGCACCGAGTGCCATGAAAGCCTCAACATGGCCCCTGGGCAGCCAGAGTGGGGATCACTCCATGGCTCCCTCAGAGCTACGGTTGGTGGTGCCCCAGTGAGCTAAATCGCTAAGTTGGTGCACATAACTCCAATTTCACCATGGTTTATCGTAGATATAGCTATAGTTGGACCGCGGCCTTTGGACGGCCGTGGTGTTTTGTTGGGGTGGGGTGGGGTGGGGTGGGGTGGGTGGGGTGGGGTGGGGTGGGGCATGTATTAACGTTCATTTGAACTTGCGCATGAAGTAGATGCTACACCGTGGCTGTCTGTTGGGGCATGTATTCATGGGTGGGGGGTTGGGGTGGGGTGGGGTGGGATAATAACGTTACTGGCTCCTTCACACATACGTCATGCTACGCTACTGTAAGTCTTTGAAAGATTTCTTGCCATCTCGCATGGTTTTGAAATGCAAAGAGAGTGGACATTCCACTTTGCACCCCCTGGTGACACAATATGTGTTCATGTGGTGCTGGTGAGTAAGCTTGCTAGAAACCAGATCCTAAAAGGTTCTTGGAAGAACTTGAAGCGCTGCTGTGAACAAAAGACGGCCAAAAAATTGCGAATACGAATTAGTTGGGCGCTATGAAGAAAACCCCAAAATTGAGGTTTCGTGTAGGCGAAACGACTGTTTTTATTTTCCTGCTTGGAACTAAGGTGTTCACGGCATTTACACTAAAATCGCACGAATTCCTTTTGGCCAGAGCACACCAAACATGGTCAACAACATCCCATGAATCAACAAAAAACACGGCCATCTAAAGGCCGTGCTCCCTATAGATACATGGTTTAAAAACCAACATAACTGCGGGGCACCACCTCGCAGGGAAGAATGCGGTTGTTGGCTGATTAGGTGATTGTTACTATGATTGCTTCAACGAGGTTGTGTTTCTTGTTTGTTTTTCCGAAAAAAATATTGCACCAATGTTAGAATGCTGAGTATTTTTCTTATTGGATGGGTTTGATAGCTTGATATCCCCCCAAAAAATCATAACCTGTTTGATTGACTGACCATGGTTTTAAACAAACCATTCTCAGGCCTTCTGACCATGATGTAGGAGATGTGCATGTGTGCAATGGTCAAACAGGGGCATCATGTGCAATAGTTACAGTGGAACTACGGTTTTTATTTGGTGTTGGAATTGAGCAAAATCTACATTAACTTGGATGGTTGATACGGGGATGGACCAAAACCTTTTAAAATTCCAGAAATTTGGTGCATCAACAACCATAAATCCAAGATATTTTAGGGTGTCATCCGGACACCAGATGTTTGACTCATAGCCATGTCGAAGCTGGAAAACCCAAAAATGTGGAAGGTGCACTTCGTAATCCCTTGCCTCCCTATTTTGTTGCTGAAGGTGCCAATATTTGTTAGTCACTATTTTGTTAGGAGGTTACTATTTTTTGGGGGGTGGAGAGGTTGCTACAGATTTGGGGATCGCTTAGTTCCATCGGATTTCTTCCCCTGCCACTCCTACACGGTCACCATATCTTTGGGCGAATTTCGATACAATTCATCGTGCCCAGAAAGTTTCAGCACATGAAGTAGTCTTTTAGGCCGCTATTAAGCAGTCTCTATAGGTCAGTTGGGAGCAGTGTCATGTCCTTTTCCGATTGGTTTATCTCGTTTATTGATGAATTTGAGGCTCCTCAAGAACCTGTAGGTAGATTGCAACAAATAGAATGAATAGTATACCCAAGGACAATATAGGTCAGGGTCGGTCCAATCTATAAGCTTCGCGAAAATTGGTAAATTTGCCTCTGTATCTACAGTGAAGGCCCGAAATACCATGAAATACCAGTCACAACTGGTTCTAAATGGTGATTTCTATGCGCTTATTCCATAAATGGGTTTATTTCACAGTTAAGGCCATAAAAATTAGTTAAAACTGGTGATTTCTATGGGATTATACACTCTATAAATGGGGTTATAACTGACGTATAACTGGCATTTTGGACCATAACTCTGACCCTGTGGGCCACCCCTGGGGCATCTCCAAGGTGGCCCATGAAGGTCAATGCATTTGTCCCAAAGGCGGCCTTGCCATGGGATTTCTTGCACTTTGTGATGGAAAATCACCATTGGAATACATATATATATATATACACATAATATATATATATATATACATATAATATATATATATATATATATATACATATATATAATATATATATATATATATATATTATGTGTATATATATACACTGTATATAATAGGTCAATCATCATCTGTAAATAAAAAATGTTTCATAGCTGTCATGGCTATGTGAAATTTTCAGGTTGGGTCAATTCCCATGACGATTCCCGTTTTTCTTGGTTAAATCCAGCCGCGAGATGGGGGGAAGACCGTCCATTTACCAACAATGAACGTTAGCTTTCTTTTGGGGGGATGGGACTAGATTACTGTCAAGATAATTTTTACTAAACCTGGATTTGTTGAAGATGTTGTTGTTATTTTCCCATTGGCTAAACAACATGACCGGGGAATCTGCTTGGATTACATTTTGTTGTTTTTGGAGGACCCCTGGTCAGCAAATCCGGGTGCCAACTGTCAACATGTGTGAACACTTCATGCCAAGGTTGGACCCGTAGCCCATGGGAAAACCACGGGACAACCATGGGAAAACGACATGTTTTTCTCAATGAATCACCATTGTTGCGGGCCTATCTCAAGTTTGGTGGTTGAATCATGTTGAATCCCCAGTGCCGATGGTTGAATCCTCAACTTTGGGTGGTGCCATATTGATTCTAAGCTTCTTTTTTTTTGCGCTGATCAAATCTAATGTTTGATTGAGTTCGGTGTTCATATGGTTCCATTTTTGAGAGACTAGCACATATTCATGAATATCAATGAATATCCATCATGGCTAACGTATTCTGGCTGGTGGTTTGGAACATTTGGATTATTTTTCCTTATATTGGGAATAGTAACCCCAACTGACTTTCATATGTTTCAGAGGAGTAGGTATACCACCAACCAGTATTAGTGATATCCACCGATGCTTCGGGCTCCCATCGTAGTGTCAGGCACCTACTGGGGCGGTGAGACCTGCATGGACTGCGATAAGACCTGCAGCACCTGCGGGGGAGCTGTTACTTGGATCAAACATGGCAATTGGAAGTCCCACAGTTATGGCCCTTTACCAGTTATAAGTACTTCCAACACCATTTATAGAATGTATAATTCCATTTATAACCAGTTATAACTAATAAATGGCCTTAACTGCAAGATATAAGTTGGTTTAGATTCGCCCCAGTAACTAGTTCGTTATAAATACCATAAACCATAGTGAAATTGGAGTTATGTTCACCAACTGAACGCTATCGAACTGGGGGCCTCACATTGTGGCAATTGGAAGTCCCCGTCACACATGGAATTTTGAGGACAATCAACTATGAAGGATGTTCCAGCTAGCCATGTTTCATTACCAGAGGGTATAGATTATATATACAGTACCCTCTGGTAAACGTTTACATAACTATGGAAAATCACCAGTTTTAATGGGAAAACCACTATAAATGGCCATTTTCAATAGCTATGTTAAATTACCAGAGGGTATATATATATA
>Ga0126342_10005175_pt1 | contig 22641 bp, 17 predicted proteins | sample Cyp1metagenome_FD_92528 | JGI IMG/M metagenome (GOLD analysis project Ga0126342, IMG submission 92528) | Coral microbial communities from Lord Howe Island, Old Settlement Bay, Australia - Cyphastrea 1 metagenome | ecosystem: Host-associated > Invertebrates > Cnidaria > Coral ...
ACCTACAGCCCTCATAGCCCTGTATGTTGGCAACCTACAGCCCTCATAGCCCTGTATGTTGGCAACCTACAGCCCTCATAGCCCTGTATGTCTGCAACCTGCAGCCCTCATAGCTTTGTATGTTGGCAACCTACAGCCCTCATAGCCCTGTATGTTGGCAACCTACAGCCCTCATAGCCCTGTATGTCTGCAACCTACAGCCCTCATAGCCCTGTATGTTGGCAACCTACAGCCCTCATAGCCCTGTATGTTGGCCATTAATTTTCTAATCTTTCCATAGGAACCTGATGGTTTATCATTAGTTTTCCAATCTTTTCCCATAGGAATCTGATGGTATTATATATGTTTTCTTATCTTTTCTCATAGGAATCTGATGGTTTACCATAGGTGTTCTCATCTTTTCTCATAGAAATCTGATGGTTTACCATAGGTTTTCTCATCTTTTCTCATAGGAATCTGATGGTATTACATATGTTTTCTTATCTTTTCCCATGGGAATCCCATGGTTTACCATAGGTTTTCTCATATTTTCTCATAGGAATCTGATGGTTTACCATAGGTTTTCTCATCTTTTCTCATAGGAATCTGATGGTTTATCATTGGTTTTCCAATCTTTTCCCATAGGAATCTTATAATAATCGTTTATGGATGAATGAATGGTCACATTATTTGGGGGGGTCGGTTTTTGGACCCCCTCACTGGACCTTCTTGACCTAGTTGGCCTATAGGGGGGGGGTTATTAATCCGGAGTTAACATTATTTGTTTTGGTGAAGTCTAATAATTGCTTAAATATGATGTGGCTTACATGCTTAATCTGGTTGGTGGTTTGGAACCATGGAATTTTATTAATTGTCATATATATATATATGGGAATTTCATCATCCCAATATTTTTCAGAGGGGTTGGCGAAAAACCACCAACCAGCTATGGATTTCCCAAGTTTCCCATTCACTTGGGAAGTTCATTTTATCCCAACTGACGAAGTCCATCATTTTTCAGAGGGGTAGCTATACCACCAGGATGTAGTGTGGACCTCCCCAGGGCGACAGCACGATCCGATCCGATCGATTTTTACGTCACAAGTTTTTCAGGTGGACACCACAAGAACTACGCGAAGAAAGAGAAAGAGAAGAAGGAGAAGGACGAAAAAAAGGAGAAGAACCTCGGTTTTTTTTAATATCGATGTAAAAAAAATCTCGAAAAAAACTTTTTTTTAGAACTATACATAGAACACATCGATTTTCTTTATGTTGAATCCTGTTTCAGAAAAAAAAAAAAACAAAAAAACGTGGAAAACTGATGTTTCTTTCTTATTTCGCTTGGGATCACAAAAAAAATCTCCAGATGGGGGGACACAGGTCGCCTCAGGTGGACGTCGTCGTCGCAGGGGACGTCTCCAGTCACCGCAAATGGCTTGGGAAAGTCTCATAGAATGAGTGAAGATCGTCTGATTCCCATACTATTAGATAGAAATTCCCCATACAATCAATGGGAATTTCAGGATCCCAAAATGGAGGTACTGTACCATATAAGATCATATTTTGTTGGGATATTCCCTTGCAATAGGCCTTATATAGGCCTTATACATGGTAGGTACCTCCAATTTAGGATCCTGAAATTCCCATTGATACAATGGCTATGTTAACATACAGTAGATGTGTAATAATCAACTATTAGATGGGAAAGCCTCATATTTTTAGTCTTATTCATTCATATTATGAATCTGGTGCAGAACTGTCATGTCGCATCCGACTGGATCGCTGGATGGATTGAAAGTCCCCCAGGTTTGGGTCTCAGTTGGAGGTTTTTGAATCCAAGCAGCGCAAAGAGAGGCTTACACAATGAATGTTACACAGTAATGTGGTAAACCCAATGTTTTATACCATCTCCAAGTCCAGAATTTTTGTGGGTGGTAGTTCCACCATTCCCATGGTGGTTTCATCGTTCATCTTAGGAAGGAGAAGGATGAGAAGAAGGAAAAAGAAAAGGAAAAGGATGATGCGAAGGACGGTGAGAAGAAAGAAAACTTGGATTTGCTGAAGATGATTTTTTAAAATTTTTCCATGGGAAATCCACTACTTGGGGAATCTATAGCCCATGACGGATCCATGGTGCTGCTATATATGGTGCTCCATGGATCCCATCAATATACCCCCTTTATGTTAGCATATATACCAGCACCATGGATCCTATGGGTAGGGAATATGTTTGTTATTGTTTTTGGATTCCTTTTATATTAATGTTTACCATACATGTTACCATACATAAAACCATTAGGGAAACCTATGGGTAGGGTTGTGTTTCCTGAAGCAAATCCATGAAAAGGACGAGAAAGACAAAGAAAAGAAGGAGCGAGCGAACTTTTCCTCGACGCGACCGCAGGTTTTGTGGTCAAAGAGAAGAACCAGTTGAAGAACGATGAATTGTAGATGAATTGTTAGCATCCAGCTGACTATATAGACTTTTTTTCTCGTGCGGCGTTGGTAAGCTTTTCTTTATCATGAAGCTGCGCACTCCAACCGGTGTTTTTTGTTTTCAAAGGGTTGTTTGCTTGTTTATTATCACTAGATTATGTCTTCGCGGATTTTGATTTCGGTTTCTGTGACACGTGCCCTCAATAATTATATAAGTTTGTAGCTAATGTCTTTCCAGCATTCGATAGTATGACAATATCATTGGAGCATAACTCGTGTTTGTGCAGTGCAAATCACCACTAATCCGGATTTCACTTCTGAACCCTTGGCACCCTTGGTCCTAGGAGTCCTCGATTTCAGAAAATCCCAACCACCATGTAAGGGTGGGTTGCTCCCCGGCGAATGTTTCAGAGATTGCTCTTGAAACCTCCAACCAAGTGAGTCTTTGATGTCCAAAAAGCGTGGCTTTGGCCGAGAAAAACAGGAGAAGAAAGAGAAAAAGGACAAAGACGGTGCTGCTCTCAACTGAAAAAAGGGCTATTATCCAAAAAACGGGGGATACACAACTAGAATATTGATATTATCATATACTCCAATAATTATAATATAAGCCAAGAAAAATCATGTTACCATAGAGTTTGATTAGGGAAACATGATGATAAGCCAGTGGGACGGCTTGTTTTTTTTGTTTGGACAGGTCCACGTGGCTAGGTAAACATCCCACAGTCGCCTAATAAGGTAAACCCAACAATAAACCATACCCATTTGCCTACCCTTTGGCCAATTCCTACTGGGGATTTATTTGTAAATAGGCTACCCCAAAAAAAAATCACCATTGTCACCACTAAAAGTGCAATGTTTTTTGGGTTTATCCCGATTTCAGACCCTCTTTGCGCATGTCGACAGGTGATGATAAGAAGTCCGAGGATCGAGAAAAGGACGATCGAGAACTTCCTCCTGCAGACACGCAACTCGGCGATCAATCTTGGGCGGAAAAGTTGCAGGAAACCTCCATATGAGAACATGGGGGATCTGTTTTATTTTGGGAAATCCATGGAAATCCATACGGGATGGGGCCCCCAGTCGATAGCGTGAACCGTTGCCTTACTAGATTTTTGTGGCTGAATTCGATTGGGTTTATGATAGATATAACATGATATAACTATACGTAGTATTCCTGGGGGTTATTTCATGGTTTATGAACCAACGTAAAAACATCACTGGGCCCCATCCTGGGGATATGTTGGGGCCCATCACTAGCCCTTGGGGCGCTATGGGGATGGTGAACCATCCAGGAAAACCCATGGAATCTGCAGGGTCTTGGCAAAAGGTGTTCTTGCAAGAATGAATACATGTTACCCTCTGGTAATTTAACATAGCTATTGAACATGACCATTTATAGTGGATTTTTCCATTGAAAATGGTGATTTTCCATAGTTATGTTAGTTTACCAGAGAGTACATGTTACCCTCTGGATCCCTCTGGTAAACATACAAAAAGCTATTGAACATGGCCCAGTCGAAATAGTGAGTGTTCCCATGAAAATAGCATGGTGATTTTCCAGTTCGCAAAATGTAAACGTTTACCAGAGGGTAATTATGCTGGCCGGCTGGATACTGCAATGTCTTGAAGATTCTGTGTTTTTCTGGATTTCTCGGATTTCTCGGGTGTTCTTGCTTTAGGGTACGCTACCATCTGGATACACCCAGCCACATCTGTCATCCATCTCTGACCATGAAGTGTCCCTGCTGATCTACCCGGCCTGGTAAACGTTTACATTTTGCGAACTGGAAAATCACCATGCTATGTAGCTGGGTAAATCAACTATTTCGACTGGGCCATGTTGAATGTCGCAAACTGTGAATGTTTACCAGAGGCTATACCATCATATATCCTAATAAATCCCATTAAATCCCATTAGATCACCATTTTCAATAGCTATGTTTGTTTACCGTATTTTTGTTTCCGCAATCTGAGCACTGCAAAATCACCCAGTCGGATGATTTCGCGGATGGTCCCATTCAACGTGTGGATTACCAGAGGGTAACCTGTGAGGCCGTGGTGCAAACTGGAGGAGATGTTGGGCGTTCCATGCGGCTCAGCTGAAATCCAAAAAAAGGTGGTGCTGGGCCCAAAATTCTGAAGCAATGAAGTCAGCCACTTTTCTGGTTGGTGCTGACTGGAACCATGGAATTAGACATGACTTTCCCATCATATTGGGAAGAATCATCCCAACTGACGAACTCATATTTTTCAGAGGGGTAGGTATACCACCAACCAGCTGTGGATTGGGGAAGCAATGGGTTTGGGAAACGATCGACTATACCCCATCGAAGAAAACCCCTTGTGGGGTCTCCAGTATTCTGCAAGGACTTCAGGCTTTCCATCTAGACGCACACCGCGCGTCATGTGTGTCCTGGGCGATGGATTAGATTAACATAGATTAACCCATTAAATTGAGGAATGGTCATCAAGCCATTTTCATAAGTGTTCTATATGATTTTAATGCCCATTGTAAGGATTCCCAATCTGGGATAGATGACCATAATCCAAACAAAGCATCTTTTGACCATGGCGTGTTTCTTGTACTCAAGTTTGTCAAGTTTGAGTACTGGACATTTTAAAAGTTTAATCTATGACACAACCAATCTGTGGCTTGGGCTCGAATTTTGGACGGCGCCTGGCTTATAAGATTTAAAGGTTTGCTGCTTATTTTTCACAAGTCAGCTGAGACTCAATCCCATTTCAACAGCTTGTTCTAATGACAGGCGATTATCGCTGACTTGCTCAAAATTTGGAACTTGAGGGGTGGCTCAACCACCAGCCAGATGTCAGTTCTTCATTTTTCAAACCCATCTTAACTATAAGAATATTTGATTATAGATATATATACCGTATGTATTATATATTATATATTATATATATAAATATTATATATATATATATTATATATATAAATATTATATATATATATATATGTATATATCTACCATAAACCCAGCTATTTCGCTATCCCGAAAAAGATGCCCAACGTTGTGTTTCCAGGAGGTTAGTTCGGCTCACATTTCTATGACTGTTGGGGTAAATTATAACGACCTCACTGTTCTCCCTAACTCTGGAATGATCGTTTGATTGCGGGGAATCGTGTCCCCAAATGACCGCCAGTTTCAGGTTTTTGTGAAATATTGCAATGTACCCAGATAGATATACAAGCATGTACATTAATATACCTGGTTGGTGGTTTGGAACCATGGAATTTTATGACTTTCCATATATTGGGAATTTCATCATCCCAACTGACTTTCACTCCATCATTTTTCAGAGGGGTAGGCGAAAAACCACCAACCAGATACATCTCCAAGATCCAATCATATCCAATCCACAAATGCCTTGGGGTTGCGAAATCCTTGTAGAAATCCTGTGGATGGGCCAGCGAAATCCTGCACCAACTGGATCTTTGAAAGCCCAACTTAAAATAATGGGATGTTTACCGCCAATCAACTCAGGATTTCGCTGGCTTTCGCAACCATCCACCGTATCTCTAGATAAATCCATCATTGGTTTATAACCCCATCTAAATATAATTATAAATATCATACACTATTCTTATTATAGTTATATCATACACTATTCTTATTATAGTTATAAACCAACTTAGCTAGCGAACTGGGGCCCCATCCTGTTGGGGTTGCTATGGTTGTCGCTACCCTCTGGTAAACTAACATAACTATGGAAAATCATTATTTTCAATACGTAAATCAACTATAGATGTGCAATTTTCAATAGCAAACTGTTCGATTACCAGAGGCTATATCATCATATATCCTAATAAATCCCATTAGATCCCATTAAATCCCATTAAATCCCATTAAAAACCCATAAAAAACACATTGAACCACCATGTTTTCATGTCGCTTCTGAGGTGTCTCTGGTCTGCTGAGAGGCTACGACAGTCCACAGTCACTACTTCAGGACGCTGAGCAGAGAACAGATTTGCCAGATCTTTGCTGGGCAAAACATGGTTGGAAAATTGTTATTTTATATTCAACATGAAAATTGCTTTTTTTTTTCAATATGTAAATGGGGAACGTGGCTATATTATTATTATGTTTTTAACAGGGAAAACCGCTATTTGTCAATATTTTAATGGGGAAATTTGGTATTTAATGCGGATATTTAATGGGATATATATATATAACCAACAATATGTGCCATGGTCAAAACAAGGGTTGTGTTCTCGTCAACGGGATTGGTCATCAATCGGAGAATAGGGATTTCTCTACCATTATAGACCCATTTTTTCAGGATTCCCACTAGGAGATGGAGGGTAACCCAGATACCATGTTTTGAGCCGTGGCACGCATGTGGTTTTTTGACCCCATCAGATGTCTATGGCTGGCAGGCTGAGTTTACCTTCACAAGTTGGGATATACCCTCTGGTAATTTAAAGTAGCTGTTGAAAATTGCCATTTATAGTTGATTTACCCAGAAGAAATGGTGATTTTCTATAGCTATGTTAGTTTACCAGAGGGTAGCTCCTGTGAGTATGGTGAACATTGGTGACCTATATCCACTCAGAAAAAAAAAGTGTCGCTTGGCTGTGAAGATCGGGAATACCTATCATCTGAGAGTTGTCATGGGGATGATGATTCATCGGATTTGGTGCTAACCCGCCTATTGACAGTCAGCATTTTTCTTCCATCCGCTCATGATTTTCTTGGAGATTCCCTCAGGAACCAACTCCCCATGGATCTTGTTGGATCTAAATACCCGGCCTGGTAAACGTTTACATTTTGCGAACTGGAGAGCTCCACCATGCTATTAATGGATATTAATGGGTAAATCAACTATTTCGACTGGGCCATTTTCAATAGCTATTTTGACATAACCAGAGGGTAAATCATCTGTGGTTGTGAAAATCTTAGGTGCACCGAGTCTCGACTATCAATTCGACGCCGTGATATCCGGTGAACGTTTTTACAGTTCGCGATTTCGAAAAAATCATCATGTTTAATATAGGCAAATCAACTCTAAACAGCCCATGGAAAAAAAATAAAGCAAAGTTTTTTTTCAAATGTAACAGTTCGCTATTGACCATTACATTCCGATGTTTTTATAGATCGTTCTTCTCCACTTTTCTGACCCCCCAGTCGGTCCCAAAGCCACAGCCGCCCAAGTGTTGGTAGTCAGGACTTGGCGCGGATAATGGAAGAGTTCTTGGAGCCCAGACTTGGCAGATCAACTGGGTCGAGTCCAGAGTGACGAGTTTTATTTCTTGGTGGTGACTGGAACCACCTGGAACCATGGAATTAGAAATGACTTTCCATATATATATATATATATCCATTCAGTTGGGAATGTCATTTTATCCCAACTTTTTTTGATATTTTTCAAGATGGCTGAAACATGTTGAAACCACCAACCAGTTCTTTGGTCAGAATTGCCATCAATCCGATGGGGTAAATGACGGATCAAGAGACATCGAGAGACCCTCGTTTGGTTTTCGTTATGTGAACCAGAGGGTTAACACTCAGATTTTTTCCGATGCCTTTTTTTGCCTTTTGACGAATCCTGAATCTGTAGATATTATGGATAGCCCTTAAATATATGAATAACGAAAGGGTCACCTAAAGTGTGACAGACCCATTCCTCCATATGTCAATGGTTGGTGGTTTCATTTTTACAGGAAACCCACATGTTTCATAGGAAATTCCGGAAAGTTTCCGGGGGCCAGATTTTCCCACCAAAACCAATCCATTCCTGCTGGGAATGTCACCTGGTGACACGCCTTCGGCACCTGAGGTTGGTTTCGGCCTTAAAGACCAATGAGCTGACGCAGGTAATGGCGATTTCATGCTTTCATGGGCCAGCAATTTTTTGGGATAGGACCCTCTGGTAAACATACAACAAGCTATGGAAAATGGCCATAGAAATAGTTGATTTACCTATTAATAGCATGGTGATTTTCCATAGTTATGTACCGTAAACGTTTACCAGAGGGTAATGGGAAATACCCTCTGGTAGTTTGTTGCAATTTGCAAGGGAACATTGAACATGGCTCATCTATACATTGATTTACCTAATAAAACATGGTTATGTGTCCATGGCTGAAGTACCATTTTTTCTCTCCAGTAGATTTTAAAAATGGATTTGGAAACCCACTGTAGATTTGTAGATCATGTCCATTGGGAAACCATGGCTGATCATGGCTGGTCCATCTGTTAAATTACTACAGGGTAGTTTGGGTCGGAGATTGAGACAGAGCTTTGATTTTTCTTACTTTCAAAGGGGATATCAACAACAATTGGGATCTAGCCAAGCACACTTCAGGATTTGGGATTTGTTCGATACTTGCAACCTTGTGCCAGACTATTCGCCAGAAACCATGGCAGATTGGTCAGGTCTAGCTGTCTAAGGTGAGTTTCCCCGGGTTTTTTGGTTAGTTTATAAAGCCATCGACCATAGCTATGTCCCACATAACCCTAGTTAATCAACTCACAAGCCAACTTAGCTATTTAGGAGGTCTCACCTTGTATGTATAGAATTGTATAGACCCCAAGCAACCCCGTCCCGTCAACGATCGTGAATGTCCGGGGGAAGCCATCAATTCAATGGCCGGAAAATTCAAGTTTGGGATTGACAAAATATCATCCGGGTCCGGCTGATATGTTTTTTCTACCTTTTCCCAAGAAAGCACCAATATGTTCCAACGTTTCCCGAATGTATCCCGCATATGTACTAGTTTCCTGCCAAGAGACCCAATCCGGGCATTTCTCCGGAACAAATTGAGCATCCAAGTATATCCGACTATGATTGCTAATTACATAAACATGCCCTTATTTGTGCGAATATCTGAACTGGCATGGTATCCATACCAAAAGTATGCCCGGTATTTGGTAGTCTAACTTGACAATTGAACATCATAAACATATCATAAAATATCATAAACTCATCCATAGAAAAGCCGTAGAAATAGATGATGTTCCCATTCAAAACACGATTTCCCAGCCATCTTGAGATGAAATCGCCAGCTTTCGAATTCCAAACGTCTCGCAGGCTTTGGCAGGTGGTGAGACACCCTTGCTCTTGCGTGGGCGTTATGAGGAGCGCGGGGTGCCTCCGTTGGAGCACCGGAAATCACGGGATGATCTAAGGTGGGTCACCACGAAAAGTGGACGGCAGATGCTGAAGAAAAGCACCATTGGGTCTGGTTGAAAAGGTGGTAAACATACAAAAAGCTATAGAACATGGCCCATTTATAGTTGATTTACCTAATTATTAAAGATGGTGATTTTCCATAGTGAACAGATATTTAACCAGAGGGTAGCCATTTAGGGGGAATATGATGATAATAATCTATTGGAATTGGAACACATTTCGCAGACAAACCCAATTAGTTGCAATGCACAAAAGGTTTGCTTGCAGCCTCAGCCTGGAAGTGGTGGGTTTAGAGCCATTCCAAGAATAATTTGCCGTGTCAGTCCCTCATACCAAGCCAACCCCATAGAACCAATCCATTGAGCTGAAATGACACTGCTGGTATCCCCTTTTGAACTTAAGGTTTTGGTATTCCCATTATTCCCATGAAATGTAAGATTCGTACGTGTTGGTTGATATTCTTTATCAAATTATATCCACATTCTACACTGATTTATGATGATTTTTGGCTTTGAAATCACCAAATGTTTGGTAGTTGTGCCATCATCTACGTCGCAGGACGCCTTGAACGACCTGAGGTGCAAGTCACCATTGGATAAGGCGGGTGACGTAGGCTACGTAGGTCGGACATGGTCGGACAGCTGGACATGGCTGGGAATCACCTGAAAATCATCAACGGGAAATATGCACAATCCTTAGTAATGTCAACCCTGGATTAATAAACCCCAAACGGCTGTTTAATTGGGAGGGTACCATAAAAAAGTATCAGATGAAATGACTATTGGAGGAGTACCCCCCTAAGTAATAAACACTGGTTTAGTCTCATCCGGGGTTGACATGAGGGGACTCTATAGAGAGTCTTTAGTTTGGGAATGATTATGATTTGCCCAGTGCCATATCTGAAGATACCTCCTGGAACCTTGGGAACTTTGGTGCCCCGTCTGGTGGGTTCCAAAACCCAAAAAAAAGGAAGGTTCCTAAAATGGTGGTACCTCAAAAATGGATGGTTTATACATGTTTATAATGGAAAACCTTCTTAAAAATAGGTGGTTTGGGGCACCCCCTATTTTAAGAAAAAGCAAAATGCATGTTAAGTTAGTTGCGTTACCGCAAGAGAGGTTTAAACTGGCAAAGTATCTCATTGGCGTTGTTGGGCCGGGAAGGACATGGTTTTGGTTTTTTGAAGCTCCTTTCAATCACCCGAAAATACATATGTGTTCTGTTTGGCTGGTCAACAATTCAACCCAATCTTGTGAAAACTTGGATTTGCTGAAGATGATTTTTTTTAATTTGTTCCATGGGAAATCCACTACTTGGGGAATCTATAGGGAATATGTGTTATTTTTTGGTGGTCCCTTAAGCAAAGCCGAAATGATGATCAAGATGGAAGTCCTCAAGAAAAAGGTGTCTTTTTCGCACGGATTTTGACAAAAAATAGAGGGGGGACAACCAAGAGAAACCAAGCCCTCTTGATATTTCTATAATATATATATATATATACATCATTTCACAAACTTAAACAAATGTCTAACTCCAGTAGGAAACCCAAAGGCGAAATATTACTATCTCAGCGACTGACCGAGAGATCCATCTGATAGATTCGACCGGTCAGTCGTTCTTCGACAGATTCACCCGAGTAGCTTCTTGATCAATGGGATACCATTTGAGTAGCTTCTTATTATGGTGCTTTGGAAATGTGGATTAACTATGGTTTATGGTGGATATAACTATAGTTAATGGGGATTATAATGGTTTATAAACATAACTAAACTACTGATTGGTGGTTTGGAACATGAATTTTATTTTTCCATATATTGGGAATTTCATAATCCAAACTGACTAATATTTTTCACAGGGGATGAAACCACCAACCAGAGTAACTTATTATTATGTTTAGGTAAACCGCCTCATCCGATAGACAGCCAGGTACAGAACCTGCTTGACTGCTTGGAGTGAGCCGTCTTTTTGGTGTATCTAAAAACGGGGGATACCCTCCGGTGTCATCAAAGGTAACAATAAAAAATAGCTTGTTTATGTTTGTATGTATTTATGTATATATATATATAATTATATACATATATATATATATATATAGTTATAGTTATATACATGTACATAATATATATATATATATATATCATATATATGATATATTCCCATTGAAGTCTCCATTTATGGGGAATGTTCCATTGCCACCGTTTGATGACACCATTTGTTGGGTGCCCTTTTCGAAAGAATGGGAGTTTTCATGGGAAAAAGGGATGATTTTTTTCCGCTGGTTTTATGGGCAACCTATTCTTAGACAAAGCCACTTTGTGATTAAATCATGATGAATGGGATTTAATGGGATTCAATGGGATTTAATGGGATTAATGATGGATAGCCTCTGGTAAACTAACAGTTTGCTATTGAAAATGGCCATTTTTAGTGGATTTACCCATTGATAGCATGGTGATTTTCCATAGGGTATCCGAATGGAGTGGTGTGAACCAATGAACGATGTCACACACGTTTCGGATGTTGTTCAAAGTTTTGAATCCCAAACGCTTTGTGACAACATCGGTGTCAGTTTTAGCAACCCTGTTTGGGGGTACCCAATGTTGAGCCATGACACGCCATGACCATATCGTGATGTTACAAACTAGCGCTCAAAACTGCGTCGCAGCAAGACCAACGTGATGATCTACTGTATGTAGAATTTTGGGGCCCCCAAGATAGCTAAGTTGGTTTACAACTCCAATAACTATGGTTTATGGTACTTATAACTATAGTTATGGGGGTTTATAAACCAACTAACATCACTGGGGGGCCCCACAGTGTAGAATTTTGGGATGATTTTGATAACAAAGGAGGAAGACATCCAGTGATAAGGCTAGAACCGATGGAAAGAAGGTATTCCAGTGATTTTTGCAATAATTACAGGTGGACTTATTCCTTTGAATAAACTTGATGTTTTTGTATGTGTACAATGGAGGACCCCCGAAAGAGAAAAATCTGTGATAGAAGATGATTGAACAATTGGAACAAGGATCCTGAAATTCATGGTATATCATCTTGGTAAATTACAACGACCTCAGTGCGACCTCACTTGAAATCATGGTTAGTAAGGGAAATCATCCCCAGATGGCCTTAATTCAGGGTAGTGAAATATTACAATTTACCTAGATATAGTAACGTATTTGACCCCAGGGTCCATTCTTGCAATCATGGCTTGGGGTTTTCAGATCATTCCACCAGGTACGATGATCGGCACAATCGAAAGGCTACCACCGTGGCAGGGTACGATGATTTGACACTTTGGGGTACCTTCTGGTAAACTAACATAGCTATTGAAAATGGCCATTTATAGTGAGTTTTCCCATTAAAAATGGTGATTTTCCATAGCTATGTTAGTTTACCAGAGGGTACCCTCTGGTTATGACTAACATTGCCATGGAAAATCACCATTTTTTTAATAGGTAAACCATCTATTTCGATTAGGGCCATCTATACCATGGCTGCCATGTTAGTCATAACCAGAGGCTACGACCAAAATTCCGACGGTTTATCGGCCATCATCCCTGCAGAGGCTGGTTTTTTCTCGGGGTCAAAAAAATTCATGGCCGGTATTCCAGGAGAGAAAACCCTTCTTGTTGCTATGTTCACAATGTGAGGCCCCCTAGATAGCTAAGTTGGTTTATAACTCCAATAACTATGGTTTATGGTACTTATAATATGGGGGTTTATAAACCAACTTATAACTGGGGGGGCCCACATTGTAGTATTTGGATGTATTTAGAGTGTCACTTCTCAATGAGAAAAACAAAAAAGATCATTGAGTAATGAAGCGCTTTACACGGACAGCCAGTATCATCTACCAAGTCCCTCGAGAGAAGGGGTCCCCCCGTACCAAAAAAAAAGGATTCTTGAGACCCTGTGAACTGCGGCTCAGACCACAGCCTGTATGAAGGTGTGAGATATACCCCGAATTGAAGACAGACCATTTCAATAGGAAAAGTAACACCTGTGAGAGGTCGGGATATGCCCCTGAAGACAAGCCATTTCAATAGGGAACTTGATGATCCAGTGGATCGAGGCATATAAATAACTCTTGCTTGGTGGCTCATCCCACTTAGTAAGTGGGTTATAACCCCAGTTATAAGTGGATTAACCCTACTTATCCCATTTATAACTGGGGTTATAACCCACTTACTAAGTGGGATGAGCCACCAAGTGAGACATCCACTTAAAGCCGGCAGGATTCATCCCACTCCGCTGGCAGGCTTTCCCCCAGCAAGCGGAAGATCCCCTTGCCAGGGCGTTACCTTTGGCAAAGGCAGATCCTCCGGCCCAGTTGATGTGGCAAGTGTTTTAATGGGATATATGATGGTATACCCTCTGGTAAACATTCACAGTTTGCGAACTTGAAAATGGCCCAGTCGAAATCCTTGATTGACCCATTAAGAGCATGGTGATTTTCCATAGTTATGTAGATGTTTACCAGAGGCTAATGTTTTTTTGGGTTTAGAAAAGGCCCAAAACTTCGATACGATCGCTATGGTCATGACTTGCTGGGTGATCAGCAAGAGGTTTGAACATGTTTGATACTGCTGGGAACTGCTGTAGAATTTATGTACATATGGAAGTATCATGAATTACCCTCTGGTTATGTCAACAGGTTGCTATTGAACATGGCCATTTATAGTGAGTTTTCCAATTAAAAATGGTGATTTTCCATAGTTATGTAAACGTTTACCAGAGGGTATCATAATCCACTTTTTTGGAATCCCTATCATTAATAGAACCAATCCAGACGGTTCGGTTCTGCAGACTCTTTCCTTGACCCATCCTAAAAGTGTTGTTGGCCTTAGTGGTTGTTCCATGGATTTTAGAGCTTGCCATATATGGCAAACCCCGAGGTTTCTGAGTCAGCAGCGGGTTTCTTAGGCTCTGACCAGAATTGATTCATGAGCAGCGCTTCTGCAGGACCTGTGCGACGTGATCGTACCCTTGGAAGCTGCCATTCACCGTCAGAAACCAAGAGGAACTAACAGACGCGCCAAGACCGCGGAAACCTTCTGATGTGATGTGGGCGGATGAACTATTCTTGTGCAGAGGCTTACCCTCTGGTAAACGTTTACATAACTATGGAAAATCACCATGCTATTAATGGGAAAATCCACGAACTAAATGGTCCATGTTCAATAGCTTTTTGTATGTTTACCAGGCCGGGTAATGTTAGTAAAGCAATGTCATAAGCCACATTAAGTCACCCCGATGGATTGGTACTTTCAACCTCAGACGTTGATGGTAACTTTGGGGATGGTGGATCAATTTTTGATGGAAACCCATAATAGGCCGTTGCTGGAGCTTTTGGATGATTGATCTTGGATGGCTTGTCTTGCATTATTTATTGTAAGTACAATGTGGGGCCCCCAAGATAGCTAAGTTGGTGCAAATAACTCCAATAACTATGGTTTATGGTACTTATAACTATAGTTACTGGGGCTTATAAACAAAATTATGACTGGGGGGCCCCACATTGTACCATCTGGTTATTTAACATAGCCATGGAAAATCACCATGCTATTAATAGGTAAACCATCTATAAATAAATGGGCCATGGCTACCATGGCTATGTTAGTCATAACCAGAGGGTAATTCTGACTTATCTTGGAAGACTCATCTGGAATCATTTATGTCGGATGATTTATCTTGCATGATGAATCTTCTATGACTTATTATCGTGGCTGATTTCTGGATGACTTATCTTGGATGGTGCTCTCGCGTGAAGGCGTGCCTCTTCGCGCAATAACCGAAGCAACACTTGCCTGCAAGAATGTAAACTTCGAACATGTGGTTAAAGATCCAACTCTTGTGATTTTTTACCAAAGCAGATGGGTATTGAAGATGGTTCATGACAATTTAACCAACCGCAATCAGGTGACCCCCCGAATCGGATTGTTGTTAGGGTCACCGTGACCACCTCACTGGCGTTGCTCTGAAAGTTGATATTCCCATCTGTTGCGTTGCGAAACAAGGGAGAATTTTTGAGAACATGATGGAAATGACATGGGGATGGGTTTTACAACCCTGGTACCCCTGGTGAACCCCAAGTCATAGCTGGGATTTATGGATGTGAATAACCCACTAATAGCTGGTATCTATAGGTATTGACCCATACCCACATTCCCCTGATTTCGAACATGGACCTCTCTCTTCGAGTTGGGAACTGTCCCATGGACAGTTCGATGACACTTCCCTCGCTGGTCAACTCTCCTCAGGTGGAAATAAGAGCCAAGTCAGTGCGGATGGTGCGATCTGTCAGTGATGTGTGGCAGATTGTCCGGAGATTCGGAGATCTTCTGGACCATAGGGATTTAAAGCATCAAAATATGAGGCGAACTGATAAGTGGTGGTTGGTTGACCATTAAAGATAAGTACTTATGGATAATTATAGGACGTTTAAAGTGGGGTTCATGGGGGTTTAACTACAACTTCAAGAAAATATGGGAATATAATTGCCAAGTGATTGTGGGTTGATGGCTATCATTCCTCAATTGGGGATGATCATCATCAACTGGGAATTCCGTTCTCAACCAGGATGAATGGAATGAGGCTTTTGAACATTGCTCAATTCAGTAAGGTTCGGTACAATGTGGGGTTTCTGATACGCAAACAACTAACGTAGTATTCATGGGGTTTATAAACCAACAAACAGAACTGGGGGGGCCCACATTGTATGGTCATGGGTGTCGTGAGCTGCCCAATCCCTGGAAAACATTCCCAGGCAACCGCCCCACAAATTGCCCTTAAATGTACTGTATCACTGGTAGGCGGCTTGATGCAGCAGAGTTGGAAGATGTTAGAAGTATACCATATACAGGATGGGCCCCCCAGTTATAAGTTGGTTTATAAACCATTATAACCCCCATAAACTATAGTTATATCTACCATAAACCCTAGAATTCAGCCACAAAAATAAGGCAACTTGGCTATCTTAGGGGCCCCATCCTGTACATACTATTACCATTTTGGGGACCTCACAATCCTCACACAACAATCAGTTTCTGATTGAATGAAATTGTGTTGTGGCATGTTCGGCAAAGTTGGATCCAAATGTGTAAGACCCACAGGACCACATTGTTCTTTTTGAAGGTCATTGTACTATGTTCTGTAACTTGGCAATATAGGTTCATGGTAAAAAACATGTTGCCATACATGGACCAAAATACATGCTCCTTGTTTACGTGATTTTCCCTAATCTGGCTGGTGGTTTCAAACATGAATTTTATTTTCCACAATATATGGGATAATCATCCCAACTGACTTTCATATTTTTCAGAGGGGTAGGTATTCCACCAACCAGTAATTGTCCTTGGTTTGAAACTCACTCTCACCTTCAAGCAAGCCTGCTCCATTTCTATAAGTAATGTTCCCTAATTTTGCGGCCAAAGAAACTCTCCCCCACCTTGCAAAAATGCGGAGATGGCACAACACCTGAGCATTGCTGACGAGGAAAAAAGTTCTTTTACCAATGGGAAAACCACTAGAACTGGGAAATCCATAAGGGACATGTCGGGTATGTTTTTTTTTGGGGGGCCTTAAAGCAAATCCATGGGGAGATGTCTTAAAATGCGAAAGCCCCAGTCGTCACCATGGTTGGGAAACAATACTAAGTCATGGTCATTCCTCTTGCTGTATATGGGATGGTGTATCATGGAAAATCCTGTCAAAAATTGATGATTTGGGGGTACAGGATGGTGCCCCCCAGTTATAAGTTAATTTATAACACCTTTTTAATATAATTATAAGTATCATACACTAGTGTTATAACATAGTAGTTATTTGCACCAACTTAGCCAACGAACTGGGGCCCCATCCTGTACCCCCATGACTCACCGGAAACCTCCAAATCAGCTTCACTATTTGGGTATATTGGTACAATATAATATATACAATGTGGGGCCCCCAAGATAGCTAAGTTGCCTTATAAGTTGCTTAACTATGGTTTATAGTAGATATAACTATAGTTAGTAGGGTTTATAAACCAATTTATAACTGGGGGGCACCACTTTGTATGTATATATATATATAGTAGCTGCAAAGGGAAAATGATGATGAACCATCCTTGGTTCACCTTAATCACTATAATCCCATCAATCCCATTAATCCCAGTATCGCAGTATCCCTATTAGATGTATTTAGATGGTAATCACTACAGTAACTACCATACATACATCTAATAAACCACTAAATAGTACCATACATACCATTAGTGCAAAGGTATTTAGATGTATTTAGTACCATTAAAGCACCTTTTCTCACCTCCATGATGCGCTTCAGATGATGGAGTGAAGCTGCTGGACAAGTTGCGTTGGGATCTGCGGGTGGCCAGTGGTCCTTCGGCGGGAAAAAACTGTCGCTGGCTGGGGCTGACTGGGGCTGGGATCGGAAGGGGTAACAAAAATGGTGAAACAATGGTGGGGAATAGGAAGCTGACCATATTATATATGTCAAACAGAGTCAAACATCACATATGTGCTGTATATAATATATTTATGTATAATATATACAATATGTACATGTATATATACATATGTACGTATACATATGATCAAACAATAGGGAAAGTTGACCCAAACTGGGAAGTTGATCCATTCAAATTTGTGACAATATCCATCCCAAGGGTTTCTATGGATTATCATCCATCTCCCTATTTTAATGCCATTTTGCTGTGTTTGTTTAAACCACTTTTTCTCGCTGCATCCTACAGGATGGGGCCCCCGTTTTCGATAGCATGAACCGTTGCCGTAGATGTTTGTGGCTGAATTTGATTGGGTTTATGGTAGATATAACTATACCAATCTTCATCAATGGTAGATATACCCTCTGGTTATTTAACATAGCCATGGAAAATGGCCCATTTATAGATAGTTCACCTATTAAAAATGATGATTTTCCATGGCTATGTTAAATAACCAGATGGTAACTATAGTTTTCATGGGGGTTATTTCATGGTTTATAAACCAACGTAAAAACATCACAACGGGCCCCATGATATCACGAACTAGTATCCATGGGAGTTTTGTGATGGTTTATAAACCAAACTTATAACTGATATAGTGCCCATCCTGTATCCCCATGATATATCAAGATGTCTCTTTCGACGCGACGCAAAACGCGACTCCTATCCCATGATCTAATGCCTCCCGAAATCCACTGGATCCATCCGCAGATTTTCGAAAGCAAATCCAAGGGTTTCTATGGACACATGAATTCAGGAAAACAAATGGTTGTTTCCATGGGAGATGGGTATTATAATAGTAAAGAAATGGTGATTCTCTGGTTAATGATGGTGAAAATTATGGGTGATCATGGGGTTCCCATACATCTAATACCTATATCCAATAGCTGGATGGTTTATTTCATGGAAAATCCATCGAACTAGATGGATGATGACTGGGGATTTAGGGGTACCCCCATGACTTAGGAAACCTCCATATCCATCTCTACATCCCTATATCCGGGTAAATTTCATCACGACCGAACCCTGTTCTCCCTATAACACTGGAAATCATGGTGAAAATCAGAGTGAATCATCCCCTTTTATGGCCGCAAGTTTCAGGTTAGTGAAATATCATCATTTACCCAGATATGGGCGTGGGTCAAAACCTATTATTATCAATTCTAATGGGATGAACATCCATAAATCCCAGCTATTTTGGGGTTCACTGGGTGCCAGGGTTTTGACATGTTTTGACCAATAGCCATATATAGAATCTCTATCAAGTATTCTAAAATTGCCTTGACAATTATCTCGAAAAACATCCATCAGCCCATCAGCCCTGAATTTTGAATTGGGGCGGATTAAACCTGCTGACCCCTGCGCTGACCCCTGCTGATTGGTACCCCTGCTGAGGTGCAGATTTGGGTGATCACGATAAACGGCACCTGGCAAAGCATGAGGCGCGAAACGCACCCGGTTCACTCCGTGGGTCCGTTTCGAAGAACTGACAACAAGTCACAACACTTCAATGGTGGTTTCTTGAGTCATGGGGGATTGTCTATCAAGGTTGACTATGTTGAAGCCGACACTTTGTGGATTTCCTTCCCATGATTTTGAAGCCACAAATCTTCACCTCGAAGCTTTGGAAAACACATGGACATTTTGTATGGATTTATATGGATTTATAAGGTGGGTAATCCAAGCACCGAACTTATGCCTAGCGGCCTAACAGGGATGAGAATGATGAGAGCAACATGCCATCCTTGACCCAGATGGGACCCCTGCAGCCCACAAAGCTTGGCCTCAATCATCAAGGAGTGTTTTCCACTGCGACATGATATTGGACGTGCATGGACGTGCAACCATCAGACATGGTGCGGAAACTCCTGCGTTTGCTGGAACCATCTGGAACCGCACACGCAACTGCTATTTTTTCGTGGTTACGTAGCGTCTGTAACGCGTCATTTGGGCGTTCGCGATGTCCATTTTGCAAAAGAAACCAGACCCCATTTTTGGCACCTCATGCGGTTCCCTGATTGTGGTTGCCACTGTCGTCGTCGGCGATGGAACCAGAAACTCATGATTGCCAAAAGTTTGAAAAGGAAACATATTAATACCCTCTGGTAAACGTTTACATAACTATGGAAAATCACCATGCTATTAATGGGTAAATCCACTATTTCAATGGCCATTTTCAATAGCAAACTGTTAGTTTACAGAGGGTAACCAATGTCTGCTGGATTCCAGCATGTGCTGCGGGCAGTCCACCAAATGGTTAGAAAAAAATAGTGTGTTCAGAAGTTCGGCAAACAAAATCACGGTTCCAGGTCATTCAAAATCCCTTGTTTAATGTGTTTAGCATTCACATTCGTGATACCGTCTGCTGACCCATCCCCATTGCTGCGCCCAAAGACGCTGCAGGCGCTTTACGCCAACATCGTTTGGACCTTAGATATTTGAGTGAGATTTGTCACAGAGGCAGATTGGAAAGGATAAATCTTTCTTTGGATCTTTGGTGGGTTGAGCCGTAATATCTTACTATAGGTATGTTCACGTATAAATATCTATAAATGATAATATATCTATAATGAGATAGATAACTATCTAGATGTTATAAAACATCCAGACCGTTTTTTTTCAGTACCAGCAGTCGGTGCAGTCCCGTTCTAACAGCCCCTATCTGTCCAGTCACTGTGGCGTAGCTGTTGGGTTGAATGTCCAGATATGTCCAGATTGTGAATCCCAGATGCGAACCATGGTGCTGAAATATTTACCAACATTTACCCGAACAAATTCACCCAGTTTTGTAGGTAAATATACCAGCACCATGGTTCGCATATGGGAATGCGCGTAGTTCAGCCCCGTTGACTGCAGAAATTCGCTTGGCTCCCCATCAAGACTTGTCACGAGCCTTGACCGTGACGAGGATCAGCCCGGCAGAAATGAAAGAAAATCGTCCTACGTGACCTGCGGAAGTAGTCGCTGTTTACAGGATTTGGATGGATTTGGGATGGATTTGGGATGACACAGACTCCCATAAAATAGGAAATCCAATGGAAAATCCAATGGAAAATCCATTGTAACAATACTAATCAATATTATGATTGTTATCTAAATATATAATAACCATTGTTATCAATATTATGATTGTTGTCTAAATATATCCATTATAACAGTCATCTATATTATAATTGTTTATAGATGATTTTCCCAGCTACACACCTCCAAACCTCGTTTGCGATCTTCGGATTTCCATGGATTTCCCGAAGAGGATATCCATGATGCCATGTCTCTTGCCTGCTCTTTGGAGGGAATTTTGTGACTGAAAACATCATGTAATGGAGCATACAATGGTGATATAATTATATAATAATGTCGTTGATACTATAGTTTATATATATATATACTTATATAATCTGTAATATGACATCATTACAATATACATACTATATTACTATATTGTAGTGACTGGAAATTATTACATTATATAATAATGATAATATATGATAAGATAGTAGTATATCACTTTGACACTAATAAATTGATCACTAATGGGTATCATTCTGGTATGAAATTAATTGATTACAGCGATAAAAATTAATATATGATAAAGTAGCAATAATGATATAGTAGTAATAATATATTTATACAACAATACTATGTTACTATATTAATTATATATAATTATAGTATATGATAACATATCATTAACATATGTAGCAATAGTAATTTGATCACTAATGGATATCATTATATTATATATATAATAAGCGCATAAATTGATGATAATGAAAAGTAATGTAATAATTAAAATAGGTTCATAGGTCTTATTCTTAGTTGCCTCAGATCTATACTTTTCCATGTCAAGCCGAAATGATGAAAACAGCCATCCAGCCATCGATGGCCGTCAGGGAAAATCATCAAGGGACCCTTCCCATGGCATATTATTGTACAGGATGGGGCCCCCGTTTTCGATAGCGTGAACCGTTGGTTTATTTTTGTGGCTGAAAAAACAATGGTTTATGGTAGATATTTTACGAACTAGTTCATGGGGATCATTTCATGGTTTATAAACCAACTTATAATTGGGGGGCCCCATCCTGTAAGACTTCTCAGGATTACTTTTGAGAGCATAGGTGGAAATCATCGACTGGATGTTTCACCACTTCAAGAAACTACGACACGACTCAAAGTATCTTTGGACAATTTCCACCTGTCCATCTTTCTTTGGAAAATTCAGATGGGGATGTATCAAAACCAATCTTGCTATATTTGGGGGGATGAACATCCATTTACCAGTTATTTGGGCTGAACAGAAGGGTACCAAGGTTTTGACGAAAAAAACCAGATCATCCATCGACCATTCCTGCCATGGTTGACGAGTCGACGAGGTACGATCCCGACTCTACTTCAGCCATAACTCTCAACTGACAGGAGCCCTGGCCGCCCTGCACCGACCCTGAGACGGCCCCTTGGGATGAAAACAAGTCCCAATCGGGGAAAAATATGTGATTAATATATATATATATACACATACATATACATATATACACACATATATTTATATATATATATATATA
>Ga0126342_10005176_pt1 | contig 22641 bp, 16 predicted proteins | sample Cyp1metagenome_FD_92528 | JGI IMG/M metagenome (GOLD analysis project Ga0126342, IMG submission 92528) | Coral microbial communities from Lord Howe Island, Old Settlement Bay, Australia - Cyphastrea 1 metagenome | ecosystem: Host-associated > Invertebrates > Cnidaria > Coral ...
AGCCTGTAGCAACCTTCCGTTGGATTTGCACCGTGTTTGCAGCCATAGAAAAATCCTGTGTGCCTTGGGAAGGCGTTGTGTTGGAGGAGAAGAGATTTGATAGGACCAGGGGTCCCCATCTTGGTTTTGGTTGCTGCCAGTGTAGGGAACTACAGTATATATATGTATATGTATATATATATATGTATATATATATATATATGTATATGTATATATATATATATATATATATGTATATGTATATATATATGTATATATATGTATGTGTGTATATATATATGTGTGTATATATATATGTGTGTGTGTGTATTTATATATATATGTATATATATGTATATGTTTTGGTGATATCCATCTAACCACCTCTTAGCCTGGTAGCTTTGCAGGCTATGATGATGGACATCCTGTCAAAAGTTGACGATGAGGACGCGGCCAGTCGGTAAATCCCGGTATGCGGGCAAAACCGGGATCTTGGGATCTAAAACAACCGCAGTTTTCGAGGGCCGTTGTTGAAATATGTTGAAATCTCCACGTTTCTTAGAACCAAATGTTTGTTTCATGAAATCCATTGGTATTTTATTGATGGAACCCCAAAAACAACAGTCTTCTGGCAACCAGATCTCGGAAATGTGTGATTTAAATAAATTTACCTCATCTTACATCTCTTCATTCGGTCAAGCAATAGCTCATAGAACAACGTCACGACGCATTGTTTTATAAACAGCTGTATATAATACGCATACATAATTACATAATATGATAGAATATAATATATAATATTCTATAATATTGTGTATATATATATATATACTTGCCAATTTGCTTTAAAAGAAAATCAGGTGCCCATCTTTTAGGCTTGGCCGCGATGTTTCTCCATATCCAGTGCTTCACCTAGGAGGACGAGGAAGAAGTACAGACCACGGCCGAGCAGAAGGAAAAGATCCGACGGAGCTCCACCAGTAGCCGATGCAAGGTGCGGACATCGACTGCGATGCATGTTATTGATAGTTATGTTTTCATATGATAAAATGGATAGATAAAATAATATTTAGTATTTAATATTGTTTTTTCTTATGATGCTTGATTTGTGTCTTCATTTGTTGATTTATTGACTATTGTATGTCTATGTGTTATTTGTTTATGTTGCGTGTCGTCACTATTTCTGTCTTTTTGGGGGTTTTCCCCTGCAGGGAATCCACCTCAAATTCCGTTTCTGCCAGGAACGCAAAGGCACAGGTTTCGTGAGCAAGGACAAATTGCAAAAGCTGCTTGGACAAACAAATGAAGAGTTTCTTCATGGAGAGATTTGGCAAAGTTGATATGGGTGGCCCTATGCCCTGGGTATCCCTGGGTTGTTGGTTTTCGGGCATGTATTAAACCTTAGAACCATTGGATGTTGTCATTTGGTTTCCCACATCTTTCAAGACAAAGACAGAAGCCTCATGGCCTCAATGGGGTTGTAGCGAGGACAGATATAAGGTGAGTTTCAACGTGGCAACGTCGCAAGATCAGTCGGGTTTTCTGTTGAATGAGGCATACCCAATGCCACAAACCACCAACCATTTGGGGTTTATGTCGAATCATCCCCTATTTAGAGGTTTTTCGCCAATAATCAACCCCAAATGGGCAGAGGTTCTGAAATTGGCTTAGGCTCACAGAGAATCTTAGTGGATCCGAGTGGTATTTTTAAAGTGAAACACCAAACGAAGTCTCCGCATCCCCAGGATCTTGGCTGCCGCGGGCGAAGAAGAATAGAAAGCTTCTCTCGCCAAGGTCGGGATGGAAACCAGATCGAATCGTTCCCAAGATTTCTTCCGAAAATCATGGGGTATTTGGAGAGGGTGCTGAAATGATAGTAGTGACGGCCGAAGGGTGACATGCATGGATTCAATCACTATCACTGATACGGAGTTTATACGCTCAAAACATTGGGATACATTGGGTTTGTAGTGTACGTATGTTTAGGTACTCATTGAGGTCAAATTAGATAACCATATAGCAGCCCCCCCAAAGACGCAGAAAGCAGCCTGAACAAGCAGGGTAAATCGGAGATGTTCTAAAATAGAACGGGAAACTGCGGGAAACTGATTCTTTGTTTGCATCTGTTGGGCGATTACTGAATAGACAGATTATACAGTCCATTAGTCCCAACATACATGGGTCTGATGAGGGGTGCTACCCAATATCTACCTGTTTGAATCAAGACAATGATTTCAACTCGAGACGGCCCCGCCACCGTTTCCGCCGTGGCTTCCGCACAGTCAGACTGCGCACAGGAGAAGTAGTGAGGAAAATTGCACCGCAGGGTAAACCCAGCCCCTGTCTCTGTGAGTTTGTTGAAAGGAAAGTTTATAGGAAAGCCCATGGATTGAATGGAGGTTTCCTGAAATGGATGCACCAGTCAGCATTGGATTCAATACTAAGTCATGGTCGAATGACTTGGATGATTTGGGGTACCCCTATTTTAGGAAACCTCCACATGTTTTCATCTAGTTTTTTCTTACATGAAACAATTGACCGTTCGATTGCGAAGAAGAAGGTTCCCAAGATAATCACCAGCGAAAGTTGCGGTGTTAGGAAACATATGGAAACATGACAACCAACAGTAATAGTGTTGAACCAACAGCAAGGCGCATGTCATGTCATGAAAAAAAGAAGGATGTTTGATGATGTTACTGGATGAAGCTGATGAAGGATATTAATGTTCAGCCATTTTCTGAGTATATGTATAATATCCAGTTTTTTGGGGGAAGTATCCAAGATTAATCGTGGGCTGGTTATTTCTCCGGCAAGCTGCTCAGCCCCGTCATGATAGGATAGGAGTATATTTCCCTCTGAAATCATCACACTGAGATGAATAGGAATCGCAGCAGTCTTCGGGGTTACCCATATTGGCCGTTCTCGCCCAAATGGTGAGTCGTGAAATGGCGCCCTCGCAGTTTCGTTGCACGTTTTGCACAAAAAATGGGCGAGAGGGCTAGGCCGGGTAGGCCATCCAATGCTCCCACGTTGAGTGAAACTGGTGGAACTCACTGATTTAGATCATCCCCAGGGTTTCGAAAGGTTCCCCCAACCCAATTAGTTCCAATTTCGAGGCAGTCTATAGGTGTCTATAGTCTAGTAGTACTTGATCAATGTTTGATCTAAATTGAGGGCAAAGCATTTTTGTAACGTCTCAATATGGATGTTGGTCTAATATTTTTAAGACCCCCGCCCCCGCAAAACAAAAAAAACGTTACTCAACCTCCTGTTCTCGTGACGCTAAGCGTTGATGACTTGGGATTTCTGGAGTTCTACCCTAGGTCCCAGCCACTCGCTTTTGTTCAGCGCGTTTTCATCCCACTGACCGGCCATCCTGGAAAAAGCCTGGTGGTTATGAGTCAGAAAAACATATTCCATCTCTAAAAAGATGCGATTCAAATTGGCCAATCACTTGTCATGTGTGTTGAAACTACCAACGGAAGAACCACTGAGAAAAGTAATGACATGTTGTTTCTGTCTGGTTGTGCCTATGTGGTAACCAAGAGTGAAACTATGAAACAACGCCGAGTGGCATTTTTTCCACATCAAGGTTTCATCCACGATCCAGGCTTGGACATAGCCGAGAGGGAAGAAAGAACAGAGAGGTGGCCTGAATCGTTCCAAAGTGACCAGCATTTGTTTTGAATTCCTTACCTTACATAGATCTTTTCAATGAAACTAATATGTGAAAGGATTCTCAGCAGTGGCCATCAGGACTATTACCATCTGGTTATAGTATTTAACATAGCCATGGAAAATCACCATTTTTAATGGGTAAACCATCTATTTCAATGGGCCATCTATACCATGGCTATGTTAGTCATAACCAGAGGGTAAGATAACTATCGTATACTATCGTAATATTGGTAAATAGTCAGATTGTTTACCCACCCTTAGCATCCTGAGATTCTGGCGCCCAGTGGGAGGAAGTGGGGCCCTTTTTGGGCCACGGGCAGTTTCAACGGGCTTTGATCATCCCAAAAATGAGTGGAATCTCTTCCACCCCAATGATGGAGATGGGACCCCCATTCTCATACGTTTCTCCCATGGTGAATCTCCCGTTTCAGAAACCCCAATAATATGGGAAGATTATATTGGAATTGGGGTCCCATCATTGGGGGTTAGTAAACCCAATGCCATCAACGTCCAAGTTTGGGAAAATTCTACTACCATACCACCCATTTCCGGTGAAATTGGCATGGTTTAGTATGTTGATGTTTTTTGCCCGGATTTGATTCATACGATCTTAGTCCCGAACAATCCAGAATTGGGTCAACGGTCCTTTTGTTGCCACAGCCAAACCTCCCATGAATTGCAGAACTCAAGAGTCACAGAAGCCGTTGATGCAGATGCCCGCCCAAGAAAGACCAGGACGCTTAAAGCGATCCAAATCCAAGCTGCCAGCAGCATAGCGACCTCGTTTCCTGACATGCCTTGCAAAAGAAGTTCCACTTGAGTTGCGCTACCGGGCCGTGGAAGATGGCACAACATGGCTGGACCACCTGCCACTTACGCAATCCCCAGTGACCTTTGGGCCTATGTTTGGGCAAATGTAATACGGACCATAGTTGTGTTTGGTGATGTTTTTTCTGACTATGATCACATAAATATGTAATTATATGATTTTATATGCAATTATATGCAATTATATGCAATTATATGCCGCAATTATATGCAATTATATGCAGTTATATGCAGTTATATGCAGTTATATGCAGTTATGCATGGTTCAATGTCCCATACGAAACTTAAGATCTTCACTGCATGTATCGACACCTCAGCGGCCTCACCTTCCTCTCAGGTCCGACCTGCGTCTCGTCACGTCGGCACGACCTCTCACCGTCCAGGTTGAAGCGTGGCCTTGGAAAACCTGCCCAAAATATCCCAAAATGACAATGAGAACTCCATCAAAACATCACTTTGCAGATGCTTTTCTACTGGAAAAATGACCAAACATGGACTGATACATCAATTTGCAGATGACTTTCTATTGGAAAAATGATGAAAACATGGATTGGTCACGGGATTTTGACGGATTTCCCACTGCCGGATTCGATTCAGGCCAACATACATATATGTAGGCCTTCAGTTTATCAGCAGCGGGAAAAACGTGTGGCAGCGCAGGCGCAGGCGGATTCTGCTGGTACCAGCAATCCCATCCCCTCACATAGAACACACCCATTCGATGGTCGCAAATAGATGATTTTATCTCTTACTAAACCATGGTTTCTGGGTTGAATGTATTTTTTGGGGATTTTGAGGGAAGGGATAAAAGTCTCCCAGAATTGGTTTGAGGAAAAAGCACATGTGCAATTGACATTGTGGAAAACCACCATGTCAAATATGTCACTTGTCATATTTCAAATCATTGAATGGCAAAAGCCAGAGAGCAACCCATTGAAAGTCTTGTTTTACAGTCACCTTGGCGGTGTTGATTGTTTCACTCAAAAGTCCGTGGTTCCACCGGTGGGTTGTGTGAAGGAACTGGCGCGAGAAAGGCTGAAGAATCCATCGCTAACTAGACATAGCCCGTTTTCTGCTCTGGGTCTTCAGATGATAGTGTCTGATTCGTTTGTTGAATTCCGTTGTGCGATGACGACCCCGAATGACCAATCATTTTCTGGATGGTGACACCACCGACCACGTGCTTGTGTTTGTGTGAGAAAAGTTTGGTCAATCTAAAATCAACTCCTTAAATCTGCTTTAATAATTTCTAGTAAGACTCAGTGGATATTCTTGGTAGATGATTGGGGTTCCATTTCAAGAAATGCCCAGATGTTGTCAGCGGCGTTTCGGGACCCGGCCCCAAACCTAGAAGATCACAGCCACCCAACAGGTGAATTACGATGAATTTGTGTACTTAGAAGGTCGTCCCACTCAGTAGTTTGATAATAAGTACCCTCTGGTAATTTAACAGTTTGCTATGGAAAATGGATGAACATGGCCCAGTTAGTTTGTTGATTTACCTATGAAAAGTGGTGATTGACCTATGGTAAACGTTTACCAGAGGGTAACCCTACATAAAATAAATCCCGTCCAGTCGTCCTGGGGTTATCCCTCCAAGTCGAATCATCCCACAAGGGCCGCAAGTTTCAGGTTAGTGAATTATAACTGGTTGGTGCTAACTGGAACATATGGTTCAGATTTTTATCTATACGAAATAATAGTGTATCACTATTAATATCATCCACTATATATATATATATATATTAATAGTCTGGTACATGATAGTGATAGTCATCCACTATTAATATAGTAAATACACTATCTATATAAATATTATTAGTCATCCACTATGATATATATAGTCTGGTTGGTGGTTTGGAACAAATATATATGTCATAATCCCAACTGACAAATATATATATATATATATATCATAATCCCAACTGACAAATATATATGTCATAATCCCAACAAATATATATGGAACAAATATATATATATATATCATATATAGATATTATTTTTCCATATCTTGGGAATGTCATGTCATCCCAACTGACGAACGCCTCCCAGATGTTTCATCGATCGTCTCTGCAGGCCATGGGAAACATCGACGGTTTGGAGCGGGACCTCAGGGAACATTCCGACACCCTGGGGGGCCATTCGGAACAGAGAAAAAGAGCCCAAGAATCAAATAAAAACCATGGAAAAACATAGAAAAACCATAGAAAAAACATAGAAAAACCATATGGAAAAACCTTGAAATAACTTCTTCGGACGCCCTGCGTTTTTGAGAAAAACTAAAGGATGAGTTGAAGACACCAAACTGATGGAAGGCTTGAAAGGCTTGTCATACCCTTGGGTCCCATTTAACAGTTAGCTATGGAAAATGGCCATTTAGTTGTTGATTTACCGATTCAAAATGGTGATTTTCCATATGTTAAATATATATATATATATTTATTTATTTATTTATTTAGTTATTTTCCATATATCCATTGTGTCATATGTTGTGGAACATGTTTTTAGATAAATGTATATATATATATTCCCTGTCGGCGTCCTTTGCCCGGTTGGATCTGATTGGTTGATTCATAGATATTCAGAAAGCTTCTCTCCAACCAAGAGGTGGATGATTAGATGGTAAGAAAAGATATGCCAAACCGACCCCTCTGTCCTAAAAGGATCCAAAAGGACAGTAGTGTTCCCTAGAATATCCCATTATCATCCATTATCAATAGATATCAATAGGATTTCATAAGGTTTGAGCCCATCAAGCAGTCCAGTGCTCGGAATTGTGTCAGGCCGGTGGTCTGGTGCTGCTTCACGGTGCCCCACAGTGTCAGAGGTGTCAAACTTCTATGTGTTAGAGGTGCCATTCTTACTATATTGACATGCATTTTATGATATATGTGTTTATAGAGATATACAAAGAGTGCATACCCTCTGGTGAACTAACATAGCAATGGAAAATCACCATTTTTAATGGGAAAATCCACTATAAATAGCCATTTTCCATTGCTATGTTAGTTCACCAGAGGGTAAACTTTACTTCAGGGAGGGATCAACGTCCCAGGGAAACATCAACTCCAGGTACTGCCAGCCAGAAGCGTCAACTGCAGCGCAGAGAGCTGAGAAGTCTCCTGGAGGAGCCATGATTTCCCTGTTGATCATGTTTCAATGGATTGATATAAGGAATTACAAGGATATTTTTACGGAAAATCTTGTAAAGCAACGGATTCATAGATATTTACGGAAAATCTTGCAAAGCAATGACTAATGATGGGTTTTTCGCCCCAATCTGAAAAATGGTGTTTGTCAACCATGGGGGCCATAGTCCACGGGCATTCGTTTCATGGGAATACGGCAGCCATTGCGAGGAATCCCAATAGGCGGAACATGCCCATTGGCAACTGTTTGCATTGTGGCTGTCAGTGGTTCATAGTGCCAGAGGGTACTGTAATTGAGGTGCCTTTTTCATGAGAGGTATCCAATCCAATGTATCAAATCTGGATCAGGTGCCTTTGAGGTCCCCATTTTGAAGAACATCAAATCCCAAGTATTGCTGAACAATGCCGAACATATGCTACCATAGCTTTGTTGTAGACACCTGAAATGGTTGCTTAGTGACAGGACGCCCAAGCAGATTTCCCAGCGAATCTGCGCTGGCCGCTCTGGTGACGACCTAAGAAGAGAAGTGGCGACCTAAACAGCCAGTTGGTTGATGATTATGGCGGTTGTAGATTATATACTGGTTGGAAGCTTCAAATATTCTTCTGGTTGTTTAACCATACATATTCGATATTGTGATGATTGGTTGAGATGACGAGCATTTTTTTTGGATGGGTTAAAAGCACCGACCAGTATACTATATTCAATGTATTCAGTGTACTATATCCAATAAAATGTACCCCTCCAAAAAATACAGGCCTTATTAATTCAGAAACGGACCCACTGCAGCTACATGATAGCCAGCGTGGGGAAATGATGGGAAATGTGTAGCTATACCTAGTGATTTATCCAATGTACCCGAAGGTGTCTGGGGTGTCGGGAGCAACTCTTCTGAATCTAGACTGGTTGGTGGTTTGGAACATGTTTTATTTTCCATCATATATGGGATGTCATCCTTCCCATTGACTTTCATATTTTTCAGAGGGGTAGGTATACCACCAACCAGCTTCTGAAGCTAGGGTTTTTTGAGCACCAAATGTATCCAAGTGTTGCGAGGTGTCGCGTTGGGGGAGCCTCATAAACCAAGGTTTGAGGCTTTCACCAAGGTTCCGGAGCTCGTGGATTGATGGAGCATGATCGAAGCAACCAATGTGGATTTCACATGATTTCACCAAACCTTGGGAAATGAGGATAAATTATGATAAATTGAATTGATTGGGTCATTTGCAAGTTGTTATAACTAACTAGTTCTAACCATCTAATATTAGTAAAACGCACTGGAGATTGAAGGGGGATTTCACCGAGCAAATGGAAAGTCCACCGGTGATACCCTCTGGTAATATGGAAAATCACCATCTTTAATAGGTAAATCATGGTAAATCCACTTTTGACCATTCATAAAGATCATTTATCAATGGCCATGTCCAAAAGCTATTAGCACATTTTTTTCAGAGTGTTTTTCCAGAATAAATCCACATGAGTCCACCATTTTTTCAGCGGATAGATTTGATTTTAGATGTCAAAAATTGCCAGCGGGTAGATGATTTTATGTTAGATTTTCCTGTTCAAAAGATTTCATCTACCTGTTCATCAAACCTTTATATTGATTTTATATGTTTTTATATGATTTTATATTGGTTTTATGTTAGATTTTCCTGTTCAAAAGCTACATCTAGCAATGTACATTGAACCATCTAGCTTCTACATACGATTTTCATGTTCGAGGCTTTCTTTGCTAGCAATGTTTGATGACCCGTTTGGGGTATCTATTTTTGTTGAGCAACCTCTGCCACTTGGATAGTGGGATGGTGGGATGTTTTTCATGATCGGCGGTTATCCCGGAAAAACCTGGGATGAACAGATACTAATATCATGAATTATAATGATATGAACAAATCCCTCCTCTGTTTACTAGAAATGATATATATATATATATATATATGTATGTATTTTGCGATTACTATCTACTATCACCTGGTTGGTGGTTTTCAAACATTCTTTATTTTCCACAATATATGGGATAATCCTTCCCATTGACTAATATTTTTCAAGATGGTTAAAACCACCAACCAGTCACTGTTTGGGGTAACCCCCTAACTGCCCTCTTGCTAATCAACCACGGTACATCCATACTCAGAAGCAACGGCCAGGGTAGTATGGAACCCGTTCCAGTCTCAGTTGCGCCGACAGTGGGTGACCAGCAAGTTGGGAAAGGTTGGGATATTAGTCTCGCTTGAGACTGACGGATTCCAGCACCTGACCTCGAAATTGGCCATTTTGGCTCGTGATCAATGGTCCAATGGTAGGAAATTGATGGAAATCGTTGTTCTTTGTAGATTTTACATGATTTTACTAGTTACTAGCTCTTGATTCTTGATATTCTGGTGAACATAGTTATTATTAGCGCCTGTAGTTGACCAATGTTGTTAGGCTGGTGGCTTCATGTTTTTGCGTAGCCTAGAACGATGATGATCCATATTGACGCGCATATGGGTGGGTTGAAAAGTTGAAACCACCACCAATCGGGCGTCTATTATTAAAATCTAACTAGACGTTATCTTTATTATCCAATACTCCAATGCTAGATATATAATTACATATATTTTATCATATCTATATCTATATATATCTCTATATATATATATATACATACATACATATTATACGTTTATTATATGGGGTTTCCTAAAATGGGGGGTACCCCAAGATCATCCATTTATAGATCGGATGTTCCATGAAATAAACCATCAATTTTAGGGTACACCGATTTTAAAACCACCATATATGGAGTTGAATAAATCCTCCCAACCTTCGGTTGCCGCGATCCCCATGTGCCTTGATGCCTCATCGAGGTGCTGATCCTGCGTTTGGCGGAATTGCGGGACCTCGAGGAGCGCCAAGCCTATGGCTGGGGAAGTTGAAATCCTATAAGAATGATGGAAAAAGTGGTGATTTAGATGGATTTTAGGGATTTATGATTATTGGGTGTATCACATTCATATAGATGATGGGGAGAATACTAACATATACACTGGTTCAATGATGGGGGAAGAATGCTAATTAAGCTATGACTATGGGATAATACTCACAGATAATGAGTATTATCCCAAACAGATTACTATTAATTTGCTATTAATTTGCTGTTTATGGGAGAATTAATATCATAGTACCAGGGGATATGATATCATGATCAACAGAGCGTTGGATTTCATTCCTTTGGGGCGATCATTCTGATCCGTGAAGGGGATGAATTCGGCTAAAAGGGATGACCCTCTGGTAAACGTTTACATGACGAACTGGAAAATCACCATGTGAAATGGGTAAATCAACTGAATAGATGGCCATGTTCAATAGCAAACTGTAAACGTTTACCAGAAGGTATACTACCAGGCTTGTTGGGATTCAAAAAAGTAGCCCCTTGGATGGGATGGATGCGGGTTACCAATCTGAGAGTTTATTCCAATATCAGTTGGAATCCCAACAAACCATCATCCCATATCCATCCATATCCATATGTCCATCATATTTACCCTCTGGTAATTTAACATAGCTATTGAAAATGGCAATTGTTAATGGGAAAATCCACTACAAATGGCCATTTTCAATAGCAACCTGTTAAATTACCAGAGGGTATCCATAAGTCATGGCGATCATCCTAGATGGGGAATGGGTTTTTTATGGACCTCGCACGGTTGACAGCACCACGGATCCGGATCTCCCAGGAGAAGTATGGCTGGAAGGTGGGGTTGGTCTGGCCTGGGCACTGGGTTTGTTTGTGATGTTAACTTTGGATAGATCAATGGATATAGTATGTATATATAGCTTATATAACTATACTATACATATTTGTGTAAGTGGGACATCGTGGAACTTATAGAAGTTTGAACATCGAGAAGATAGCTGGGGAGAATCTCTCAACCAAGACCAAGATGCCAAGGGGATTGACCTGGGACTTATGTGGCACACCGCTGTGGAAAAGCCAAAGGATCCAAAACAGCGAGCACTGGCACACACTATGAGTATTACTGGGGTCGAAACCCAGAAACTCGGGATTTTCTAGCCATGGTACCAGAGGGTAGATGACTAAAGCAAAATGATTGGCGTACCCTCCAGTAAACTAACATGACTATGGAAAATCATGGAAAATAAACAATGTTTTTTCCGGTAAATCATCATAGATCAAGATAGATCCATCCAGCTAAATGGATCATTTTCCATGGCAAACTGTTAGTTTACCAGACACCCAATGCGAGACCATTCCCAATTTTTCAGTGCAAGGCTGCGAGCCCCAGCTGGTGGACTTGGTTCATGAGTTGGATCGGGCGGTAGCGCGCGCGCACTTAAGGCACGGACCTCACCGGCAGCGACGGAAGTTTGGGAGCAAAATAGCGAGTTCACCGTGATACAGAGAGAATCTAAGAATCTAAGCCTTGATCAATTGGAATTCCAGCATTTACATAGCCCTTACATAGGCCTTATGTATGGTAGGCATAATTAGCTACCTCTAATATCCTCTAATTTAGGTTCCCTTTCAATGGCCATTGGCAGTCATATCTCCATGGAGGTATCACCATGCTGGATCCAGTGGATCCAGAAAGGATCCCATAAATGAAACCTATAAATGGTGGAAAATCATCTATAAATCATGGGAAAATGTGGAAAATCATCTATAAATGGTGGATGTTCCATAGCCACAACCATGGAAACATCAAGTGAACTTGCATAGAAACATCGGAAAGTGGTGATAGCGAGCAAAGTACCAAATAGATTACCGTGGGTTATATATGTAATCTGGAATGTTTGGTTAAAATCATGTTAAATCCAAATATCAACTCCCAATGAGCTGGGAAGGCGGTGCTGATCTTGCGTTTCCTTCCGCTTGGCTGAAGTTTAAATGGTTTGGATGTTTCCTGGAATGGCGTCTAGCATCCATCGGAAAAAAATGATCAATGGCTGGCCACACCTGAAGGACCATTGGATACATGAAGGAAATAAGGATATCATTGATATCATATCCAACTGAGACCGGCCTTTTAAAGATTTTAAAGGATCTCCGGATATATCCAAGTTTGGCCATGGCTGGTAAGTAGCGTAAATCCGAAGGAAACCTCCAGCGTACCGCCTGGCGTGTCTCAGAAAAATGGCCGGCTGCCGGCGTGGAACCACAGGTCTGACTGAGAATATACTGAGAATTTCCAGCACATGAGGCGGAAGGTGTTAAATCATCAACAAGATATACCCTCCAGTAAACAAACATGGCTATGGAAAATCACCATGTTTAAATATGTTTAATAGGTAAATCATCTGAATAGATGGGTCATTTTCCACAGCAAACTGTTAGTTTGCGAGGGCGTAGGCCATAAGAAATCACGTTCTTGAGGGTTTGTATTGATTTCATAGCCGCTCAAATGATCTCAAACGGTTCATGAGGATATGAGGTGTGTTCAATTCAGATCATTTTGAGCAGCTTGCAGCATCGGAGTACCCATGGGCCTCCATTGTTCAGGTTGAGGTCCATATATTTTCCGATGGTCTGCTGCCCACCTTGCGAAACCTTGCGCAAATCCAGTGGCTTCAGTGGCTCAAAGCCTGCATGATCATGACGGAGACGTGAAGGTGTGAAGGGACGGTGTGCCATGAGGATCCATGAGGTGGGATTAAAAAGATTAAAAAGGGGTCAAAGATTTACCTGACATAGTGGTCAGATTTAATATGATTTAATGGTAGTTCACCGCCAGAGGTGCTATTGAAAGAGTACGAGCAATTGTCGCTCCCCTGGAAATTTGGAACAGCCAAAATGGTGTCATGATATACCCAAAGTCATCATCTCACAAGCTGGGTCTGTGTGAAAATGGCAATGGGATGCAATGGGGTACGCCCCCACATGTTCCATTCTAAGAGTGAACTTGAACATACAATTTTTGGAAAACCATCAACAATATAACAATTGCCGTAGAATGTTTGTCCAAGCTGCAGGTTCCATCTTGGTTAAATGCCTTAATTGTTGGGTAGGCAACGGTGGCAACGCCAGTTCAGGAGCTCCTGAAATCTTACATGCCTCATTTTTAGATGCCAGAAGCGCACTGTAAACCCCCAGCCTCTCAGGTAATCCATGGTCAAAAAGGAAGTTTGATTTCGAGAGTGTATTGGTGGTGTTCCTCATTTTGAAACTCCAATATCCGTATATATCCGTATGTAAGACCCATTTAAGGTACATATATTTTTCGTAGATACCCTCAACCCTAATTTTATGTCACATAGCCACGGAAAATCACCGCATTTCTCCCAGGGATTTCCCGCAACGGCGCAACGCCGCGTTGCGCGCCATGCCGGTGCAGCTACTGCAGGGAACTTTTGAGGCCCAGTATGGGTGGGTTGACTCAGTTGCTCAGGTATGACACATGGCCATGATTGGATTCTTATGGTTTTATGATGTGTTATGTAATATAAATGGATTTATATAGTTTTGCTTTCATGGATTTGAATGGGATGTGGATTTGAAGTGTTCCAACGGCTTTTTATGCATTTCATGAAACTGTGGTGTTTACTTGCCATCAAAGCAGCGGGCTGAGTGCCAGCTTTAGGTTGCCAGGCCACATTGCCAGAGGGTAACCTTGAAAATGTGGGGACACAACGGTGGGCACTAAAAAAATGATGGATTGATTGAACCAACCAAACGTAGAATTTGAGCATTAGCAAACGGACATCACCAACCAAAGACGAGTTTATTTGACTGACAAAACATGGATGAAAGCAATAGAACTTTGTGTTTTGACATGACTTGTAAAAAATGAAAATGGGGGTTTTTAATGACCAACAAATGGTGATGTGTATAGCAAAAAGACAGATGTGAAGCCTTCATCATGGGGTTTGTATCAAGGGTGGCATCATACAACTTCCCTCTACTGGGTTTGTACTGTGTCTAGTGCCACTTCGCACTGGTGCACTAGATCCCAGTATGCCATACATACACAAGTTACATGCATGTTATAACATATATATATATATGTATACATATATTTACATATCAGACATAGCATATATTGCAACTGCGTCACCACGGACGATGATTGGTCAGATAACTATCCCAAAATGTTTTTGAAGTTTGATGAAAAGAGCATCGTTTACCCAGAATCACCAGTTATGCTGATTCTACCGCGCCGTTAAATCACCAGCAAATCACCATTAATCCTTGGAAAATCCCTATAAATCCATATTCAATCATAAAATGACTATACAATAAATCCTTATGAAATCATAAAGATAATGATTCCTTTTTAAATCCCTATTCAAATCTCTATATTTCTGGGCAAATTATAACGACCTCACTGTTCTCCCTCACTGGAACCATGGTTAGTAAGGGGAATCATCCCCAAATGGCCCAACTATTCAGGTTAGTGAAATATTTTAATTTACCCAGATAATGCCTTAGAAAATCCCTTTAAATCACCCGGCGCCCAGGATCCCTGTCGAGCCTTCAACTTCTCCGACCTTGGCGATGCAGGGGGAGCCGAGAGGAAATCTCTTGTCTCCCAGAGAAAGCAATGATTTTATAGTGATTTAATGGGATTTTATAGTGATTTAATGGGATTTTATAGTGATTTAATGGGATTTAATGGGATTTAATGGGATTTTATAGTGATTTAATGGGATTTAATGGGATTTAATGGGATTTTATAGTGATTTAATGGGATTTTATAGTGATTTAATGGGATTTTATAGTGATTTAATGGGATTTAATGGGATTTTATAGTGATTTAATGGGATTTAATGGGATTTTATAGTGATTTAATGGGACTTAATGGGATTTTATAGTGATTCAATGGGATTTTATAGTAATTCAATGCCATATTAATGGGATATACCCTCTGGTAATGACTGACATAGCTATTGAAAATGGCCAGTTATAGTGAGTTTTTTGAGTTTTCCCATAGAAAATGGTGATGTTCCATAGTTATGTTAGTTTACCAGAGGGTAACCAGTTAGAATTTCAACTTATATCTCAATTTATAGATGATTCATAGGTTATAATTAGGTTATATATTTCAATTAGCGACCTCAACCAGTAAGTTTAGTAGTTAAGAGTTATAATTATAATGCAACGATCTGTTTGTGAGTTCTAAGTCGTAATGCATGCGTTAGTATGGGATAAGCCACTGACTTAGAGCACTTGCGCTCACTAGGGTTATTGGCATATCATTTTTTAAGGTTGGTAAATTAGGATTCTAGTCAGCCAGGTTATGGATGATGGTTATCGGTTTTAGGGTTATAGGATTGGGGCGATTGGGGGAAGCGCGAAAAACATGTTTCAGGTTTGGTAAAGAATCTAATTCAAATTGTCAGGGCCACCTGTTAGCTGCATTGTATTCCCCTTAAAGAATGATGGCGTTCCACCAATGCAGCCACCATAGAAAGTATTTTTTTTGGCAGAGAAATGATCGTTTTCCCGCCTGTTTTGGATCGCAGTTTTCTCCAGTACGGGGTAGTGACAGGCTGGCGGACACCACATCTCCCATCTGTCACCAGTCGAGATTGAGCTCCAAAAGGGAGACACTGCAGGCGCTGTCGGGCTCCGAATCTTGGAGAAACCACCATGGCATGCCATGTTTTTGGCTTGGGCTTCCAGGTAGGATGACTACCCTCTGGTAAACTAACATAACTATGGAAAATCACCATTTTTAATGGGAAAACTCACTATAAATGGCCATTTTCAATAGCTACGTTAAATTACCAGAGGGTACATGTGCAACTCGAATTTGCCAATTACTGGGACTCTTTTAGCTTGAAAGATGTCTGATGTCGTGCCTTCAAGGGGCTTTCAAAATCTGGTTTAGTCTTGCCATCCCCAGATTTATTGCTGCCATGTTCCTACAGATTTCTCAATTGTATTGGTGCTGTCAGAGTTGGAGGATTCGCCAGATTCAGCACTTGAGACAAAATTGGGATGTCACCAACAAACACGGTTGTGAACCAGATATATAGCCACACCCAAAAAGACATGGCACTCTTCAATGAAGAAAAAACAATAAAAACAACCAAAAAGAACGCGGCTAAATAGTGAAAGCTTGTTGTGTTTTTTTTTGCTGGCAAATATTATATTGTATTTTATTATGTTATATTTATATATATAATAGAGTATATTATTAATTATTATTAGTGTTATTAGTATTCGTATTCGCATTATTATTATTATGTATATATTTGTATTATTATTATTGTGCATTATTATGATTATTTTATGATTATTGTTATATATACACTTTATATCTGTCCTATCCCTCTCCAGCTCCACGCCTGGTTCTTTTTTCGAGCTGGTGAGGCGCACTGGCGGCCTTCAACGCAGCCTTGGAGGCCACCAAAGCTGTGCTTCAAAATGCTCCAACTTGGCCCCCAAGATCAAGAACACCCAACCTAAAAAACTAACTCTAGATATGGAAAATGCATGAAAAAATGATGAAAAATGCGCCAAATCTGTAGATCAAGGGAAAACCATGGGATTTCGGTTTTCTCCTCGCAGGTGGAACCACGATGGCCAGTGATTTGGCTCCACCGTGCGCATGCGAAGATGGAGCATGGCGACTTTCAGGTGTGGGCGACCTCCATCGACCTCCCATCCCCCGTTCAGCCCGGAAAAAACACAAAACGATACAATGGTTTAGTAGGGGATATATATATATGTATATATAATATATATATACATATTGATATTGGGGCCATTTTTTAGGGTGTAATATTATGGGAATGGGATTGAAGCTGCAGTTGAGGTTGTTGATGGGATTTGGTGGGTATTTAGGGGAATGGGTATAGGATTTTTCTATGGCAATAACCCCCCACGAGTTGGGAGATAACCCCCAGCAGTACTGGCTGAGTCATTGGAAAGACGTCTCCTCCAAAAATGATATACACCTAAGTTTCAAGATGGAACCCGACAAATGCCACCATTTATATAGCTGCTAGAAAAATAATGTTTGGGGACCGGTCCATGTGCTAAGTGGGGTGTACCATTGTGTACCTCATTTGCCCACAGTAAGTCGCAACTGATGGCTTCAACAAATGGCACTTCTGTTGATGATGAAGGTATCCAATGGTATCCAATGAAGAATGAATAGGAATGATAAAGGAAATCGGATAGGGGCCACTTTCACCAGTAAGAATCCGTGGATCCATCCAAGTCAGTCCCCATTGAAGAACCTACGATTCTCCGCAGGGCGCCATTGAAGATGCCTCTGCCACCCTTGCGTCTCAACCTTAGTCATCATCCGCTGGAGATGAGGAACTGTTCGAAATTTGCAAGTATCTCAGCAGAAGCGAAGGGCGTTCATGAAGAGAACCATAGCAAACTCATGCACTGTAGATAGGATGAATTGTGGGGCCTTGCTGCAGCCAAGAGTCCAGGGCCTGCTGGCCTTCCAGTACAAGACATCTTGAAACAACATAGATGGAATGATCTTTGTCAGTTCATATCCCCAGTCGTGGTCGTCAACTTGGTCAACTCCCATTTTCCAATTTTTTTTGCGGCTGCGAAATCCCGGTATGTTTTCCAGTATCCCCCATGTGAATTCACCGTGTTCCCCATTTGAAACTTCCCAATGAGGCAGGACGGTCGCATAGTGCGGGCCTACGCAGTGAGAGGAGCGCGGACATTTTTCGTCATAGGGCATGCCTTCAGGCGAATCCAACCTGGCTGGGAATTCCACACTTTTTGGTTGCGAAAATATATAGTGTCAACTCAAGATTTTTAAAGTAAGCAGTGAGAATCACTGGGTTGTTGATCATAATTGGGGGCGACCATTTTATTTTAGTGGCAAATGATCACTCAAAAAAAGGGGTAGCCCTTAGTTCATCAACCAGGGTTTAGTCTCATCCGAGGTTACCATTAGAAGAAACTCATTTTGGGATGGTTTCATTGCAGATATTCGGCCAGAGGACATGGCGTCCCAACTATCCGACTGTTCACCCCGGATGAAAAGTGGAGATGGAGTCGAGCCTTTAATACTTGACCCACAGATGTTGACCAGTGTCCACACCAGTTTTGGTACCGAACCGAGCATCTGCAGTTTTGACATTTTTTGACCCATATGCAGTTATGTTTAACGGTATAATCAAACATGGCACTGGATAATCCCCGGGCCAATCGCCATCAGAAAAGATGGGAATATCATCGTACATCGAACGATAGCTGGTGGATGTTGATGGATTTTCGGAGGTGTTTCGAAGACACCTTTGGGGGGCACCTCAGGATGTTAGTTCCGTAAAAAAATAGTTCTCCAAGCTTCCAGGTGGAATGAGAAAAATAAAGCACCTGGGGTTTGGAAGATGTTTTACCCCATCAGCAGCCACTTTTTTCTTGCAAACGTCGCGTACCAAGCTGGAAACCTGAAGATAGCCTTCGGTCAACTGCACCTCCGCCGCAGGAGAGTCATATTTCAAATCTGGTGATGCTGCGAAGGCTGTCGCAAGCTCAGTCCCAAGCGCAGGGCAGGAAAGAAAGAAAGGTTGAATGGTGATCCGCAGGAAAAGGGTTTGTGCAAATGACGCGAGAAATGCCTGAACCAGTACATTTCTGTGTGTGTGTGTGTGTGTTTCTTTGCTTGCTTGCTTGCTTGTTTGCTTGCTTGCTTGCTTGTTTGCTTGCTTGCTTGCTTGCTTCTTCGCTTGCTTGCTTCTTTGCTTCTGTGCTTCTTTGCTTCTTTGCTTCTTTGCTTGCTTCTTTGCTTCTTTGCTTGCTTGTTTGCTTGGTTGCTTCTTTGCTTCTTTGCTTCTTTGCTTCTTTGCTTCTTTGCTTCTTTGCTTCTTTGCTTGCTTGCTTGCTTGCGTGCTTGCGTGCTTGCTTGCTGGCTTGCTTGTTTGCTTGCTTACTTGCTTCTTTGCTCCTGTGCTTGCTTGCGTGCGTGCGTGCGTGCGAGCATGCGAGCGTGCGTGCGTGCGTGCGTGCGTGCGTGCGTGCGTGCGTGTGTGTTTGCTTGCTTGCTTGCTTGCTTGCTTGCTTGCTTGCTTGCTTGCTTCTTTGCTTCTTTGCTTCTTTGCTTCTTTGCTTCTTTGCTTCTTTGCTTCTTTGCTTTTCTTTGCTTCTTTGCTTTTCTTTGCTTCTTTGCTTTTCTTTGCTTCTTTGCTTTTCTTTGCTTCTTTGCTTTTCTTTGCTTTTCTTTGCTTCTTTGCTTTTCTTTGCTTCTTTGCTTTTCTTTGCTTCTTTGCTTGCTTGCTTGCTTGCTTGCTTGCTTGCTTGCTTGCGTGCTTTTTTGCTTCTTTGCTTCTTTGCTTCTTTGCTTGCTTGCTTGTTTGCTTCTTTTCTTCTTTACTTCTTTACTTCTTTGCTTCTTTGCTTCTTTGCTCCTTTGCTTGCTTGCTTGCTTGCTTGCTTGCTTGCTTGCTTGCTTGCTTGCTTGCTTGCTTGCTTGCTTGCTTCTTTGCTTCTTTGCTTCTTTGCCTCTTTGCTTCTTTGCTTCTTTGCTTGCTTGCTTGTTTGCTTCTTTTCTTCTTTACTTCTTTACTTCTTTGCTTCTTTGCTTCTTTGCTTCTTTGCTCCTTTGCTTGCTTGCTTGCTTGCTTGTTTGCTTGCTTGTTTGCCTAAATTTGTTTGCTCGAATCGTTCTGAACCTATCCATATGGCGGATTTACCCGACCTAGCAGTAAGTTTTGCTTGATCTAACCATGTGATTCTCAGATTCTCTATGTGCATTGCCATTGTAGATGGAAAAGGTCACCATGGAGCTCACAGGCTCAGACTGGTGATACCTAGACCTGGGTGTCAAAGCCGTTGCCTAGCGCTTCAGCGAATCTTCTGTACATGCTCCCGGTTGAAAATCATGTGTCAAATAGAGGCAAAACAGTTTTTTCCAGCATTTTCATGATATTCACTTAAGATATAAACAGGAAAATCATGAAAGCATCAATTCATGTCACCTGATTTCCAGCTATTTCATGATTTCCAACATGTTCCAGCTGTTTTGCGACGCCATGACTGCCCTGAGGTGTTGGACTACGACGAGTTTCTGAGGCAAGAGCCGGAGAATGCTGGGGCCCAGGTGGACCGGAGGTGGAATTGGAACCACCACAACCCAAACATGTTTGGGCCATGAAACCACCAACATGTTTCACGAAACCACCATGTTTCAATAGGCTCAATAGGCTCAAAATGAAATGATGATCAAAGAAAATCCCAAACATGACTCGAAGTCCGGTGTTTTGAGCATTTTGAACGCTGAAGCCACCCACAAGGACTTGGTCATGGTCGTTTTTTCCCTCAAAGATGATCCTTCCTTGAGTAAGCAACTTACGACGGGCTGCAGCTTTTTCATTTCTTCGGGATCTCATTGTTTTGAAACTATTCAGAAATTCAATTTAACCTGGCATTGATTCTCTATATGATGTTAATTATATTAAAAAAAATGTTGTACAAAGTAAGCGTTTTAGGAGCTGGTAGCCTTAGATCCCTTCTCTGTTAATCAAAAATTGCTTGCTGAAAAATGTCGCAGCTGTCGTGCGATGATTTCGCCTCCATTTACTGCAGGGATTTCCACTATATCGCCCAGAGGGTATTAACCACCATCACTAATATCTCACTAATATCCCATTGATATCCCATTATATATTGTTATCCTTTAAATATCCCACAAATATCCCATGAACATCCCACAAATATATATATATATATATATATATACACATCCAATTTATATGTACTTGTTTGAAATTTATTTGTGAGATATGCCACGACTAGCTCACATCAGGGTTGAGTTGCTACCATATCATCCCATTGTATCCCATAAATATTCAATTCATAGTCCATACAAGTATATATGCAGTAGATATATTATATATATACATATACATATCCCACAGATATGAAAAATATTATCAATGTTATATACCACCTAATGTATCATCACAAAACAGTGTCATATATTCGATACATATCCCTTTCATACCACCATGGCCGTCCTAAACATCACCGTCAAAAGTCGCCGAACCAAGGCCATCCTACGGTGGAAACGCAGTCGCGCACGCCTGGACGGGCCGACTTGGGTTGTCCAACGGTGTTTTTTTCCGAAGAAGATATGGGGAATTCTACGAGAAAATATGGGGATCAAGAATGGAATATAGGATATATATATATGTGTGTGTGTTTGTGTCCCTCTCATCATTGGTGGATGGCCAACGAAGAGGCCAATGATGAGAGCTGCAAACGTACCTGCGACCTTCCACCTTCGGACATGGCCAACTTGGCTAAGCCATAAACCACCCATGCAGACATGACATGCTAACATGATAACTTGACATTACATGATTTCATCTCATCTCATTTCACCCTCTGCCTTCCGGGTGTGTCCAAGTGTGTCTTCTCATGCGCCCGGATCTCTGATAAAGTGCCGGGGAAGCTTGGTGGTGCGTCCACCGGGGATACCAGATTATTCGCACAAGCATCCAGATTTCGCACAAGCATCCAGAATTCTCCATCAGAAGCAGAATTTCTCAGAATTTACCAGACATGATGTTGCCAGAAGCAAAATTCGCACAGAATTCGCCAGATTACATGTTCAGAATTCGCCAGAAGTACAGATTTTTCATCCCTCAGAATTCCCCGTGTCATCCATGATTCATGTTCACCTAGCAGTCATGTCAAAACCAAGCACTGAGATAAACAGCACCATGCCGTTACCAGCCTTTTTTGTCGGTCGTTGGTTGCTTGCTGAACAGCCGGAAATTTTGATGCAGTGGTTTGCTTTTGTCAGCCTTCTTCAGTGGAAATTGAACTGAACGCTGTGAAACTTCCTTGGAATTTTGTTTGGAGCTAGCAAAACACCACACCTCATTGGTGACACCCACGACCCATGTACACAGAGATTTGAGCACCACGTTCCATGTCACAACCCAGCACTAAGGGAAACAGCACCATGCCGTTACCAGCCTTTTTTGTCGGTCGTTGGTTGCTTGTTGAACAGCCGGAAATTCTGACGCAGTGGTTTGCTTTTGTCAGCCTTCTTCAGTGGAGATTTCACTGAA
>Ga0126342_10005177_pt1 | contig 22641 bp, 21 predicted proteins | sample Cyp1metagenome_FD_92528 | JGI IMG/M metagenome (GOLD analysis project Ga0126342, IMG submission 92528) | Coral microbial communities from Lord Howe Island, Old Settlement Bay, Australia - Cyphastrea 1 metagenome | ecosystem: Host-associated > Invertebrates > Cnidaria > Coral ...
AATCGCTTATTCTAATAGCTTAATAGCTTAATAGCTTATTCTAAAAGCTTGATAGCTTAATCGCTTATTCTAATAGCTTAATAGCTTATTCTAATAGCTTAATAGCTTAATAGCTTATTCTAACAGCTTAATAGCTTAATCGCTTATTCTAATAGCTTAATAGCATAATCGCTTATTCTAATAGCTTGATAGCTTAATCGCTTATTCTAATAGCTTAATAGCTTATTCTAATAGCTTAATAGCTTATTCTAATAGCTTAATAGCTTGAACAGAGTTGCGGGACCATCCTGCGGGCGCAATGCAAACGAATCCAATAACTAATCATATCATTCATGAATATCCAAACATATTCCAAACATATTCCAAACATATTCCAAACATATTCCAAACAAGTCCATTACCATGTTTTTTCTTGAAGGTAACTACTGTACCAAGCTTTGAGGCATCCCTTTTCGGAAACCCGACCTCCGCAGTGTGCGAAGCATCGTTCTCCACCCTCTTGTAAGGATCCCACTCAGACTCAGCAAGGAGATGGGAATGGTGTAATCAAACTGGAGATCGCCTTATTGCCATCCAATCTTTCCATAGAAGGCCCAATAAAAGTTCGATGGCTTTGGGGTCCATGACTTAGGAAGCCCACATATGCAGCATTACATAACATCATGGGTCGCGAAGCTTGAAAAAATATGAACAAAAATCACACGTCCTGCATAGCTGCATTGGTTGTATGGAAGCTGGCTCTCAAACTGCGGTTTGAACTCAGTGCTTTCCTGCAAAGCTCTAATTTCCACTAGTTATAGGGTCTCCAAATCAGAGAAGGCCATCTGGACAAGGAAAGTTATCTACATCCTCGAGAAATTTCTGGTTGCCAAATGTGTGTTTCCCAGTGGGCCACTAGGTCTTACTGAGATACACACGGCCGGAATGGGAGGACATTTCTGTACTCCAGCAGCTGGCAGCAGGGCTGACCTAGTGGTGCAGCAGGGCTCATCTTGGTGTGCTCAGACTGCCGAAACGCTTGCGCTTGCAGTAAGCTTTTGCAGTTAAAATCCCAATTTGCGTTGGTGAAAGCCCAAATTGCTCACGGATGTTCGCAGTACAAAAGTCTCCAAGTTCCGCACAGGTCCCACGAACGCACCTCGCCGTCCTTGCCAGCGGAAAACTCCAACTTTCAGGGGGTTAAACACCATCTAATTCCTGGATACACCATTAGACCTTCCAAGATCTTCCAAGGTTTTTCTTTAGGTGAACTTCGTGCTTTGACTTTTCCAAAGTTTCTGGGACCATCAAAGAGCAGTCTTTTTGCTTCGCTGCTCCTCATCACCTGTGTACAGCACAAAGCTGTGCTCGTCGTCGTTGATCTGGGAAAAGAAATCATGGTATGATGGTGCGAAACAATCCCTTCAACATCCAACTTCCAGGTTTGTCTGAAAATAGGGTACCCCAAGATCTAATGGACTATCAGTTTATCCAATTAGCTGCCATTTTCTTCATCCAAGTCTATGGTTGTCTTAGTATTCCAACTACATCCAGAGTTTTCTGCATGGGGCAACCCCAGGTTGGTCCCGGAAAAAGGGGCCAACTGAGTCAACCCAAAATCATCCAGGTCGTCGATTGTTGGGGAAACCCATGGTGAAATGGGCCCAATTTTCGAGAAATACCCAATTTTTCCCTGGTTATGCGTGTTGCATCCCCATTTGTATCTGACTCTTCCTTTGAAATCTTTGAATACGTCATAATTCACAAACAAAAATCTCCATATTTTTTGCGAAACACTGGACACAGCCTGTTGGTGTTCCCCACTTGGCCGTTGAAACCGCAGTAGATCCCCCGAACTGGGCTCCCCAACTGGGCAGAGGTCCAGGCAGTTCACCGAAGCCGAACTCTCCAGCGATTGCATGTTGATGAAACGCGTCCTGGGCCATCTGCTGCATACCATCTCTGGTTGGTGGTTTCAATCCATCTGAAAAATATTAGTCAGTTGGGGTTACTATTCCCAATATATGGAAAAATAAAAAATGTTCCAAACCACCAACCAGATCTGGACTTAAGCAATGCAAACCACAGGATCAGAGGCCATTTTGAGTAGGACAACTCCGCGAAAAAAACCGGGTAAGAAACATGGCAATTTCACCAGCCCAAAATGGGTGATTTCAGCAACCCAAAGGGGGTTCGATGGATTGGGGGAAAATTGACAGAAAGTCCCTACAGGTGATGGTTCTAAAAAAACATGTAAAAACATATCCTGTGAATCTGTGAGTTTTCCCCTTTTCTCTTCAACCAGTCCATTGATGACGGATGAAAGCCCCTCAAAAAGATGGACAGATATGACTCGGTATGAGTCAAAATCTTTGAGACCCAGTGGGTCTGAACGATGTTTGTCACCTTCCAGTGGCAAATCATCGCATTCTCAAAAAGTACCAGTTCTTGACCCCTGGGCCCCTGGCCCCTGCCCCCATGAAATCAGCATAAAGATGAATATAACACTGGTGGAATTGACATTTTATCTCATGGTCGTAAGAAATCTCAGTTGAAGACCTATTCTGCCACCTTTCTGAGAGATGTTCTAGCCAACCTTTTGGGGGTGAACAAAAAGCTGCCACATGTTCTCGTGGTAATATCCTGCAGCCAAGGTGCAAGACCTTGTTGGCAAACCTGGCGCTGGCGACCGGGTGGCACCATGAGACAAAGGGGGGAAGGCACAGCAAAAATGGAGATACAACCAATTTAACCAACCAAAATGAGGATATAATGGGACATACAATCATACAACCAGCACATTTATATATACTTGGTCTGAAAATAGGTATCCCCCCTTCTGACCATTTGAATGGGAAAAAATATGACAAACCAATGGATTCGATGGAATGTGGATTCCCTATTTTCAAACAAACCCAGATGAAATACAAGCTTGAAAAAGAGATTGGCCCAGGTTTGCAAACATGACAACACGTGCCTTCCCAGACCATGCTATAGCGCTGTTTTGCTTCCTTTTTTTTGCGGGACCTGAATATGGGCAATTTCTGATGCTATTTATCGTGCATCATCATTGTCCAAGCTTTTTTGGGTGATGCAAAATTCACCCTGTCACCATTTAGATCGTGCAGCTCCCTTCAGCCACCAGGACAACACTCCAACTCCCATGACCTGTGTTCCTTGCCGGTGATGGTGGGAACTGCCCAAACCTGATGTCAAAACACCATGGCACATCTGCAGATTGATGACCATTCCCTAACTTATTTAAGGAGGTTTCCTAAGTCATGGGGCTACCCCCCAAATCATACAAATCGGACCATATTTTAGTATTGAAACCTATGGTGACTTGGGGATCCCCCATTTTAAGAAAGCTGATTTTGCAACACATTACAACCCATCTTTTGACCAGACTCTAACCTGACAATGGACAATATTCTCCATGTCTTATCCCCTGGATAGCTACATTTGCCGTAAAACAAAGATATTTTCCATTGCCAAGATGAGTTCAAAGGGGGCAATGTGGTATATCCAATGCCATGAACAACTACCATTTAGGGACAGTTTGAACTCAATTAATCAATAAACATGGCTGGTTGGTGGTTTGAACCCCTCTGAAAAATATTAGTCAAATGGGATTAGTGTTCCCAATATGTGGAAAAATAAAAAATGTTCCAAACCACCAACCAGATGGTGATTTTGGGGATGGTTGATGGGATTTACCACATTAGAACAGGGGGGAACAGGGTGGGAACAGGCTGGGAAGAGGGGGGGAACCGGGGAGGGGATGGAAACTACGATTCTTCCACTCGTTTCCAAAGCTGAAGGTCCTTGGTTGGGGCTGAAAGTTTCCTCGACTTAAGGCGACCCTTGACACCGTAGCTCTCACCTTTCGAATCAAGAAGACAACAAAAAGGTGAGCAAATGAAAACAGATCCAACAAACATCAGCACTTCTACCATATGATACTAATCTTATAAATCACCATTAAATCCCAGTACAGTAAATTCCACTAAGGCACCATGAAAATTCACTATGAAATCATTCCTCCGCCGGGACGTCCGCACCGCGACGTTGCCGCCAAAATCCGCAGAGACCAACAACGGGTACGGCCTCAGCGAAATGGAAAAATGGGACAAATTGAAGCTGATCCGATCAAACTGGGGGCAGATCTAAACGGATGAAAACCAGGAACGGTCGGATTTCATGATTTTTCCAGCTCAGAAAGGTCCTTAAAAATGAATTTCAGAGGCGGAATACATAATAGATCTATATAGATCTATGATGATCTATATCGACTAATTATATTGATCAAGTTTTGGTATAGCAAAATCATGCATAACACAATGGACGTGAGGGCGTTGAGGCAATGGGGTGCACCATTCTGCAGCGTTGAGGGCGCAGAAGTTGCAGGAAATCAACTGAGACGCCCACTCCACGAAAGCCAAAGCAGTGACATCTGCAAACAGCAGCTGATGGTCATGATGGTCCTAATCCTGTCGTATTGTCCGTTGCTCAAATGTGCCATGGTCAAAAACATGTCCAAACATGCTAGGTCGGGGTGTGGTCATCCTAGTCCTAGACTAGATTTTTTCATAATGAGATATAATTAATGGGATTTAATGATATTTAATGGGTATATGAGTCCCTATGAATGGATTCTAATGAATTGATGGCCCATGGGAAAATAACCCAAGTTTTGACTCGACGCATGAACTGAGAGGTCCAGTTCATGACACAGCCCCGGGCTCTGGTGGGGTCAGTCCATCAATCAAGGGGAATCTTGAGGGACCAAATTTTCAGTGCCAAAATACAAGGCAACCTCCTTATTATTATTTTTTTTTAATTGCCAAAGAAAAAGATGTTAACTGTACCAATATTTTTACATTATTTTGTTTCATGTTCATATCCTTCTGGTTCTTTATTTTCATTAGAATCATAAATATATATACCCCTTAAGCTTGGACCCTGAAAAAATAAAGGTTCACCACTTTGTTCCTGCATTTCAAGGATGCCAGGTCAAAACCTGGTTTTGCACCTGTGGAGATTTCGTGAGATTTCAGCATGATATGTATAATATGATATACATGCATATTATACTATATACCATGAACAGAATTTGTGTATATACCATGTTGTACACACACACAGTTCCCAACTCAACCCAATCACAGCGCAGTCTTTTCCAAAAAGGATGTCAGATCCTTTTCAACATCCCAGCATTAGACCAAGCGCAATGCGCTGCAATCAACCATCGCTGCAGCGTCCGTCGTATTGTAAAGACAGGTTTTGAGCTGACATGACGTGTCAAGCGTGCTGCTTTTCCAATGAGATCCTCATCCAGTTGAACCCCCCATGCTAGGGGGTTCAAAGAAAGTTCTGCCATCTCTGCCTCCCAAGCAAGATTTCGGAATATGTGGTCGTTCATGTGAATCTTGCTGTTGAAGAGAAAAAGTGCCCGTCCTTCCTCCTTGGCTTTCCTGGCCATTGCCTGGAAAGTCTCTAAATATTTCAAGCCATGCCCAGCAATCTCCCTGGCTTTCGCTGCAGGAATCCAAAGTGGAGCTACATACATCTTTCGGAAGCACAGGTCGATTTCCACAGTAGCATTTGCCTTACTTGAGGGTTGGATAAAATGTGGCAAAACCAACGCCCAGTAGCATAAACTTCCAAACACAAACAAACAACACAAAAAGAAAAAACTACTCCAATTTACGTGCAACAAAGGAACAGTTAGCTCCAACAGGCTCCCTGGAGAAAACAGATTCCGGGATTTTTGCAAGTATGAAGCCAACCATCTGATGAGTGATGTTGTAAAGTTCCCCTTTGTCCAACCACCAGAAGGAAAATCATTTGCTGATAGCCCAAATAGGTTTTCAGAGAACTTAGTGCAATAGCACTGTATGCGAGTTTCACGGCAAAAACTTTGGTACTCCTTGAAGAGGAACTCAATTCGAAGATCTGCGTTTCGTCCAGGTGTGATTTCCAAAAGAAGTTTGATCGCATTGCAGGCCAGATTCCTTCCTTCTCCTAAATGCCACGAATGCCATGGATCAGGATGGAAAAACAGCTCTGGAAATGATGGATCGTGGGTAAGATGATTCAAGACAATTGGAACCTCTTTCCAAGGTGGCTCGATGCCCAAAGTGTATTGCCACTCACAAGCTCCAGAAACGTCCTCAAATGGTATCCCAGGTCTTCCAGCTAGGCAAAGATGGCATATGCCAACACAAGGGTTCTTGGCTTCAGCCTGTTTCGGCTGATTGTAGAAACTCCGGGTCAGTCCACCAATTTTGTGCAAAAATGGCCAGTCCCCCTTACAGGAAACAACGGCGACGTAATATTGCAAACCATCAGGGCCAGTAATGCCAACTTTGCTCAACTTCCCAATGTCACGTGAAAGGAAATCCAACATTGCCTTGAAGGTTTTGTCAGAACCTTCATAGTAGGACTTTGGCAACGCTGCCAAGAGAAACCTTGTGCAATGTGTTGACCCTGTGTAATTCATCTGCTGTTGTCCCTGCATTGAATCAAAACTCCTTTTTTTTCCGGTTTGAACACCACGGCCCAAAACACTATGACAGCTCAGGCAAAGTACTGGTAGTCTTTTTTTCGACCGCCCCTCGTCTCCATGCAGCATGACCGGAATGGTCCTTGAAAGAGGCACTCCATCTGACTTCTCAAGTTCAAAGATTTGATGGTTCGGTCTCAGGACTCGGAATCTGTCCCAAAAGAGCTGCAGCTGGGCAGGTGCCAAACTGTTGTTATCAACCGCAGCGAGGGTGCACAAGTTTCCTGTTCTCCTTGGCAATCAGGAAGGCCACAGCTTGAAAAGATAAAAGTGGAGAAATCTAAAAAAATGGTCATCAGACAAAAAGAACCAAACCTGAATAACTCATCAGAAACAAGTTTCAAAATCAACTTCACCCAGTCTGACAGCAAAAGGACCGGGAACGATTGCCCACCAGCGATTGGAAGCTCAGTCAACGGAACCTCTAGTGCTAGCCCCTGTTCGGCAACTGTTGTATGGAAAACTGTTTCAGCATGACCTTCCGACTTCTTTGCTAGTTTGCGTAAAGCTGGTGAAACTGAAGGGCCAGCTTCCTGCACCACAGCTTTTGCTGTCCTCAGGGATGCAGCACAGGAGGCCTCAGCAAACAGGATGTTTTCAGGTTTGTTCACGAACAAAACCAAGTGCGTAAGATCTTTGTCAAAAACAAGACACATGGCGCAGCCTTTGCACAGTGCCGCACATTTTTGACCCGTGCAGAAGTCATGTTGCTCTTTGCTTGTGAATCATTAGTGATTCAACAGCGGCACTTTCTTCATCTTTCTTCCAAAAAGCGTCAAAAACTTGCCAAGCCAGATAAAATTCTGGCACAGTATGCCACACAACGGCCATCTATCTAGGGACCCTCACGACGAGTCTCACGGGCACGAGTCTCAGCAGCTGGTCGCCACCGTGGGGCTGCAAACGTTTCAGCTCCATTGAGAGCATCGGGATCATCATCATCTCCTGGGAGAAAAAGTGGAACAATTTCACAAAATAAAGCAGCAACAGTTTCAAACCAGTGCTGTGCACAAAAGTAGCAACATAAGCTGCAGAGGCGAGTCCTTCGTCAAGTGCATCGGGTTCATGGCGGTGTGTCATTTCCTCACAAACCACAGCGTCACATCAACAACCCAACCCCTTCCCACACACACACATGCTTTCACACATACACATATCAGATGATATATGATGATATTTTTTTGAATATGGTGTAGTTCACATTGCATGTGCTTTTATATATTATAAGTGCAGCTTGGGGTCTCTGACAAAGCGGCGTTCAAACTCAATCCAATAGACAGGCTCACCAGTGACAGGGTCCAGTTCAGGGAGGCCATCAGTATGGGGAATCGGCCAACCTGCGTGTCTGAAGACAACAGTTTGTCAGAGGATGTCAGGGGCACAAAACCAAGAAATATTTGAAGGTTTCAAAATTTGCCCGGCCTTTCTGCTGAAGCTCCGTTTCGGTCATGCAGCGAATCTCACGGCGTACGACTTCACGTCGGTGGACTGGAAACAAAGAGGAGCATTGACAGCTTAAGTGCCAAAACAATAGAATGATAATGCACTATGTAAGATGATGTCGGATTGTTTTGGATTAACCGATTCAAGGTTTTCACACACTATAGGTTCCAACACATTAGGAGACATGACAAGATTTCACTTCCCAACTGCATTTCGCGCAATGCCGACTGACTGGCCTTCGGCAAGATTGAGAACACGGCGTCTCCTGGTTGCACGAGGTTCTGGGGGATCAACTGGTGGAGCTGGATCAGTTTCAGGACGACTGCCAGCATCATTGGCACCATCAAGTTCAGTAGAAGGCTGACCATCAGCCGCATTCTGCGGAGGGTTCACCAGCGGCTCAAGTGCCAATGACCCGGCACGAAGATCTAGGAATGACATTCCAAAATTAAATGGTTTGGGCCCAAAAAAATCCTACCAGCATTCAGCAATGGGTTTCCAATTTTGAGTTCAGCCATGTCACAAACTTTCAAAGTTTCGAAGAAAGACAAGGGTTGATTTGATCAAGTTTCTTCAGCTGATTTTCCGAGGCCCTGACGCCTTCGCCAACATTCTGTGCCAGTTGTGTGAGAGTCGGTCCGGGACCTGGCATGAGGCTAAGCTTCATGGTGGTGGTTGTGAAATGTTTTGAATGAGGTCACTCCAACACCAACAACCATTCACATGTTTCAGGAACTCTTTTTTTTCCAGATCATCCATGTCGCAAATTTGCAATGTTATTGCGCAAATGACCTAGCTCACTGCACACGGCTGCACTTCAGCAAGAGTTCAGCGAACTTGAGACTGAACAGTTCATAGTTTGACATGTCAACATGTTTCCCTGAGAGCAGCCAAGTGGCTAGTTCAAGACCGGTAGCTCTAACCCAAAAGCACACACACACAGATTCCCAGGTGTGTGAAGACTTGAAATTGCTAGTGGACGGTATCAGCAAAAACATGGCTCACTTCTTTGGTTTCCTGGTGGAACTCTTTGCTTTGGCCTGCCAGTCATGCATCCCAATCGGTAAAACAGTTCATGCACCAAGATAAACACATGAAATCAGTTGTCATTAGGATGAACGGTTTTTTCCTATGTTTTTATCGGCCTTCGATTTGGCTTTGGGAACTGCATCTGGGCGGTCATCCCCAGGACAGGGAGTGTCTGCGATGGCCGCTTTTTCCAAGCCACCTTTGCATTCCTAGGTCCCACTGGCCAGAGCTGCTTTGAAGACATCATGAAGGCAGCTCACCAAACAAAAATCCGAACTTTGTAAATTACATCACAAAATTCTGACGGCCAAATGTTAGCTGTTAGCTTTGGTTTTGACAGTCCTGTGTTTTCTAAGAAGAGCGCCTGACTTTCGTTTCCTGGGCCAGGGCGGCCGAGCACCTGAGCACAAAAGGTTTGGGGACCCAAAACCAGAGAGTACAGTTTGATAGAAGACAGGTGAGGCAGGCACACATACGTTGAATCGGTGATTTGCTTGTCCACCGCGCCAACCTGCCTTGGTTCACACTGAAGGTAAAACAGAAGATATCCCATATCGTGTTTCAACTGTTCACATTCTCTATGACAGCAATTGGATATCAGTGGTTTGCTTGGACAAAAAAGTGAAATCACTTTTGCAAAAGCCATTTAAGACATGGTGCTGCTTGAAACCTTGCAGTTCACACTTGGTCTTCAGCTGCATCAGTTTGTCATATTCCTTCTCCATATCACCGCAGCAGCGTTCGATCACTTCTTTGGCCCTGCAGGAAAAGCACAGCATGGTATGGACACATATATATCATATATGGAAACCACATGCGTAATTACAAGCTGAATTTTGGGACCAAGGAACTTTGCAGCACGAGTGTCATCATACTTGCTCTGCAACTCACCGACGAGGACATGAAGCTTGCTGGTCTTGTTGAGAACAGATTGGATAAACTGGTTCAGCTCCTTTTCCTGAGCAGGGCATGGTTCTGAACCATGAAAAACAATAGGATTGTGTTGTGGTCCAGCCTTGTCTGTTCCACCGTCCTCTGACTGATCAGGCTCTTCCAGGTTTGGAAAGTCAGTAGGAGACGTAGGGCCATCCATCATGACATCACCATCCTAAGTTGGGACAAATCCAGAATGGGAACCTTGCAACAAAGCCTTTCACTATCACAAGAGCCAGGACATTACGGATTCAGACGAAGCTTCGGCTGAAAGAGACGCTCGAGTATGGGTCTCTTTCTCAGAGTGGGTCTCCTGGTACCCAACCAGGCCAGTGGTTCGGACTTCGACCCAAAACTCCTCAGAGTTGTCATATGGGTTTCGCCTGGCAGAAAAAGCACATGGTTTGAGAAAAACAAGTCAGAGCTCATCAATTTACATTGCATCAGTGCACCAGCCTGATCAGCTTCTGTGGATTTCGTCGGCAACTAGATACAGCACCCTTGATTCGATCCCTCAGTTTTGTCAAGGGCATCAAAGAAAATGTGATAGAATTGGTTTCCCACCCGATATGTGTGTGAAATATTCCTGACGAGGATCGGTCTCCATCCAAGTTCATCTTTCATGTCATTTTCGGAGTACCAACCCTTTTCGGTCTCAAGTTTTTTCTGGTTGCTGCGCTCACGTTGTACTGTCATCTCCCGGATGAAGGCATCCTAGCGATGTACATGTTGAGACATGTTGAGACTACAGTTTTTGCAGTATATGGACTTGCACAAAAAAAGAGGTAACAAACAACCACAGTCCTTGTTCCAGTTCATGGCTTCAAATTTTTCCACAAGACTCGGTCTGTTTGCTGGGTTCTTCCATTGCTCGTGCAGCCAGTCTGGACACTGCAGCTTGCCAGTTGGCTTTCTTTCGCACAGTCTTCTCAGTCGTGCCTGTTTGGCGCCTTCTGTTTCAGGAACCACCTGCACGACACAGTTTGAAACAATGTTTCAACATTTTAACCAGGGTTCTTATTTGAGAGATAAGTTAATGAAGTGTGCACCACTGTGCCTGGCCTGAGGCTGACAAGGACCCCGAGCAGGAGCAGCATTGGAAGGAGTCTCTGGGCTTTTCAACTTCTTTGCTGGTGGGTTCAAAGAGGGTTCAACCGCAGCATTTGGCGAAGTACGTTTGCTAGCTCCTGGTGTTTTCACATTGCCTCCTTCACTCTGAGCTTTGAACATGGCCAGCTCAGCATGTGCATCATTGAGACGTTTCTCCAACTCAGCCTGAGTCAGAAATTAAGACAGACATGTTGAGCCTAATTAATAGATGTTGGCAAAAGGCATTGAAAGCTTAAAACACCAAAGTGGTAGCCTGACGGGCCGCGGCAGAACATTCTTCTTGATGTCCTTTTTCCAAAGCAGCCTGCAAGTTCAAACATATCAACGGATGAATGCTATAGATGAAGTTGGTTCTGAAAGACACCACTTTGTAAAATTCTTTGTTGTATAAGCTTGTGCAAGTTGTATATGAATACCGTGAACACCTGCTAACAACACAACGGATCTGAAAGTCTGGGGTCTCTACTTCAGAGGGTTCTTTCTTGTCAGATCGGCGAGGGTCCTGCATACAGCCAACTGCGCAAGGACATCCCTTTCAGGGCTAACAATGCAGTTTGCTTGGAGCTAAGCGGGCTTTTGGGACAGGACAGCACAAGTGAACACCAATCATCACAAAGAAGCTCAGTTTTGAAAATGCAACATGAAGTCTCCTCAGCGGCGGCACTGGAATCAGATTGCACTGTTTCTTGTTCTTGAAGCTGTCGAAGGTTCTGGCATTCAGAAAATGTACACTGGTTCCAAGATTTTGATTCTTTGATTTGATGAGCTTGACATAATAATTGCCGTAAAAGTTATAGACTCGAGAGACATAAACCCAGCCTTCAAACGGTCTTTGAGCTCTTCATCAGTAGACTCCATCCAGGGCTCACACTTGACATCAGAAAGCACGGCATTCATGCCATTTTGCAAAGTTTCAGCACTCCACTGTCGTGAGGCCATTTGCTTTGGCACCACATTGGGGCCTTCAACTGACATGATCAGTGAAGCTAGAGGCACCAGGGGTGCCACCAGCAGCTTGCGAGCCCTCACAAAAGCATGTTGAAATTTAAAGCACCACAATGTTTGTTCAAAACTTTCAGTTGGACCTGCAGACCTGTGACACAGATCCAATGATGACAAGTGCAGTTGCGAAGTTGGATTCTTTTTCCCATCAATTGCCTCCGGCAGTGAATCCACGCAAGAGGTGTGCAATGCAAGTCCCCCGCTGGGTTGTCGAGTGCCATATCAAACAGCCAAAATGGCATCAAGTGGCCATCAAATGCCTTCAAAATCTCAAAAGTGTGGTTTTGCTAAAAACCTTAAAATTACCTCCAAAGTACGTACGGAGCCTACGTATTTTTACGGGATTTTACGGGTTCTCTACGGGTATTTACGGGAGGTCAATTTACGGGGAGGTCATATACGGGATATACTACGGGCGTTTACAGGATATACGGTTGATTACGGGTTGCCATTTTGGTGGGTTTCTTAAAACATGATAAAACATCAAAAAACACCTGAAAATCATCAAAAAACTCTCAATTTCCTTTAAAAATGTATTGGCTGCCAGATTCCCGTAGACATCCCTAGGCAGGGGGCCCCCTGAGAATCCCTGAGAGATCCTATTTGTGATTCAAGTGGGAAAACCACCCAACCATGTCACCCAGCGAGGAAATTCCTGCCTACATGGCAGTAGGAATGCGGCTGCGAATTTCTGGTGGCAGCTGCAAGTTCTTGGACCCCCTCAAGTAATGGCATACGGATTGCAATTCTGCATCCTCCCAAACTTGGGTCCAATCCATTTTCTCCAGGGAAAGTAGGAGATCATCGAAATCAAAGTCCCATCGTTTTGATGGCGGCTCAGCATGGTCCCGCAACATCAGATCACGTAATTGAAGAAGTTTCATCCCAAAGCGAATAGGATAATTCCTTGGTATTCAGCGAGAATTGGAAGAGAATCACGATGTCAGTTGATTGAGCCACCTTCCAATAGCAAAAGTCAGGACCCTCAAAAGTCTCAAAGTTAATTGATTAACTGTTAATTTGTTGGGCTGGTCCTGGTATGCATCATTGGGGCTGCAAGACTCATACCAATGGCATCGCATGAAATATTGGCAGTAAAATGTTATTGATCTTGCCCAGTTTGTTGCAATCTTTTTTGGACTTAGGATTGCTTAGGTTCTTGTGTGGCGCTATGCGTTGTGTGTCTCAGGTCTGGCGCTTTGCTTTTCTGTTGTTGTGTTGTGTGCTGTTTCTTTTTGTGCTCTTCATATACCATCATATACCCAGGTGGGTCATAGACTTTTAGGTGAATGACTTAAATTATTATTTAAGAGTGATGGTTTCAGACAACCGCTATGGTTTAACTTTGAAAAGACGTTAGATTGAAATGTATCTACCCCACATCAACCCGACAAGGTGGAGAATGCCTACATTTTCTACTACCAACACCCAAAAGGACTGGTTGGGACAGTGGGGCCCGGCTGAGTTAGGTGGGGCCCTTCGAATATGGATATATTTTATTTTGGCGCCCTTTTTTGGTTCCAAAAATGTTACTGTGAGGACATCTATATAATCAATACTCTAAGTGTCTAAGTGCCAATGTTTCCAGGGTTTTGAATTGTACATTGATTTTCACCATCTATCATCCCAATGATTGGTTTCCACCTCTATCTAGAGCCCCATAGAAAAGGATAAAACTGAAACACTCTACAAGTTTAAAGGTATATTCCATGGGCCCCAAACATTGAGACCAGCTTCTCAGTACGTTTCAAATGGCGTGTGCCATGGAATCGTTTCTTCCCATCTTTACCCTGGTAGGTCCGGCAGGGTTTTTTCCCTTTGTTCATGGCAGCATTCCACCCCAGTAGGCGTCCAAGTGAAAGTTTTGCAACATGAGGAGTGTTACTGAAAATCACGTGGCGCTTTGGGCTGCTAGCCCCGTAGTGATACATCCACCATGCTGCTTGGTAGACCTCAGATTCAAAAGGATACTGGTTTTCAGCTGTTCTTTTCATGACAACCAAACAAGTGAACACATTTTGTCACATTCTAAGATTCTACGATATCAGGATCAAGTCAAAAAATATATAGTCAAGAAACACGGCTGACACGTTGAAGGTGCCGAAACCTTCCATACCAACGCAGCAGTGATTGGAACGGTTGCTCCAAAAGGTACACGTTGTTTGTGGCCAAGGCAAGTAAACATAGCAATATCGTCCTTGGAAAGCTGCGGGACATGGGGGCTCAAGGTTTTCACAACTCGTTGGAATCATTTTTGGTTCAATTGCTTTGACAACAAAAAAATAGATTAATGAAACTTAGCTTCCTAGCAGCCATGCAATTGGCCATTTTGACACTCACTTTGGTCGTGTCACCAGACGGACAGCATGGGGCACGTCGGCTGGTCCCTTGATTCACAACGGTCCATGAGGAACATTTCATTCCAAGCAGAATGACACACTCACCAGCTCGGGCTCGTAACATAGTTGCTATGCACAGCCTTATGTGGCAAGTGAGTCCATGCACTCAAGCAAGATGAACATATAACATATTGAACAAAGTTGCTGAATTTGGTTTTGATGGGTTGGCTAAAATTTCTTTGCCAAGAAACGCGAAACCTCCATCAGTCAAAATGTTGTAGTAATTGTTCCCCTCGCCATCGAAATACATGAAATCCAGACGCGCAGCTCGCAGTCCAGCTGCTTTCATGCAAAGAGTTGCACGAGCTCGTCCAGAAAAAATTCAATGAACTGCAGGTCCTTCACAGGAATTCACATGTGATTTGGTTTGTCCTGGGTTCGTTCCATGACATCACAAGGCATCACTTTCCCAAGCCTCTTCCATTTGCACCACATATGCTGTGAGGAGCACGGCCAAGATGAAGTCCTTGGACATTGAGGCCGAGCACAGCCCACAAATGAAAGGGATGGGAGGATCTTATATAATCTTGAAATATCTATTAATATCTTATATACAATTTAGTAATTCAACAAGATGTCAAAAAAATTTGGCCCCGGGAAAGAATGAGAACATATATACAGTCACGTACAGTCAAAGTCTCAGCAGGCGATGCCATCGCCACAAGGTGGCACACGATATTGGGGAGGGACTTCATAGCAACAAATGGCCCAAAGGTGGATCCAAACACCCCACGACTGGAACCCAAATGCTTAAGGATGCATTGTAAGGAATGCACGCATGTGACAAGCTCGACTACCGGACATGAATGGAGAATCAAAACCCACGACAAGAGATTCACTGAGTGATTCACATGATTGGTTTCTCAACTTGGCCAGGCCCACGTGATTCATCACGGAGAAGTCCACGCTTTGCGGCCCAGGTCCGGCCACGGATTTTCACCATGGAGCATGGCCTCAGCAAAGGTATTGTTCAGACACAGATTCAAATGTTCCAAATTCAAGATCGAAGTGCAAAAGGCTAAGGAGAAAGTGAGGCAAACAACCAGGCAAACAGGTTCGAATACATATCCACCCAAACTTGAGAAGAGAAGTTTGCAAACAGGAAAGACCTTTTTTTTCTCCGATCGCAGTTTTGGCCAAATGTCTCTTTCTCAAAAGTTTCATTCGAGCACTTCATGGCCACCGAACCCCATACCACACGGAATCATACGTCACGCAAGCCAGTAGGACTGGTTGCACACACCCCTTCAAGCAGCAGGTTCTGCCCACTGCCATAAATAAGCAGGGCCATTTGCCATCTGCAACATCCCACCATGAGCATGAGGAGATAAACAATGAGATAATGAGATGACTTTGATATTTTTTCTAGTACAAGATTGAGATCTGTTGCAATGAAACTGCAGAACCATGACATGGTGGTTGTTCAAGAACCCCCTGTGTCTAGAAACACACCAGGGCAAATGTTGTCTCAGACCGCCGGCACAGGTGGTCAAATCAATCGACATCAGCACCACCGGCGGGACTCTCAGCTTTGTAGTCTTCGATGGCAGCCAAGGCTGTCTCCTTGATGCTGCTCAGATGGGTCTGCACTGGTTCCGAAAAGATGTCAAAGTCATCATTGTCCAAGGCCTGCTGATCAATCCATTCAGCCTCAGTTTTGGCGATGTTTGGAAAAAGTAAGTCACTATTCTCGTGATTCATTTCTAAGGCCAAAGTAATCTTGAAGTTCCAAACCATAAGTCAAGAAACAGCCACAAGTGCACACTTCATGGCCAATCCAACATTCAAGACATCCTTGAGATTGAACGAGAAATTGTAGCATTCCAAGTTTGTGCGCATTGGGTAATCCTTTTTCTTACCCCTCAAGCCAATGGATGGCCTTGCTCGGCTGTAGTAGCAGGAAAGGGTCGTCTTCTCAAACGAAGACAGTGAGAAATCACCTCCCTTCAGATTTTTCTTCCCTGACTTCCACTGATGTGCAATTTCACCCCGGAAACATCGTTTCAAATCTTGAAGATTCAAACCAACAGGGGCCGAGACATGTGCCTGCGGAGTGGCCACCCTGCGTGCCCGACGTTTGGGCATGGGCTCCTTCACTTTCCCAGGCTCAACATCATCCGCTGCACTGCCACCTGGAAGCTCAGAAGGACTGCCTGCTGACGGCTTCACTTTGGATCCACGAGACTTTTTCTTTGGGGATGCCTTTGGAACTGGCTTTCGGGTAGACTTTGGAGACCCCCTTTTCTTGGGAGATGCTTTGCTCTTTGCCGTGCCCTTGCACACTGCATTCTTTTGACCACCCTTGGAACTGCCAGGTGCGTCAGGGGTATCACAAACCTCAGCCTCAGAATCCTTACCCTTGACCTTTCGAGCTCTCTTGGTTGTGTTGGTTTTCCCATGTTTGTTTTTGCCGGCAACTCTGGGTTTCTTTCGCTTCTGGGATCCCTGGTCACATTCACCATCCTCGGCATCAGACTTCTTTCCCTTGTCCCCCTTGCCCTTGCCCTTGCCCTTCTTCTTTCGCATGCCAAGTTGGTCACGACGGGTCAAAACCTTAGCTATATAATAAGCCATCATTCAGGAATGGTCAGAAGAGAAACTTTTCAAAACAATATATCTTATATTATATACAATATAATACACCATAATATATCATGTCCTCAAAATGTGTGATAATTCTGTAGTTGGAAAAATGAAAGTTTATGATTTCAACTATGGCACATCCGACTCACTTGGCTTAGATGATTCAAAGGCTGGTACAGGTGGAAGGACACGAGGTGACTTCACCAGTGGCGCAGGGGAAGCAACAGATTCACTTCCATTTGTTCCACCATTATGATCACCACTGATGCTTGGGGGCATGTGGACTTCAGGCAAATCAGAACCCGTAGTGAAGACAGAATCTTTGGGAGTACCAGGCGCACCACCATCCTCGAAAAACATGGGCACAGTGTCGCAGAGATCCGGGTTTTCCATGGGCAGGGAATCATCAATCGTCATCACACCTGCAGCAAAGCAGCAATTGGAAGAAGCATACAGCGGGGAATGGGAATTCAGTGACTGATTAAAAGTGGTTTTCGTCACATGTGGTTTGTCACAAATCAAACGCTTTTTGCTGGTGTCACTTTGCTCCATCCCAATCCCAGCCTTGTTTCTCTGCTGCTTCACGTTGTATGCGTAGCTCCTCACGCCTGCAAAGGATTGTCAAACTATCAAAGTAACACATGCACTGGACTGATATGAAGGAAATCCAAGTTGTGATCACAGATGCTGTCGCACCTTTGGAGTTCCTGGATGATAGCATGTATCTCCTGTTGATATGCAGCAGTGGCACCTGCACGCTGCCAGCACAAGTACGATGACACAGCACATCATTGAATCGTTGTCAATCAATCAGCATTGAACATAAAGCATCCAGAGCGTCCTACTAAGAATCCAGTGGATCTTGAATTTGATTGTTTTGGGAAGTTGGATAATAAAACTTGCGCCTGGAAGTGACGATGACGATGGCCCCGACAGTGAATCATCACCAGAGAGGTCTTCAGGATTCAGATGCGCAGCTTTGCGCAACGCAGGGGTAACCACTTTGCTATCCCCATGTGGTGTCGTCAAAGGTTCTTCACTCAAATGCCGGGGTGACTCATAGTCTGAAAGTCCAAGTTGGTTGTCAGGTTGATGTTTGTATGGGTCAAGTTCAACCATTTCAACATCAGAGTCACTATCATCACCATGACCATCTAGGTCAGCATCCACGTTGTCCAGCTCTGTTGTGGGCACAGAATCATTGGGGGTGTCATCCAGGGCCGCTACAGCACCCGCATCCTCTTCACCATCCCCATCCTCTTCCTCATCATCATTCCAAGCATCTGCAGGAACATCGGGTGGTACTTCCTGATCATCAAGCTCCTGGTGGGCATGCAGCAATGGCAGGAGGACTGCATGAAGATCTTCAGGGTTGTTGTGGGTGAGTTTCAAAGACTTGGAAAACTATTATAGGGTTAATCAAACAAGTTGGCACACAGCAAAAGACAATGAAAACATGCCTTTTGATTTGAATAACTTTGCGTGTATAAATCATTATAAATCCACCAAGCCTCTTCTTCCTCTTCGCTGCCAACATTTTGCGCCATGAGTTCGTCAATCGCTTCCTGCAAGGGCTGTTGATGATGTGGAAGAAACATGAATAAACACATTTTTTGCAGCTTGCTTGAGTCATCGCTGACTTGAACTGAGAAATCAATTGAGTTGACAAATCAATTGCCAATTGACCTGCAGATCGGGAAAGTATGTCAAGAGGAGTTTGTGGAATCGCCTGTCCTCAGTGCACAGCTGTGTATGCCACCAAAGTTATGCTTGATTATAATTGTATACATTTTGTTCTTGAATGTGTTCACTTTCATTTGCATGAAGAAAACATGAGACAACAAACAAACAATCACATTGTTTCAGCCATGCTTCTCGGGGGATCTCACATCGGCGTCCCTTCCTTTTGACAAAGCTGCAAGCAGATTTGATGCCCCAACATTCCCTGTAGAGATGCTCCTCAGTAGGTGCCTTGCCGTTCATCTCATAGAACTTCTTCAGCTGATCAGTCAATGGTTTGACTTCCGGCAGGATCAGCTCCCTAGGCGCCAGGCACCCCAACATGTTCTTGAATGTGACAACATGTTGTAATATGTTCTATCCTTAGCCTCGTGAATAAACCAAAGAAATGCATGTTCCAGAAACCATAGATTTTTCAATGCACTTGATGAATGAATCAAAAATAACATCGGCATCTTCAGCTGACTGCTATGTTCAGTTGAGTTGCTCCTGGGTCAACTGGAGCACAGGAAGAATTGCAGACATGTTTTGGCTGCAGGATTGAACCGTTGGCCGAAAAGTTGCCCCATCGACATGGAGGACAGAGCCAAACTTTCTAAGATGGGACCGGACATCAGCATCAACATCCCAAAGAGCTGCGAGTTCCTTCAACAGCATCCTGGGTTTTCTAGGCATTTTTTTTGCCCTGGATATAAAATTGAGCCCAAAAGCTTTGGATGCCACTCCAGGAGTTGAGCTGGTGCAATGCCCTTGCAAACACTGCAATTTTCTGAAGCTACGAAACCGCAGCCCAAGCAAGTCAGAAAAAAGTTGGGGTCCGGACTGCTTCACCGGCAGTAGAAGAAGAGGCCATGAGACGAGGATCTATTGGTATAGATTATATATAATTAAGAATCTATACCAAATTGATATTTAATATTGTATAACATTACTTAGTCTTCGGAATTTGTCCAGGGTTTTGTATCTTGATATCATCAATAACGTGAATTTCAGAGATTTCCCACCTCATTGTCTCGATTGTTATTATCTTATATTATCTTATCATCTTGTGCTCTCCTTTGAGCCTGCAATGGATTTGGAGCACCAAGGACAGCTGCTTGGAAGATCTTGGAAAGGGTCATTTCAGGGTTGTGGTTAAAACCCAGGTTTTTACATGTTTTTGAAGTCATAACCGAACTATGTTTTTGGAACCCTGAAAAATCAAGGTACCCAGATCAGAGGGTATATATATAATGTGTATATATATATATATATCTTATATTAATATCATTTAAACGTCTGGTACTAGTTGTATTATTTTTTAGTATTTGTTTGTGTTTACGTCCCTCGCATTCCTCTTCTGCAACCTCAGGCAGTCTCATGTAATTTGCGAACCGTTGCCTCGCACTATCTTCTGCCACATCATCAATTCAATTTGCAAGGATGGTGGACTACCATGGTTTAAATTTGATTACCATTCTCAAATCAACTTGCCACATCATTAATTCAATTACCAGGGTTTTTGGATTTGCGAAGTTTTGACCATGGCACAAATGGTTTACCATGCTTTACCACTGAGATAACTGCGATAACGATCATTTTTCAGCGCCTGTCTTGTGACCGAGAAGGTATGAAAGGATTCGCAGCTTCAAATACCTTGGAAATCAGGTGGTACAACTCTCAGAATGCTTGCGTTCTCAAGGGCTACTTGGGTGTGTCTTAAAATGGTTTATATCATAGATTGACAACTTAAAGTCAAGCCACTTAGTGGGAAAAATACTGATAAATTAGACATATAGTATGATATAGTCTTCGCCCACGTTGCCAGTGACCACCAGAACTATCAGCTCTTAACTTTTAAGTAGGAGCTTCCTATTAACCTTCATTGCCCACTGTTTTCGCGAGTGGAGGCTATGTCTAAGTCTATAAACCATTGGAACTTAGGGTAATGTGGTCCCAATAATAAACCATCCCCAAAACCACTATATTTTTATTAGGGTGCTATGTTTACCATCCCCAAATGGTAGGTTCATTCTCGGGTTTCTCACATTAATCCAATCATTCCCCTCTGGTAAACTAACATAACTATGGAAAATCACCATGTTTCATGGGAAAATCCACTATAAATCACCATTTTCAATAGTTCTGTTAGTCATTACCAGAGGCTAATCATTATTCAAACAACCGCAACGGATCCCACTTGACTGGATCCCAACGGCTCCCAGCTGGGGACCCGCACTCTCGCACTGCAATGACGCAATCTGTAGAGCCCGTTGCGATCAATCCCAAATGCCGACTGGGCAGCAGGGCATTTTTGTCAGTGCTGGCAGGGCATCACCCAACAAAAAACGATGGCAATGATGTTAGTAAAGCGATGTTAAACCACCTGGATTGATGGTTAAAATCCGACCCCATAAAAAATGGTAAAATTGGGTTGATGTGTTACTATTGTTTTACTAACATTACAGCAAAAGAGTCATTTGATGTGCGATTTCCAAATGTGTTGATGATTTTGTAGATCCATAAGGTGACCTCATACTTTTGTCGCGCCTGTAAGCCACGCACGTGATGTCACCCTGAGCCGGCTTCGGCCGTTTGAATGGGACATGTCCAAATCTCGTTTTGTTGTCTTCAATGTTGTGGAACCTGTTAATAAGTCATCATAATCCATGAAGGGGAAACCGGCAGAGCAAATGACAAGAAAACATGCGGGTCATGGTCCTCAACATTCCGGTGAGTTAGGTAGAGTAGCAGCCAACGATAGCCTATGTGGATCCATGTGGGATATCCGACCAAAAAAACAGTAATTGTACAATCTGAAGTGGTGGATATGTTGCCAAAATTACCATTTCATGGGGAAAATAATGATAATTTCAATCTTAGGGGTACACATGGGTACACTATTTTCAGACAAAACCAGTTGAGACAAACAGGCCAGTGACAGCAGTTGAGTCACAGTTGAAGCCAGGTATTGGTAGTCATCCCGTCAAAAAACAGGCTGATCACTGATCAAACGCCAGGTTGGCCATGGTCGCCTTATCCATCATTTCATGCATTGTAAAAAGTATGTTCATAAGATGTTCTTATGATGTCTTATGTAATATTAGTTCATAATGTGTTCATAATATGTTCATAATCATATAAATATGTTCACAACATGTTATGACTTTAAAAAACTATACATATATATATAAATTATATAATTATATATATATATATATCCATGTGTCCAAAGTTCTGCTTATTTTCACCCAAAAAAACACACATGGGCCTTGTGCGAATTGGTGGCGCGGCGATGCACCACCTCCGTCTTGCTGGACTCATCGTGAACGACGATGGAACGGTCCCAGGACCTCCGATGGCCATGGCTTGATGCCGATGGCCAAAATATGGTTATATAATGTTATATAATGATGGTTGGTGGTGGTATAGTGGTAATATAACCCATATAATGGCTAATAATAATATCATGATCATGGTTATCCTCTGGTAAACATACAAAAAACTGTGGAAAATCACCATTTTTCATGGGAAAACTCACTATTTCAATGGCCATTTTCAATAGCTATGTTAAATTACCAGAGGGTATATAATGATGGTTGGTGGTGCAATAACCATCCCCAATAATCAATAGTCATCAATAGTCATCAATAATCAATCAATAATCAATCAATAATCATCTGGTTGGTGGTTTTAACCATCCATAACTGGTTTTATATCATGGGCATTTTTAGCAAGATTTTCCATAACCATAATCTGCGAGAATTATCACCCCAGAAGAGTAGATAATTGCAACTGAGAATGTGGACAACTCTGCTTGACAACTCACGCCCTTTTTGTCTCACTGTGCTAGCAGAATTTACGCCTCCTAATCTTGAG